>ULMF01039959.1_pt1 | contig 19000 bp, 13 predicted proteins | sample 1951581 | NCBI WGS metagenome assembly ULMF01 (sample SAMEA4835543, study PRJEB28245) | human gut metagenome | biome: gut microbiome; material: fecal sample | place: Denmark | collected 2008
TATTCACTAAAGGAGATTAAGTTGTGCACTAAAAGATATTATATTTAGAATCCCATATTTTATTTCCTAAAATACAGGAAACAAACGAATTAATATTTCCTTAAAAATAGGAAATGTTATAGACGTCAATACATCTCTTTACAGTCATAACACAAAGAAAAGTACCGTGTGCTGTACCATGATCATTGCCAAAGAGAACCTACGTAACTTCTTACGCTGGCACGAAACCCTTCCCATCAAAGACAGATGCTTTTACACGTCACACTATAAGTTTTCAAATAGGTGGATATCCTTCACCTTTTCTTCGAAACCTTTTATCCATAAGCGATAACGGGTGAAGCACATCGCCCTTCACCGATCCTTCATCCAATTTTCATATTGGACCATAAAGAAATCGTTCACTTTGCTATAAGCTAATTTGTTTTTGCTATAATGATATTCGTATTAGCTATAACCTAATCGAAAGATGCTAATAGATTATTTTTTTCTTCCCAATGTTTATTTCAAATCATTGAATAGTTTATTTCAAACATTTACAATGTTTTCTCCACTCACTAGGTGAATAGCCGCCCCTTCACCCGAGACCACTGATGGATAAGAGGTTGGGAGGAAAAAGTGAAGGTGAAAGCGATGCTCGTAACATCTGACGTACGGTTATCTAAAGCAATGCTTTAGCAACCATAAAGCATAGCTTTTGAAGATACAAAGCATTGCTTTACGAAAGAGATAAATGCGCTATGAATAATGGTAGACAACATCTTGAAAACATTATTCAACCAAACACAAAAAAGCCATTCTAAATATCGGACTTCTTTTATTTATTTCCGTTTTTCCATATTATTCCCCAAAAACATATATCTTTGTCATACACTTTCTGCACATCAGCGAGATGTAATAAGCGGGTAGTGCTTTTTATTACTTTATTGGAGTAAATAACGTATTGTCTCTCGTACTCGAAACTAGCAATTTCATACTAAAGAGAGATGATACAACAGATACTCCACGTGAATTGCTATATATCAACATATCAGTTATGGATGTGTTATATATAAACGATTGGCGTGGATGTCTGTTGTTATCATTATCTTTTAGTAGGGTTTGCTAGACCTCGAGTACAGATAATGGTTCAACAGCATCCATGCCTCTTTTGTATCCGGTCGGTTCCCTTCATAATCCCCATACCCCACAACCCTCCGACTGGAAAGCAAAATGCAGGGATGCTTGTTGCACCACACTTACCAAGACTTATTCACTCTTTTTTGTTAAACACATAAACAAAGAAACACTATGCCGAAATGGATTAGCATAGACGAAGCCGTACACAAATACGAAGTCAAGGAGGAAGACGTCTGTTTGTGGGCAGAAACGGAAGCAATTGCCGCATCTTTCACTGAGACTACTCTTATCATTGACGAAGAGAGCCTTCAGAAATTCCTGTGCTGGCACGAAGCTCTTCCTACCAAAGAATACATTCAGACGTTGGAGCAACTCTGTATGAATCAAGCAGAAATATGCAAATTATCTCTTGAAGTCATCGAATTGCAAAAACGAGACCTTCAGCATCAGCAAAAAACAATCGCACTACTCGAAAAACGGCAAGCGATGGCAACCGAACAAAACAGGTTAAACCAACAGGTGATTACGATGGTGTCTGATACGCTAAGCAAAACTGAGGATGGGTGGATGGAGAGGTTATGGAGAAGAATTAGAGTTACCGAGCCGGCACAGAACATTCTAAAATCAAAGCATAAAAAGAAGAGATAAATAGTTTATACAATGAGATTTCATAATCAAGATAAAAGCAAGAAGACGATTTCATCTCCAATACTGTATTTCAGTATTCCAATATTAAAATAATTTTATACGACTAAGATTCTATCTATCAAATCACAAATGATATTCATTCAAAAGAAATTCCATTTAATGCTCCGTAAACACGCAATTACCAACCAACCCAAGCCCAATAAAGACGTAATGCAAATCTTTCAAAAAAGTAATAAACTTCTCTAAATTCTTTCACAATGTTATATATCGAAGATAAAAAGAATCAATCTATTCGTCAATGTAAGAAATCACCTCATAACCGATTCCTAAGTCACTAAAATTTAACACAGTTGTAATACGAAAAAGACGTTAGAAACTTTGCATGTTTCATAGAAAAAAATAACTTTGCTAAACTATTATTATCGAGAGAGAATAAAAAGATAAATGATTCACAAAAATTTTATTAATTAATTAACAAAGCAACAAAATGAGAAATTTGAACTTTCTGAAGTTATTCTACGGGCTTATGCTTGTAATGGTTAGCACAGCTTTCGTAAGTTGCGTTGACGACAATGATGATACCGAGGCTCCATACCTCGAAGTTTCGCCTACAACCTTGATTTTCGGCTTAGACGGTCAACCAGCCAGCGGAAGCCAAGCTTCTTTTGACATTTCAACTAACCGTAGTTGGAAAGGCTACAGTAAAGGATGATAAATCATGGGTTACTCTATCAAAATATGAAGGTGAAGGTTCTGCTACTATCCAAGTTAGCATTCCGGAAAATATCAATGGCAACGCTAGCATTGTTATCGAAGTTTCTAACAAAGTAGGTGTATTAATGTCAGAGACAGTAACCATCCAAAGCGGTGAAACTATTGCTCCTACTGAAATTTATAAAGAAACAGTAGGATCAGGATCAGCTGATGGTAATCCAGCCATAAGTGCATATACTGGTTGGGATAATAAAGAGGTAACTTACTCTGGAACTAACGCCACTGTTCGTGCAAGCCAAAGTAATGCAGGAGGATATGATGGAGCTTCTGGCCCTAACAACGTCTTCTTCGCAAGTGCCCCTGCTGAGTTCATCATTAACAAAATACCACTTACTGAACAGCAAACAAAACTCCAACTTACATTCGGTAGTATTTATGTGAAGGACTACGACAATAAAGACTACACTTTCGACATGAGTAAATTTGAAGTATATTTAAGCGGTGATGGAACAACATGGGTACCACTTACATATACTAAAGATAATGGAGACGCAGAAAAACCTAACTGGATTTTTGCTACAGCAAACTTTACTTTAAAACAGGCCATAACTTCGCTTTACATTAAATTTAAAGCATTAGATTCTTCTAAGTATCGTGTAGATGACATTACTTTATCTACTGGTAATGGAGGTACAATAATAGATTTAGAAGGTGGTGAAGAGCCTGAACCGGGAGAAGCTAAAGTTATCACAATACCTGAGTTGAATGCAATGATGACTACTACTCAAACTCCGGTTGATGCAACAGCTGACCGTTATTTTGAAGCCGTAGTGCAGAATGACGTTGAAGGTGGAAATTACTCATTCAATAATCTGATTCTTGCAACAGAAAATGCAACAACTGCAGGTAATGGTATCACGCTATTTGGTAACCAAGTAGAACCTACCGCTATTGACGTTAAGAAGGGAGATAAAGTAAAAGTAACTCTCTATAAAGGACTTGCCAAAACAGTCAATTACAATGGTATGTTTGAAGTTACAGGTGGCAAAGATGATACTTGGGCTAAAATAGAGAAACTAGGTACTGCTACCATAACTCCTATTATCATTACGGCAGATAAATTAGCAGATTACCAAGGCATGACAGTTACAATTCAAAATGCAACAACTGCAACTGCTGGTGTATGGGCTAATACTAACTCTATATCTTCCCATACCTTTACAGCTAGTGGTACTGAATTTATTGTATTCTGCAAGAAAGATGCTACGGCATTTATAGATCAACCATATTCAGTAGCTACAGGTGCTATATCTGGTTTGGCAGCAGTTAATTCAAATAAAGGTCAGCTAGTTCCTCGTAATCTTGAAGATGTTAAGAACTTCCAATCATCAACACCGACTATTCTATCAGCTGATCCGGCATCATGGAGTTTCCCATCAACAGGAGGCACTAAAGATATCGAAATCAGTGTTGCAAACATGGGAAGTAATACATTATCCTATTCAGGATTAAGTGGTATTCTTTCTGCTTCAATAGATGGAACTAAAGTAACAGTTACTGCTGAAGCAAATTCAACGGCAAGTGAGATCAAACAAACTTTAAAAGTAACTTTAACGAATGGAAATAGTATAGATATTCCAATTATAGTTGAAGCGCCATCATCAGGTAATGAAACTGTTATATCTGTTGATTTCACTATAGCAGATAATTATCCAAGCACATTCCCTAAATTATCAGCCAACAAACAAGTGGATGCGCAAACATTCTCATTTGGAGGCTATGACTTTGTATTTGCAGGTTCTACAGGGAATGGCTATTATCAAGCCATGGATAAGGGTACTCCTTATGTACTCACAGGAAAACAAGGAGCATACATTGAGCTACCTGCTATCACTGGAAAGAAGTTAACAAAAGTTACAGCCACGACACGGAATGGAGCATCTAAGAAAGTAACTGTAAGCATTGTAGATACTAATAACAATGAAGTTACAGGTGGGGCAGCTATATTATGGGCTCAGGAAAACGAGCAACTTGAATATGTATACAATCTATCTGGTACTTCTACTAATACTAAATATAGAATTTATATAGCTAATGGCAATAATGCCCAATTTGTGAATTTAGAACTTATTTACGAATAAAAGATTCTAGTCAACAATACCCTTGGAGGATACACTAGAGTATACCTCCAAGGGTTTCTTTCCTCCAATAATTGATACAAGGAACAAGTTTAAATGACAGAAAAATACAAATATTACAGGTTTCTTTTGCTAACTGCTTTTATATTATGTATAGCTGCATGTAGCAATGATGACTCTAACGGTGGAGACTCATCACAGTCAGGTGAAGCCTACTGGAAGATTTCCTCCACTGTAAAATCTGCATCCGGATCATCCGCCATAATCATCACAGGTACTCCTGGGACCATATGGAATGCAGAGATCACTGAGGGTACAACATGGTGTTCTTTCAGTAGCAATGATCTGACCTTATCCTCTAAATCCGGAGAAGTAAAAGACGGACTCAATGTTCTATACGTATATTATAATAGCAATACAAGTAAAGAACAGCGTGTAGCCAAGATTTCAATCCAGTTTGCAGATCAAGAAGCTAAAGTCTTTGATTTAGTACAATTGTCTGAATCGCAGCAGAACCTGCCGGCTTTCAAGTTGTGGGCTGAAGTACCAGACTTCAAAGAGAATGCAAATTATCAGTATGTAACTCATTATGCTCTTCTGAATGATAAAACAATACGTAATTATTCCATTTGTTTTGATAAGACAAAGAAAGCAGCTTTGTGGGTAGCATATCCGATACATACTGCATACCTCAAAGGATCAGGAGAACGTACAGACCGTTGGGCTTTCGATCCGATCATTCCCCAAAGTTATCAAGCCGATTGCACATTAAAATCCTATGGAGGTTCTTATGACCGTGGACATCAGCTTCCATCAGCCGACCGCTTGGGAACAGATGAGATGAATGCTCAAACTTTCTATATGTCAAACATGACTCCACAGCTTAATCGTCTGAATCAGGATATGTGGGCTAAACTTGAAACCAAAGTTCGGGCAAACAACTGTTCTGATACGCTGTATGTAGTTACCGGTGCATATTTTGGAGCAGGTGCAACCACCACTACAGATGGAGCAAAGAATACAGTTCCGGTTCCTACAAACTACTTCAAAGTACTTCTGCGTACGAAGAGTGGCAAAACAGGAAAGAACATCAAAGACTGTTCGGACAGTGAACTGATATCAATAGGATTTTGGGTAGACCATAAATCATATGGAAATATCGAGCCTCCTAAGTCTATTTGCACTTCTGTAGCAGATATTGAATCCAAAACAGGATTTACGTTCTTCCCACAAGTATCCAGTAGTGTAAAACAACAAAATAATCCATCCCAATGGGGGATTAACTAATACGCTAGCTTATGAAAAAACTGTTATTAGTAACCGCGCTCTTTGCGCTGCTGATATCGTTCAGCTTTGCACAGAAACCGTATAAGGTTGTATTTTACAATCTTGAGAACTTCTTTGATACAATCAATGATCCGGAAGTTCACGATGATGAATTTACTCCCGAAGGTCCTAAAAAATGGAACTCAGCCAAGTACAACAAGAAACTGGCCAATACCGAACGGGTATTCTTTGACATCGCAGCTATCAACAAGGATTATCCGGTCATTATCGGTGTATCAGAAGTAGAAAACCGCAGTGTACTGGAAGATATTATCGCAACTCGCAAACTGGCTCCGGCAAACTATCGAATCTCACACTTCGATTCTCCTGAAGCCCGTGGTGTAGATGCAGCTTTTCTGTATCGTCCGGATGTGTTTAAGATAGAAGGAGAAAAAGCTGTGAGAACAGTCATCCCTTCACTTCCTGACTTCAAAACCCGTGATATCCTCACGTTATGGGGAACGATTGAAAACGAACCTTTCTTCTTTATGGTAGCACACTGGCCTTCACGTTTAGGAGGCAAAGAGGCTTCGGAGTTTAAACGTATTGCAGTTGGTCAACAGATGCGCAGCATTGCCGACTCCGTCATGAAGGCAAATCCTAATACAAAGGTCGTTATGATGGGAGACTTTAATGATGACCCGACTGACAAGAGTATTGCTCAAGGCTTGGGAGCTAAGTTCAAATTAAAGGATTTGAAAGAAGGCGATTTCTTTGCTCCTTATGCCGACATGCTCAAGGCAGGATACGGAACATTAGCTTATGGTGACGCCTGGAATATATTTGATAACATTGTCGTTTCTGAGAATTTGGCCAAAGGTTCGACCGGAAAACTTAAATTACAGCAAGCATCCGGTTCTAAATTCTACGGAAATATCTTCAAGCAACATTATATGGTGCAGAAAGAAGGACAATACAAAGGATATCCATTGCGCACTTATGTGGGTAACAATTTCCAAGGAGGATATAGTGACCACTTCCCCGTATATATCTATATAGGTAAATAAAAAAAATAAGTTTATATGAAAATCAGAACATTCCTATTCATGATGCTATCTTTGATGTCATTCACCGTTTTTGCACAAAACAATGGTGGTGTCAAAGGTAAAGTCGTTTCCCGTACAACACGTGCGGCTATAGACGGCGTAAAAGTGACATTAACTCCGGGAGATGTAACGACCAGAACCGATGAGTCGGGTAACTTCGTTATCGAAAATCTGGCAAAAGGAGAATACACTCTTACTTTCGAGGCAGCAGAGTTCGAACCATTGACTCTTGCAGTTCGTGTAGATAAGATGATCAGAGATATCAATAACGTAATCATGGTTCCCGACAATGTCGCTCCAACTATGGACGACGCAATCTTTGCCGAGTTTGATACAGAAACGCTGGACGATGCCCAGTCGCTTCCTTCATCACTGTCGGCTTCCAAAGATGTATTCAACAACATCGCCTCTTACAAATTCAGCGAGATGCGTTTCAATGTCCGCGGTTATGATTCACAATACTCAGACGTATATATGAACGGTATTCAGCTGAACGACGCAATGACAGGATACACTCCTTGGTCTTTGTGGAGCGGCCTGAATGATGCAACCCGTAACCAGGAAATCACATCTGCGCTGAACATGGGCGACATGGGCATTGGCGGTATCGCAGGTACAACAAACATCAATACCCGCCCTTCACAGATGCGTAAAGGACTTCGTGCCAGCGTAGTGAACGGTAACTCCATGTATCGCTTCCGCGGTATGCTGACTTATGCATCCGGTATACAGGATAATGGCTGGTCGTATGCTTTCTCCGTATCGACTCGCCAGGGAGGAAACTCGTATGTAGACGGTGTGTATTACAATGCTTTCGGATATTTTGCTGCTGTGGAAAAGCAATTCAATTCGCAACACCGACTGGCATTAAGCATCTTGGGTGCTCCTACAGAGCGTGGCGCACAACAGGCTTCTACTCAGGAAGCTTATGACTTGGTAGGCAACAACTACTACAACCCGAACTGGGGCTGGCTGAACGGCAAGCGTGTCAATGCACGTGTGCGTAGCTACCATGAACCTATCACCATGCTGAACTATACATTCGACATCAATGACCGTTCGCAATTGAATGTTGCAACTTCTCTGCGTTTCGGGCAGAACGGTTATTCTGCTCTAACCTGGTATGGCGGTCCCGACCCCCGCCCTGACTACTACCGTTATTTACCCAGTTTCTACGACAACACTTATGTCGGAGCACAATTGTATGAAGCATGGATGGGAAATACGGACAACATCCGCCATATCAACTGGGACAACTTGTATCATATCAACCAAAGCCAGGAAGAAAATCCGACTTATGGAGCCGGTCATCGTGCCATCAACATGATTGAAGAACGCCATGCAGACCAACTGGACTGGAACCTCTATACACAATTCTCTCATCTCTTCCGTGATAACTCTAAAATCAACGGTGGTTTGAACTTCCGCCGTAACCGTACGGAATATTATAGCGAAGTGAAAGACTTGCTGGGCGGCGACTACTGGGTAGACGTAGATAAGTTTGCCGAACGTGACATGGGTGGTATGAATCCTGTTCTTTACCAGAACAACATGGAATACTATGAGAAGCATGGTCATGCACAAGCAGTAAAGAAGGGAGATAAATATAGCTACGACTATTACGGTAACATAATCAATGCGCGTGCCTGGGCACAATACAGCAAGAGTTTCGATAATCTCGGAGTTAATCTGGGTGGAGAACTCGGGCATACTACTTTATGGCGTCATGGTATCTGGAAGAAGGGGTTGTTCCTTGACAATTCTCAGGGAGATTCCAAGAAGCAGAATTACCTGACTTATAAGTTGAAAGCTAACTTCAGCTACAAGTTCTCTGCCGCTCATTCTATTGACGCCAACATCATTTATATGCAGGATGCTCCCGCTTTCCAGGCTTCATTTGTTTCACCTCGTACTCGTAACTCTGCGACTCCGGGCATTTCAAGTGAAAAGGTATTCGGTATAGATGCTTCTTACAACTTGCGTTGGGGAGATGTTAAAGCACGTATCTCCGGATACTATACGAAATTTATGGATCAGTCTAAAGTCCTTTCTTATTATGATGACGTAGAAGCTACCTTCTCTAACTTTGCCATGAGCGGTATCAACAAACGTCATTTCGGACTTGAAGCTGCGGCTTCCGTACCCATCTACGCAGGACTTTCTCTGAATGCAGCTATCAGCTGGGGACAATTCACTTATGACAACAATCCGGATTATGTACAGATTCAGGACAATAGTGGAGAAATTAAAAATCAAGGTAAAGTATACTGGAAGAACTTCCGTGTAGAAAGCACTCCGCAGACTGCACTGAACGTAGGCTTGTCATATCGTGGTCCTAAAAACATATTTGCGTCATTAGATATGAACTACTATGATAACATGTACTTATCAATGAGTCCGCTCTATCGTACAGATGCCGTATTAACACCGGGAATGACTACAGAAGACATTGCAACCTTGCGTAATCAGGAGAAATTCAACTCAGCTTGTGTATTTAATGCAAGTGTTGGCAAGAACTGGTACATCAACCGTGCCTATACTCTTGGCTTCAGCTTAGAAGTGAAGAACCTGCTCAACAACCAGAACATCAAGACCGGCGGTTATGAACAAGTTCGTCTGCTGAAGAACAAAGACGAGAGCTATCAGACTTACCAACCGTTTGATTCGAAATATTTCTATATGTTCGGTACAACGTATTACATGAACATTTATTTCCGTTTCTAAGGATATCATAAGTAAAAAGAACAGTTATGAACAAAATATTTAAATTATTTATGCTTGCGGCAGTAGTGCTCGGTTTCAGCAGCTGCTACAACGAATTCGAAGAGCCTGCTCCCGCCAAAGTCTGGACGAAAGCAGACTTCGCAGATAGCAAACTCATCTCTATCAAGGACTTTAAGCAACTTTTCTATGACAAATATGGAAACGGTGCTTCCAGCCTTGGCAAAACGTTGGAAGTCACAGAAGACTATGTCATCAGTGGAAAAGTAATCTCAAGCGACCAAGCCGGTAATGTATACAAATCAGTATACATCTATGATGAATCATCCGAATCGGCAATCGAACTGAAGCTGATGGTTAGCAACTATGTTTATTTTCACGTAGGACAAACTCTCTTTGTCAAGACCAAAGGATTGGCTATCGGAAGCTATCGCTATATGTTAAGTGTAGGCGGAATGCCAACAGCTGAAGATATCGCAAAGGGTTATGCAAACCGTAATCTCGAAAACACTTTATTTGTTGATCAACATGTGTTCAAAGGTGAGCTCGGCAGTCTGACAGAAGATGATACATTAGTTATCAACTCAAGCAATTATAAAACAGCATTGAATGATGATGCACTCGGCCGTTTGGTACGCTTCGAAGGATTGACTTACACAGAAGGTTCATTCGACGGAGACAAATATCCTCAATACCTGGAAACGACTTATCCGAATGGTTCAACTACTGCGGTATACGAGAATAAATATTATTCAGAAGAAGGATTGACTCCGACCTATGCTTACAGTTATGGAGGCAATCGTTATTATGGATCTTCATTGTTCAACTATGAGAATGCCACGACTACAAGTGGGAACTATATCCTGCGCGTCAGCGGATATTCCAACTTCGCCCTCCAACCTCTGCCCACAAATGGGGCTAAAGGTAACATTACTGCTATTTACACTAAATATTCTTCCAAAAGTGGAGGATACATTAAATATCAGTTATTGGTTAACAGTATGAACGATATTGATTTCTAAATAAACTCATTAAAAAAGGCATCTGAGAAACAGATGCCTTTTTTAATGAGTTTATTTACAGATTTCATTACGCCTGTTCTTTCTGAAAATTATAAAGCAAAGCATACCATTGTATTCAATTAGTGCGAATAGCTACTTTCTCAGAAAACAAAATATAATGGAGTATTTTCATATAGCAACCACTATACGAACTCAAATAAAATAGAAGAACAACAGCAGCACAAGATTTACTCCAATCACCGTCCCGAATCCTCCCAGAACCCAGGGGCGTAACTTACTGCCTTTCCCTGCAAAAAACAAAGCATAAAACATATTCACCAGGATATTACTGATAATAGCCTGCATACTGCATGCCACAACAATCAGCACAGCAACACTTCCTGTATTCTGCAACAGGTTCAGTATAAAAGGTGTAATATCGCTAAGTCCGGACACAAAAGAGAGCAGATTCAATCCGCCTGTACCCGCATAAACCAACGTATAATGTGTCAAAACGGTAAATATCACGAAGAGAGTGGCAAAAATCAGGGCTACCTTAAACTCAAGCGGGTTACTGCTGTCCTCCTCTTCCGAGTCAGCCGACAGGTCTTTGGAACGTCGCTGACGGGAATGGATGAACCACGCGACAACAGCAGCTACCACAGACATTATCAACAGATAAGGATAGATAGACATAAAAATCTCTCTGCTAAAGATCAGAATCAATATCATAAAGCGCAGAAACATCATGCTGACTGCAAGCAACATGGCAGCTACATACTCGTTCGCCTCCTGCGCAGAAGCTTTCCGGCTCTTGCGCGCCAGCACCGAAATGGTAGCGGTACTGCTATACAGTCCGCCGATAATACCGGAAACCAACACTCCCGATTCATGAAACACATATCGCTTTAACAAGTAGGATAGATAGGAGATACCCGATACGACGACCGTCGCCAGCCAGATAGAATAAGGAGTAAGGTTGATATCAGGAATCAGATTCTTATGCGGCAGCATAGGCAGTATGATGCCACTGATAGCCAAGAACTTTGCCAGCGTAATCATCTCATCATTCTTCATCCGCTGGGCAAACTCCGTAAAGGTATGTTTGAGCTCTGTCAATAAGAGTACCGTCACAACCACCATCACATAGAACCAGGAAGGCTGGGTAGACACGATAGGGGCCAAACAATAAGTTATCAGCGCAATGATAATGGTCGTCACGCCAAAAACGTGAAATTGGGATTGCTTGACGTAATAATTCAAACCCAACAACAAACCGAGCACAGCACCGCCACCCATAAACAGGCGCATATCCGCAGGATCAAGTATATAAAGCAGATAGCCTAAAATACCAATGAAAGTAAATGTACGGTCAGTCCCGAAAAGCGTTGTTTCTCCTTCACGCTTCAGGCTAATGCGACGCTGAGACAGTCCGATAAGTAAAGAAAATAAAGTAACCAAGATGAAAGTAACCAGTTCTCTCGGTAAATAATTATACAACTGTTCCATACATTGTTCTTTTAATACTAAAAACAAATATACGGCTTATTTGTTAACATTCACCACGTTTGATACGGCTTTTTCATCAAATGAGAGTTATAGTAGCGTATATCTCCGGTTACTTCCTCACCGATAAACTCCGGTTTCACAAAAGCCTCATCTTCTGACTCCAGCTCCACTTCGGCCACAATAAGCCCTTCGTTCTCGCCATAGAACTCATCAATCTCGAAAACATGATTGCCACAACGAACCAGATAACGGGTTTTATCAATCATGCCCGGTTCGCAAAGCTTCATCAGTTCCTCGGCTTCCGACAGGGGAAGTTCCTTTTCCCATTCATAACGGCTGGTTCCCGATGCATTAGAGGCCCCTTTGATCGTGAGATAACCTTTATCGTCACGAATACGTACCCGCACCGTCCGTCCGCGGGCGCTGCATATATATCCCTGCACTATTCGGCTTTGGGCAAATGCAAAGGGTTTGAAATCACCGGTAACTAAAAATTTACGTTCTATTTCTTGTGCCATGGCACAAAAGTAAACATAAAAATCAGAATCTCGTCATAAACTCAATGACGATTTTATCTCGCTCCGACTCTTTGGGAACACCGGATTTCTTATAGAAGTACTTTTCGAAATTCAACCGGAGATCGGCAATAAAGGCTTTGGAAAGGCTCAGCGTGATACCTCCTGTCACCCGATGACGGGCATAGTCGTTTATCTTCAGAGCGCCTGTCTCGCTATCCGCCAGACCATTGCTATGATCCGTCATCATATCATAACGGGCCAGAAAAGAAACCTTATTGAATACTTTCTTCAACGGCAAGTCGTAATTCACAAAGCTGTTGACCGCATGAACATCCTTAAATGCTTCGTGTCCATACATCTTATACAAATACTCCGCTTCGACATGGAAATTACGATTCTGATAGTAGATACCTGCATCATACATATTAATACGTGTATGCTCCGGCTTTATCATTTGGGTGCTGAGAGTCAGATTCCAGTTTTTATTAGGCAGCAACTGGGCTTTTATCGAATAATTCAGGGTCTTATGCCACTCCTTCTGATTGGTCAGTCCGGAACCATTGAACAACCCTCCTTCAAGGATAAAAGGAAAACCTTCCTTTTGTGTATAGCAACCGGTGAAACCGACATCACGCACATTGCCCACCTGCTTGGCTATAAACGAACGATTGGCAAAATACTGCTGATGAGGCGAACGATGGGCGTCTATCGTGAAAGGCACACGCATCTGACCAAGCGTAAAATTCAGGTTTTTGACAGGAAACACACGGGTATACGCATCGAGCATCTTGATGGAGCCTTCGTCGGACAAGTCGATTTCCGCCTTATAAGCAACGATAGGATGTACATTTCCCGAAACACTGAAACGGGCATTGCGCACTTCAAAACGACTTTCATTTGTTTCTGTCTGGAACTCATATTTCCCCCGGATCGTTCCATGAATTTCGGGCAGATAATCCTTCAGTTCCATAGTCTGCTTATTCAGTTGTTTGCCATCCCCGGCATCTTCTTTGGCCTGTCCATAGGCTGCTGTCGCCAGTAAAAAGATAGCGACGGTTGTTGTGATTCTACTCATTCGGTTACTTGCTACTTAATTCGCGGCAAAGGTACGACGTGCAGAATACGGGGAGATTACAATAGAAATACAGTGAAATTACAGAAAGATTACAATACTGTTACACGAATGACAAAGGCATTACAAAAAAAGAATTCACCACGGACTACCCTGGTCAGCATGGACATTCACCGTCGAGAGATCAACGTTTACTGTCTCCATCCATGCAAAACTGCGTAACCTGTGGTGAATCAATCAGCCGAAAAAGGAATATGCGATCAGCATAATCAGTGCCAGAATAATCAGTGAAACAAATACTATCTTGACTACCCGCTGGGCCTGTTCCTCCTCTTTCTTACTATGTGCTACTTTTCTCTTACTTTTACCCATAATGCTAGCTTTAAAGTTCAACGCTAACAAAGTAAAAACAAATCTTTTAACTTTCCAAAAATAACACTCGCTAATTTTTGTTTTTATGATTCCTGCGATGAAAATTCCATCAGATAAGCTTTGATGAAATCATCTATCTTGCCATCCATCACTCCGTTCACGTCCGAAGTCTGATAGTTGGTACGATGGTCTTTCACACGACGGTCATCGAATACATAACTGCGTATCTGCGATCCCCATTCGATTTTCTTCTTACCGGCTTCTACTTTCGCCTGTTCCGCCATGCGATGCTGCAATTCTTTATCATACAAGATAGAGCGCAACTGACGCATTGCATTCTCGCGGTTCTTCGGCTGGTCACGAGTCTCGGTATTCTCGATAAGGATTTCCTCTTCTTCTCCCGTATAAGGGTCTTTGTACTGATAGCGCAGACGAACGCCGGATTCCACCTTATTGACGTTCTGACCACCGGCACCACCGCTTCGGAATGTATCCCATGAAATGCAGGCGGGCAAGATATTCACTTCGATACTGTCGTCTACCAGCGGAGTGACGAACACGGAAGCAAACGAAGTCATGCGTTTTCCCTGCGCATTGTACGGAGAAACACGTACCAGGCGGTGAACGCCGTTCTCCCCTTTCAGATAACCGTAAGCAAAATCCCCTTCAATATTGATGGTACAGGTTTTGATTCCTGCCTCATCCCCTTCCTGAAGGTTGGCGATAGTAGCCTTATAACCGTTCGTTTCGGCATAGCGCAGATACATACGCATCAGCATTGATGCCCAGTCCTGACTTTCCGTACCACCTGCACCGGAGTTGATTTTCAACACACATGCCATCTGGTCGGCCTCATCACGCAGCATATTCTTGAGTTCGAGTGCTTCTACCGCTTCACTGGCTTTCGCATAAGCCGCGTCCACATCTCCCTCGGTCACTAATTCTTCTTTATAAAAATCAAATGACAGTTCCAGTTCATCTGCCAGCGTCTTGACTTCGTTATAGTCATCAATCCACTTTTGCAGGTCTTTCACCAGTTTCATCTGGGCTTCCGCCTTCTTCTGGTCATCCCAGAATCCCGGTGCCTGAGTTCTTAATTGTTCTTCTTCGACTTGAATTTTCTTCCCGTCGATGTCAAAGATACCTCCTCAGCGCATCAGTGCGCTCTTTCACGTCTTTAAGTTGTTCAATAGTAATCATGTGATTTACAATTTTATCATTTACAATTTACAAATTTCTATTTTCGGTGCAAAGGTAAGAAAAATTCCGCTACCTTTGTTTCTGTCACTAAAATGTTGTCACATTATGAACAAACTACTGAAACTTTCATGCTTATCACTTTTCCTCGCATTAGTGATCTGCAGTTGTAGCTCACCGCAGAAGTATAGCTACGAGACAGTGCCTAATGACCCGCTAAAAGCCCGCATCTACACACTGGACAACGGATTAAAAGTTTATCTCACAGTTAACAAGGAGACCCCGCGCATTCAGACATTCATTGCCGTACGGGTGGGCGGAAAGAACGACCCGGCAGAAACGACCGGACTTGCCCACTATTTTGAGCACTTGATGTTCAAAGGTACGGACAAATACGGCACACAGGATTATGCCACAGAAAAGCCGCTATTGGACCAGATAGAACAACAGTTTGAGATATACCGCAAAACAACGGATGAAGCGGAACGCAAGGCAATCTACCACACCATCGACAGCCTTTCTTACGAAGCGTCCAAATACGCTATTCCTAACGAATATGACAAACTGATGGCTGCTATCGGCTCTACCGGCAGCAATGCCTATACGTGGTATGACCAGACTGTATATCAGGAAGATATCCCTTCCAATCAGATAGAGAACTGGGCTAAGATTCAGGCAGACCGCTTCGAGAATAACGTCATACGCGGTTTCCACACAGAGCTGGAAGCAGTGTACGAAGAAAAAAACATGTCTCTCACCCGGGATAACAGTAAAATACAGGAGGCTATCTTCTCCTCACTCTTCCCCAAACATCCTTACGGCACACAGACCGTACTGGGAACGCAAGAGAACCTGAAGAACCCTTCTATCACCAATATCAAGAACTACTATAAACAATGGTATGTTCCCAACAACATGGCAATCTGTATGTCAGGAGATTTGGACCCGGATGAGACAATTGCCATGATCGACAAGTATTTCGGCAGCTTAAAGCCTAATCCGGAACTTCCGAAACTGGACTTGCCGAAAGAAGATCCTATCACAGCGCCCATCGTGAAAGAAGTGTTAGGTCCGGATGCCGAAAGCGTAGCATTGGCATGGAGATTCCCCGGTGCATCCAGCAAAGACTTTGAAATCCTGCAAGTTGTCTCACAGGTATTGTACAACGGGCAGGCAGGGCTCATCGACCTGAATCTGAACCAGCAGCAGAAAGTACTGAACAGCTACGGCTATCCGATGGGGCTGGCTGATTATTCGGCACTGATACTAGGCGGACAGCCCAAGCAGGGACAGACACTGGAGGAAGTGAAAGACCTGTTGCTGAGTGAAATCAAGAAACTCCGTACCGGAGAATTTGACGAAAAGATGCTGCAAGCCAACATCAACAACTTCAAGCTCAACGAACTGCAAAGCATGGAAAGCAATGAAGGACGTGCCGATATGTTTGTCAACTCCTTCATCGACGGCACAAACTGGGAAGACGAAGTAACCGCCATCGACCGCATGGCCAAACTGACCAAAGAGGATATCGCAGCCTTTGCCAACCAATATCTGAAGGAAGACAATTATGCCGTGATCTATAAGAAGCAAGGCAAGGACCCGAACGAGAAGAAAATGACGAAACCGGAAATTACGCCTATCGTGTCCAACCGGGATGTGACAAGTCCTTTCCTTACCTCTATACAGGAGAGTGTAGTAAAACCAATCGAACCCGTATTTCTTGACTTCAAGAAGGATATGAGCCAGCTAACCGCCAAGTCCGATATTCCGGTACTTTACAAGCAGAACGTTGCCAACGACCTCTTCCAGCTCATCTACGTATTCGATATGGGCAATAACAACGACAAGGCACTGGGAACTGCTTTCGACTACCTCGAATATCTGGGGACCTCTGACATGACACCGGAAGAACTGAAAAGCGAGTTTTATCGTCTGGCTTGTACTTTCTACGTTTCCCCGGGCAACGAACGTACTTATGTAGTACTCTCCGGCCTGAATGAGAATATGCCTGCCGCTATGCAGCTATTCGAAAAATTACTTGCAGACGCACAAGTGAACAAGGAAGCTTACGAAAATCTGGTCGAAGATATTCTGAAAGCTCGTACAGATGCCAAACTGAACCAGGGAAAGAACTTCTCCCGCCTGATGAATTACGCAATGTACGGTCCGCAGTCTCCTGCCACCAACGTGCTGACAGAAGCCGAACTCATCAGCATGAATCCACAGGAACTGGTAGACCGGATTCATAATCAGAACAACTACAAACACCGCATCCTGTATTACGGGCCTAGCAGCAGCAAAGACCTGTTGGCCACCATCGACCAATATCACCAGGTGCCGGCTGTTCTGAAAGATATTCCTGCAGGAAACGAATATCCTTATCTTGAAACTCCGACAACCAAAGTGCTGATAGCTCCTTATGAAGCCAAACAGATATACATGGCGCAAATTTCCAATCTCGATAAGAAATATGATCCGGCTATCGAACCTACCTGCGAATTATATAATGAATATTTCGGAGGCGGCATGAATTCCATCGTCTTCCAGGAAATGCGTGAGACACGCGGACTGGCTTATTCCGCATGGGCCGGCATGTTGCCGCCAAACTACCTGAAGTATCCATACACGATACGTACCCAGATTGCAACGCAAAATGACAAGATGATTGATGCTGTCAATACGTTTAACGATATTATCAATAATATGCCGGAGTCCGAAGCAGCCTTCAAACTGGCCAAAGAAGGACTGATCAACCGTATGCGTACCGACCGCATTATCAAAAGCGATATTATCTGGACTTACATCAATGCACAGGATCTGGGACAGAATGTAGACCCTCGCATCAAACTCTACAATGACGTGCAGACGATGACATTGAAAGATATCGTTGATTTTCAGAAGGAATGGGTGAAAGGACGCACGTATGTATACTGTATTTTAGGAGATAAGAAAGACCTTGATATGAACAAGCTGAAGGCAGTAGGTCCGATTGAAGAACTTACTCAGCAACAAATCTTCGGTTACTGAAAAACGATGTACTTGTATCGGCCGGCCGATACATAAAAAAGAAACGGTGAACAGCCTGCGGAATGCGGCCTGTTCACCGTTTATCATTGATCATCTGTCGTTACTCTTCGTACATCTTCTCGATCAGTTCCTTGTAATTCTCAGCAACCACTGATCGTTTCAACTTCAACGTATTCGTCAACTCTCCACGTTCCATACTGAAAGGTTCGGGAAGCAATGTAAAACGTTTGATCTGTTCGTAATGAGCGAACTGTTGCTGCAAGGTCTCTATCCGGGCACGGAACAAACCGATAATTTTAGGATGCTGCAGCAAGTCAGCCATATCTTTGTATTCAATGCCTTTCTCCTTCGCATAGTCCTTGACAAACCCGTACACCGGCACAATCAAGGCAGAAACGAACTTGCGCTGATCTGCGATAATAGCGATCTGATCGATATAGCGGTCAATAACCAGTTTGGTTTCCAGCGCCTGCGGGGCAATATACTTTCCGTTAGATGTCTTGAACAAGTCCTTGATACGTTCTGTAAGGAAAAGCTGTCCGTTCTTGAAATAACCGGCATCTCCCGTATGGAACCAGCCGTCAGCATCAATAGC
>ULMF01043984.1_pt1 | contig 18933 bp, 14 predicted proteins | sample 1951581 | NCBI WGS metagenome assembly ULMF01 (sample SAMEA4835543, study PRJEB28245) | human gut metagenome | biome: gut microbiome; material: fecal sample | place: Denmark | collected 2008
GGTATTCAAAATCAGCCTGCTTGACTTGCTGGGAACCATCACGGGAGGTATGACAAGTACTCCGGGATTGGCCGCTGCCGATTCGATGGTGGATAGCAATATTCCAAGTGTAGCCTATGCAACTGTTTATCCGATAGCTATGGTATTCCTTATTTTGTTTATCCAGGTGATAGCCTCAGCTGTGTATTAATGAAAATCAATATATATAGGTATTGATTGTTAAAAAATAGTTCGTATCTTTGCCGCCTCAAATAAAAAGATGAGGTGAAACGATTGTCATTGAATATCATGCGCTGTTTCTTACCGGTACTGTTTGTATCGTATCTGGTAAGTATCACATTCTTTGCTCACATACATGTGGTCAATGGCGTGACAATCGTCCATTCGCATCCCTTCAAAAAAGGGGCGGCACATAAACACTCAACAGTCGAACTGTTATTAGTTCATTTCTTGTCTCACCTGACAACGGACGGTGCGGCTGTTGTGTTTGCTCTTTCTCTTTTCATCCCATTTATCTTGTGGCGGTTGCATGGTATTACGCAACATACGCACTACCATTCTCCCTACCATGGGGTGGTGGCACTCAGGGCTCCGCCTGTTATTCGTTTTTCCGCTATTTAAACTGATGGTATTCTGTCTTGTGTCAAGACAGGAGTAATCATCTGTTTGTTTACATCATCACTTTACAAAAAACGAATAACAAACGAAAAATGAAGAAATACATTCTTTCGCTTGTCTGTTTGTGCTGTGCATTGTTGCCTGCCCTCGAAGGACAAGCTGCTCTCCATGAGCATCCTGAATATCCGGATTTACGTAAATCGGATGCTAATATTGTAGGCCATATCCTTGATAAAAACACGAAAGAACATCTGCCCTATATCACTGTGGCATTGAAAGGTACAACGATTGGTACCGTGACTGATGCTACCGGACACTACTTCTTAAAGAATCTTCCCGAAGGTAACTTCGTGCTTGAAGTTAGCTCAGTCGGCTATAAAACCGTAAGACGCAATGTGACACTGAAAAAAGGCCGTACACTGGAAGAGGATTTTGAAATAGAAGAGGACGCGGTTGCCTTGGATGGTGTAGTCGTTTCCGCCAACCGTAACGAGACTACCCGCCGCTTGGCACCTACTTTGGTGAATGTAGTCGATATGAAAATGTTCGAAACAACCAATTCTACTACCTTGGCACAGGGATTGAGTTTCCAGCCGGGAGTGCGTGTAGAATCCAACTGTCAGAATTGCGGCTTCCAGCAGGTACGTATTAACGGTCTGGATGGTCCTTATACACAAATTTTGCTTGATTCCCGTCCCATCTTCAGTGCGCTTTCAGGAGTGTATGGTATTGAACAGATTCCCGCCAGCATGATAGAACGTGTAGAAGTAATGCGTGGAGGCGGTTCGGCTTTGTTCGGTTCGTCTGCTATTGCCGGAACAATCAATATTATCACCAAAGAACCGATTCGCAATTCAGGAATGTTGTCTCATACGATCACAGGTATTGGAGACGGAGACGCTTTCGATAATAATACAGCTTTGAATGCTTCACTGGTTGCGGATGACCAGCGTGCAGGTTTATATATCTTTGGTCAGAACCGTCATCGTTCGGCCTACGATCATGATGGAGACGGATACTCTGAAATACCGAAAATACATGGTCAGACTGTTGGTTTTCGTTCCTTCCTGAAAACGACTACTTATTCGAAACTGACTTTCGAATATCACCATATGGAAGAATTCCGCAGGGGAGGGGACTTGCTGAACCGTCCACCTCACGAAGCGAATGTTGCCGAACAGACAGAACATTCTATCAATGGCGGTGGATTGAAATATGACTATTTTTCACCGAACGAGAAACATCGCTTCAATGTGTTTGCCTCTGCACAGCACATCAATCGTGACAGCTATTATGGAGGTGGACAGGACTTGAATGCCTATGGAAATACCACCGACCTGAACTGGATGGCAGGATCACAGTATGTCTATAGTTTCGGAAAATGTATTTTCATGCCTTCTGACCTGACAGCCGGAATAGAATTTAATCAGGATAAGCTGGAAGATAATATGTGGGGATACCATCGTACAGTAGACCAGAAGGTAAATATCGGTAGCGCATTCCTGCAAAATGAATGGAAGAACGATCGCTGGGGATTTTTGCTTGGTGGCCGTCTGGATAAACATAACCTGATTGATCATATTATATTCAGTCCGCGCGCTAACTTACGTTTCAATCCTACACAAAATATCAATCTGCGTTTGAGCTATTCTTCCGGTTTCCGTGCGCCGCAGGCTTTTGATGAAGATTTACATGTAGAGAATGTGGGTGGAAAAGTGGCAATGGTTGAGCTTGCAAAGGATCTGAAAGAGGAGAGATCACAGAGTTTGAGTGCTTCGGCAGATATTTACCATCGTTTCGGGGCATTCCAGATCAATTTTCTGGTAGAAGGATTTTATACTAAATTATCGGATGTTTTTGCTTTGACCGACGGTGAAGTAAAAGATGGTATACTGACACGTACACGCTATAATGCTCCGGGAGCCCGTGTCATGGGATTGACACTGGAAGGAAAGATGGCTTATCTGAATAAATTCCAGATTCAGGCAGGAGTTACTTTGCAGCAGAGTCATTACAGCGAGCCTCATGAATGGAATCCGGATGCTCCGGCAGTGAAGAAGATGATGCGTACTCCGAATACTTACGGCTATTTTACTGCAACCTATACTCCGGTAAAACCGTTGTCTATTGCTCTTTCGGGCACCTATACCGGTTCGATGCTGGTGCCTCACGAACCCGTTCCCGGATTCCTGGATAAGCCGATAACAGTAAATACGGAGGATTTCTTTGATATTGCATTGAAGGCGGCTTATGATTTCAAGCTATATAAATCAGTGAACCTGCAGGTGAACGCCGGAATACAAAATATCTTCAATGCTTATCAGAACGATTTTGATAAGGGAGCCGACCGTGATTCAGGCTATATTTACGGTCCTTCACTGCCGAGAAGTTTCTTTGCCGGCGTGAAGATTAGCTATTAATAATGGTTTAAGAACCTTTTTAGCTCTAAAATCGTTATATATAGGGATTGTCCGTCTGTGAAACAATCCCTATATTTGTCACGCAAAACTAAACATATTAGATTTCTTGCACAAAAACGAACGAATGAAACAATTATACCTGAATATAATGAAGTGTTTTCTGCCTGTACTATTTATATCGTACATGGCAGGGATTACTTTGTTTACCCACTCCCATGTGGTAAATGGTGTAACAATTGTCCATTCACACCCTTTTAAGAAAGGCAGTGAACACAGCCATACGACTGTTGAGTTCCAGTTACTTCATTTATTGAATCATGTATTGACAACAGATAGCGGAATCATTCCTTTATTTGTTGCTGCTGTTTTATCTATATTATGTATTCTTTTCACCCGTCTGCGAGGCATGCGATATGCGTGCTCTTGCCCGGGTGTCGTTTCTTTAAGGGCACCTCCCGCCGTTTAGTCTACACTTTAGGAGGCAGATATTTATTATTCAGAAACAAATACTTTATTTGCTTCCGCTACCTTATTATTTTCTGATTAAAAACATTAAAAGACTAACGACAATGAAAAAATATCTTTTAGTCCTGGTCAGCCTGTGTTGTGCCCTGTTGCCTGCATTGGCTGAGCACCCGGAGTACCCTGAACTGAGAAAATCTGATGCGAATATCATCGGTCATATATTAGATAAAAAAACAAACGAACATTTGCCGTATATTACAGTAGCACTGAAAGGGACTACTATCGGAACGGTAACGGATGCTACCGGACATTATTTTCTGAAAAACTTGCCGGAGGGGAATTTTGTACTGGAAGTCAGTTCGGTAGGATATAAGACGATCAGCCGGAATGTAACCTTGAAGAAAGGGAAAACATTGGAAGAAAATTTCGAAATAGAAGAAGACGCGATTGCTTTGGACGGAGTCGTCGTTTCTGCCAATCGTAGTGAGACAACACGGCGTTTGGCTCCGACTTTGGTGAATGTGGTCGATTTGAAGCTGTTTGAGACTACTAACTCCTCCACCTTATCGCAGGGACTGAATTTTCAGCCCGGAGTGCGGGTAGAAACAAACTGTCAGAATTGTGGTTTCCAACAAGTCCGGATCAATGGTCTGGATGGCCCCTACACACAGATACTCATCGATTCCCGTCCTGTGTTCAGTGCCCTTTCAGGTGTGTACGGTTTAGAGCAGATTCCCGCCAGCATGATTGAACGTGTGGAAGTGATGCGTGGAGGAGGATCGGCATTGTTCGGCTCATCGGCTATTGCAGGTACGATTAATATCATCACGAAAGAGCCTTTGCGAAACTCCGGTCGGTTATCGCATACAATTACTTCCATAGGCGGCAGTTCATCCTTTGACAATAACACCTCGCTGAATGCTTCGTTGGTGACGGACGATCATCGTGCCGGATTATATATTTTCGGGCAGAATCGTCATCGGTCGGGATATGATTACGACGGAGACGGATTCACAGAACTTCCGAAACTGAAGAATCAGACGGTAGGTTTCCGCTCTTACCTGAAAACGAGCACCTATTCTAAACTGACGTTTGAATACCATCATATGCAGGAGTTCCGGCGTGGCGGCGATATGCTGAACCGTCCTCCGCATGAAGCCCATATTGCCGAACAGTTACAGCACTCCATAGATGGCGGAAGCCTGAAGTACGATTATTTCTCACCGGATGAGAAGAATCGTTTAAGTGTATTCGCTTCAGCGGCTAATACGGATCGTGACAGCTATTACGGACCTGGTAACGACCCGCTCAAAGCATATGGAAAAACGACGGACCTCACTGCGATGGGCGGCGCGCAGTATGTACACTCCTTTGATAAACTGTTGTTCATGCCTTCCGATCTGACGGCAGGGCTTGAATACAATCGCGACCGGTTGAAGGATAATATGTGGGGGTACGATCGCCACACGGATCAGACTGTCAATATTTACAGTGCCTTTCTACAGAACGAATGGAAGAACAAACACTGGGGGATTCTGATCGGTGGTCGTCTGGATAAACACAATATGGTGGATGATATCATTTTCAGCCCGCGTGCCAACTTGCGTTTCAATCCTACGGATAATATCAATCTGCGTTTGAGTTATTCCTCCGGTTTCCGTGCCCCACAAGCATTTGATGAAGATATGCATATCGAAAATGTAGGTGGAACGGTCGCTATGATTGAGCGTGCTAAAGATTTGAAGGAAGAAAAATCGCAGAGTTTTAGTATGTCTGCCGATATGTATCATCGTTTCGGTGCTTTTCAGACTAATCTGCTGGTGGAGGGATTCTATACAAGACTGACTGACGTCTTTGTACTGGGAGAACCCTATGACCGGGGAGATGGTATATTGGTGAAGCCCCGCAGCAATGGCCCGGGGGCTAAAGTAATGGGAATCACCTTGGAAGGAAAACTGGCTTATCTTTCCTTGTTGCAAATACAAGCCGGGTTAACATTGCAGCGTAGTCGCTATGATGAAGCGCATAAATGGCACGATGACGCCCCGGCAGAAAGAAAAATCTTCCGTACTCCCGATACATACGGCTATTTTACCGCTACTTATACTCCGATCAAACCTCTGTCAATAGCTTTATCCGGTACATATACCGGTAATATGCTTGTGCAGCGTATGGATATCACAGCAGAAAATGCAGCGATGGGAGATATGCCCGAACGGAAAGCAGAAGCGATACTTACACCGAAATTCTTCGATCTGGGAGTAAAAATAGCCTATGACTTTAAGCTATATAAAACGGTAGATTTACAGCTTAGCGGAGGTGTTCAGAATATCTTCGAATCTTATCAGAAGGACTTCGACAGGGGAGCTAACCGGGATTCCGGCTATATCTATGGCCCCGCACTTCCGAGAAGTTTTTTTGCGGGAGTAAAGATTAGTTATTAATAACAATGCCGGTCTGTTATTTTCCGATGCCAGAGTAGCGGACTATGCATCCGGGAATGTGATGAAACGATTGCTTCCCGGATGTTTTATAAATGAGGAAGTTCTTAAAAATAGGATATCTTAGCTGTTGGCAGGTTGTATCCACCCTTTTAGGGTGTGCATTTAGTAGGGAATCACTAAAAACTTCTCTTTCTCTTTTAGTAGTTTTGCTGTTTGAGTTGTATTATATATAGATAGTCAATAAAAGTCAAAGTAATCAATTTATTAAACAGTTAACCTTATGCTCAAACAACTAAGTACTTCTTTACTGATTGTATCAGCATGTATTTTGTCCTCTTGTACGCCTACGGTGAAGCAAGAGATCGCAATTTTACCTACCCCCGTTAGTCTGACGGAACAGTCGGGTGCTTTCGTCTTAAAGGATGGAATGAAAATCGGTGTTTCCGATCAGTCTTTATTTCCGGCTGCCGGATATTTGCAGGATATTCTGCGGAATATAGTATCTACCTCAGTAGAAGTGACCGAGGCCGGTCAGGCGGATATTTATCTTCAACTGGAACAAACCGATGGAAAATCGGGTTCTTACAAGCTTCAGGCTACCCCCGAGTCTGTTCAGATAGAAGCCGGAGATTATTCGGGTATTGTTTCCGCTATTGCCAGCCTTCACCAACTCTTGCCTGCCGAAATAGAAGTGCAGGATACGAAGCAGACTTTTTCTATTCCTGCTGTGCAGATAGAAGATTCACCACGTTTTGAATGGCGGGGATTTATGTTGGATGCCTCCCGCCATTTCTGGAATAAGGATGAGGTGAAGCATGTATTGGATTTGATGTCCCTGTATAAATTAAATAAGTTCCATTGGCATTTGACGGATGATCAGGGATGGCGGATCGAAATCGAGAAATACCCGTTGCTGACGGAAAAGGGAGCGTGGCGGAAGTTCAATAAACATGATCGTGGTTGTATGGAACGTGCAGTAGAAGAGGATAACACCGACTTCCTGATTCCGGAAAATAAGATACGGATTGTGGAAGGGGATACCCTGTACGGTGGTTACTATACACACGAAGATATCAAGGAAATTGTGGATTATGCTGCGCAGAGAGGAATTGATGTAATTCCGGAAATAGATATGCCGGGACATTTCTTGGCTGCCATCACCCAATATCCCGATCTCGCTTGTGACGGGCTGATTGGTTGGGGGGAAACCTTTTCTTCTCCTATCTGTCCGGGGAAAGATGCTACTCTCGAATTCTGTCAGGACGTCTTTAAAGAGATATTCGATCTCTTCCCTTATGAATATGTACACATGGGTGGTGACGAAGTAGAGAAAACCAATTGGAAGAAATGTCCCCGTTGCCAGAAACGAATCCATACGGAAGGACTCAAATCTGTGGAAGAATTGCAGGCATGGTTTGTGCGTGATATGGAGAAGTTCTTCCTGGCCAATGGTAAGAAACTGATAGGCTGGGATGAGGTCGTAGCCGACGGTCTGACCTCGGATGCTGCCATTACCTGGTGGAGAAGCTGGTCGAAAGAGGCGGTGCCTATGGCCACTTCACAAGGACAAAAAGTGATTGCCTGTCCGAATGAATATTTCTATTTTGATTATGCGCAGGATAAAAACTCCGTGAAGAAGATACTCGCATATGACCCGTATGCGGACGACCGCCTGTCTCCGGAACAGAAAGATTGTTTCTGGGGTGTACAGGCTAATCTCTGGGTAGAATGGATTCCGTCTATGAAGCGTGTCGAATACCTGATTCTTCCCCGTATGGTGGCATTGAGTGAAATAGCCTGGGTACAGCCGGAGGCAAAACCGAATCTGGAAGAGTTCTATCGCCAGCTTGTTCCGCACTTCAAGCGGATGGACGTAATGGGTTTGAATTATCGGGTACCCGATCTGGAAGGATTCTATCAAGTGAATGCTTTCCTTGATGAGACTTCGGTTGATTTAACCTGTCCGCTACCCGGCATTGAAGTTCGCTATACTACGGACGGCAGCATGCCGACGAAGCAATCTACTCTTTACGAAGGCAATCTGAAAGTGACGGAAACGACAGATTTTACTTTCCGTACCTTCCGTCCCGACGGTTCTCCTTCGGATGTAGCACGTACTCGGTATGTCAAAGCTCCTTATGCAGAAGCGGTAATGGCCCGGACTTCTCTGAATCCCGGATTGAAAGCTGTATGGCATAAATTCCGCGGCAATCTTTGTGAAGATATTGATACAGCTCCCGTGAATGGAGAATATATCGTAGAATCTGTTTCCATTCCCGAAGAAGTGAAAGGTGATATCGGCCTTGTGTTGACCGGCTATCTGGAAGTACCTGCTGACGGTATTTATACTTTCGCTCTTCTCTCGGATGACGGCAGTACGCTGAAACTGGATGGCGAACTGCTGGGCGATAATGACGGAGCACACTCTCCGGTTGAGATCATTGTACAGAAGGCGTTGAAAGCCGGACTGCATCCGATGGAAGTACGTTACTTCGATTGTAACGGAGGAGTGTTGCAAATGGAACTGGTCAATGAAAAGGGCGAAAAGGAAGTTTTCCCGAAAGAATGGCTGAAGAATTAAGAATGATGAATGAAGAATGAAGAATTGGCTGCGCTATCACGCTGCAAAGTAATTCTTCATTCTTCATTTCTATAGGTAGTACATTGTAAGAATATCCCTATAAATGGGTATTTCTCAAACCAAAAGTTCTTCTCAACTTTGCAGAGTGAATAAAACGCCACTATGCAATATTTGAAAGAAGACATACAGGAAAAGATTCTCCATATAGCCGAAGAAGTATTCTCCGAAAAAGGATATAAGGATGCTTCCATGCGCGAAATTGCTTCCCGGTCGGGGATAACAGTCAGCAACATCTATCACTATTTCACCAATAAGGATGAGATATTCCGTACGATTCTGAAGCCGGTGCTGAATGAATTGTATGCCAAGATATACAGTCATGATGCTAACCAGATGACGATAGATGTTTTTATAAGTTCAGATTTTCAGCAGGCATCTGTGCAGGAGTATATTGATTTGGTTTCCGGGCACCGCATCCGATTGCGTATGTTGCTTTTTCAGGCACAGGGATCGTCTCTGGAAAACTTCCGCGCCGAATATACCGATGCGATGACACGTACTATTTTTGTCTTTTTCCAGGGAATGAAGCAGAAGTATCCACATTTGAATATAGGTATCACCGATTTCTTTATTCATCTCAATACGGTGTGGCTGTTTGCTTTGCTCGAAGAACTGGTGCTGCACCACGTGAAGAAAGAAGAAATGCAGAAATTTATAGCAGAATATATAGCCTTTGAAACGGCAGGTTGGAAGGAGCTCATGAACGCATGAGCTCCTTCTTTTTTTTGAACGATTCGAAAGATTGTTCTTTTTTAAAGACTTAGTGATATATAAATAAATGGTATGAAAGAAAAACAGAAAAGAAAGAGTGGTGTAGCCCGCTTGTTTGAGATAGCAGGCGAGAAGAAGGGCTTGCTGATATTGGCCGGAATACTTTCGGCGGTCAGTGCCTTATGTATGTTGGTTCCCTATTGGTCAGTATATGAAGTGCTGAAAGAACTTTTGTTGCATGGCAGCAAGATCAATGAATTGGATAGCAGTGTACTTATACACTGGGGATGGGTAGCGTTTATCGGTCTGGTGGCAGGACTGCTTTTGCTGTATGGAGCATTGATGGCATCTCATGTAGCTGCATTCCGTATTCTTTATGGGTTGCGCATCCGTTTGTCCGAACATATCGGACGACTTTCGCTGGGATACCTGAATGGTACTTCTACCGGAGCAATCAAGAAAACGATGGAGCAGAATATAGAGAAGATCGAGAATTTTGTGGCACACACGATTCCCGATTTAGTCAATGTGCTGGCAACCGTTGTGCTGATGTTTATCATCTTTTTTTCGCTGAACGGGTGGATGGCAGCCATTTGTGTGGTCTGTATCGTTTGCAGCATCGGTTTGCAGTTTATGAATTTCTTTGGCAAGAAAGCTAAAGAGTTTATGAAGATCTATTATGACACGCAGGAGCGTATGAGTGCTTCGGCTGTTCAGTATGTGCGGGGTATGCCTGTGGTGAAGATCTTTGGTCAGAGTGTCCGTTCGTTCCGTCAGTTTAATAGCGAGATAGAAGCTTACAAGAGCTATGCCTTAAGGGTCTGCGATACCTATCAGTCCGGTATGACCGCCTTTACGGTATTGCTGAACTCGCTGATCACCTTTATTTTGCCCGTCGGCTTGTTGCTTTTGAGCAGAGAACCGCAGAATATTGTTCTGGCGGCAATTTACCTCTTCTTTATTATCATGGGGCCCGGTGTGGCATCTCCTATTTATAAGTTGATGTATCTCGGTTCAAGTACGAACGAAATCGATGAGGGAGTGAAACGTATCGACCGCATATTTGATGAACAGGCACTTCCTGAAGCAGAGGTTTCGCGTCTGCCTGTTTCCTATGATATCGAGTTTCGTCAGGTGTCGTTTGCCTATGAGAACAAAGCGGAAACGACTCGTACCGAAGCACTGAAAGACATCTCTTTTACTGCACCGCAGGGAGCGATTACTGCATTGGTGGGGCCGTCCGGTTCCGGGAAGTCTACGGTAGCCAATCTGATACCCCGTTTCTGGGATGTCAGCGAAGGCGAGATTTGTATAGGCGGAATCAATATAAAAGAGATAGCGACCGAGGATTTGATGAACCTTGTTTCATTTGTTTTTCAGGATAGTTTTCTCTTCTTCGATACCCTTTATGAGAATATCCGGGTTGGCAATACGTCCGCTACACGCGAGCAGGTGATCGAAGCTGCCCGTGCGGCGCAATGTCATGATTTTATAGAAAGTCTGCCGGATGGCTATAATACCCGTATCGGTGATAAAGGAGTGTATTTGTCCGGTGGTGAATCGCAGCGGGTCTGTGTGGCAAGGGCCATTCTGAAAAATGCGCCGATATTGGTGCTTGATGAAGCGACTGCCTTTGCTGATCCGGAGAATGAATATAAGATGCAGCAAGCTATTCAGCAACTTATAAAAGATAAAACGGTCATCATTATTGCCCACCGGCTTTCGTCTATTATTTCAGCCGAGCAAATACTGGTGCTGAAAGAAGGCAGACTCATACAAAGCGGGCGCCATGAAGTATTAAGTAAAACGGATGGAGTATACAAAAGAATGTGGGATGCCTATACCAGCGCGTTCCGTTGGCAATTAACTGTTAAAAAGGAGGAAACAAAATGAATGTAATCAAGAATATTACGGTAGGACATACCGAACGTCTGCGTAAGCCTGTCGGTTACACGATGCTTGCCAATCTGGTGAATATTGTCCCGTTCTGTCTTTCTATCGAAGCTATCAATGTGATATTCCGCACGTTCGACGGTAGCGGTACACCGTTGGATACCAATCGTCTCTGGATGATTTTTGCTGTATTGGTGGTGTATATGCTGGTAATGGCTTTTGCCGAACGTGCCGCCTATTGTGCCAACTTTCGGGGGGCTTATGAAATGAGTGCCGAAGGGCGCATTCATCTGGCGGAGCATCTGCGTAAATTATCATTAGGCTTCCTGTCCCGCAGAGATCCGGGCGATCTTTCTTCGATGCTGATCACTGATTTTACTATGGCGGAAACGGGTATCTCGCATCACTTGCCTCAATTGATGGGAGCATTGGTGATGCCGGTCCTTGCCTTTTTGGGGTTGCTTTGGATTGACTGGCGCATGGCAGTGGCTATGTTTGTTGCTTTACCGCTTGCAGTTGCCGTGCTGCTGCTTAGCAATATTGCCCAGCGCAAATTGAGTGTACGGCAGATTGAAGCCAAGATTAATGCCGGAAACCGTCTGGAAGAATATCTGCAAGGGATACGGGTGATGAAAGCATACAATCTGCTGGGCGGTAAATTCGAACGCCTGAAAATGGCTTTCAGTGATCTTCGTCGCGCCTGTATCCGGCAGGAAGCACTTCTCGGTCCTTTTATCTTATTCTCGGTCACATTGATCCGTGCCGGACTGACATTCATGATACTCTGTGGTACTTATCTGTTGATAGGAGGGGAACTTTCACTGCTTACGTTTGTCATGTTTCTGGTAGTCGGTTCCCGTGTCTTCGATCCTCTGACGTCCGCTCTGACTAACTTTGCCGAGTTCCGCTACTTTTCCATTGCGGGAGGACGTATCCTTTCGTTGATGAACGAACCGGAGATGAAGGGGGACCGTGACGTGCCCGAAAGCGGAGACATTACCTTTGACCATGTATCCTTCGGCTATCAGGAAAAAGAGATATTGCATGATATCTCCGTGACTCTTAGAAAAGGAACACTCACTGCTCTGGTCGGTCCTTCCGGAAGTGGAAAGAGTACCATGCTGAAACTTTGCGCACGTTTCTATGATCCCTGTAAAGGTGCGGTCCGTTTTAACGGAATGGATATGAAGGAGCTGGAGCCGGAGTCGTTGATGAAGCATTGCTCTATGGTCTTTCAGGATGTGTATCTGTTTCAGGACACGCTGAAGAACAATATCCGTTTCGGCAGGACGGATGCTACGGATGAAGAGATCGTAGCGGCAGCGAAAAAGGCTTGTTGCCACGAATTCATCATGCACCTGCCCAAAGGGTATGATACGATGGTAGGAGAGGGCGGCTGCACGCTTTCGGGAGGAGAAAAACAACGGATTTCCATCGCCCGCGCTATCTTGAAAGAAGCTCCGGTAGTATTGCTGGATGAGGCTACTGCCTCTCTTGACCCGGAAAATGAGGTAGAAGTGCAACAGGCCATCAATACCTTGATTGCGGGACGAACGGTAATTGTCATCGCTCACCGGCTCAAAACAATTAAGAATGCCGATCAGATTATTGTACTGGAAGAAGGAAGAATTGCAGAGCAGGGTACTCATGATGAGTTGCTGAGTCAGCCGGGACTGTATGCCAAACTCTGGAATATACAGGAACAGACATCGGGATGGAAACTGTAAATACAGACCGCCGGATATAAAAACAGAAAGGTCCGGCTTTCACAAGCCGGGCCTTTTGTTTACTAGAATTTATGCTATTTACACTTATTCTGTAATATTGAATACATTATATGGTTTTTGTTTACTAACAACCAAATGTGAAAATGCGGGAGAATCACTTCTGCCGATTCCAATGTTTTCAATGTGGCTACGTAATTTTTAATTATGACTAATTAATTCAATTCTGATACTGCAAAGATAGAGGCTTTTACGATTTCATGCAATCACCTGAAATGGGTATTCTTGGGGGAGTTAGTAACTATATATGGTGGGTTTATATCGTGTGGTTATCTGCCAATATAACGATTATAACGGTAAACCGGACATTTATATTATAAACTGTTTTGTCTCTGTCATTTGGCAGAATCTTCCGTCAATCTGTTCAGATGGCATACCAACAGTTTTCCTTCATTATCTCTCAAATGCATACCGTTGCCCTGGCAATAGCGGAAGTATTTACACCGGGCACATTCGTCCTTTTTCATCCATGAACGGTCACGGTAAGGTTGGAATCTCGTTTGCCATACTTCCCAGAAGTCGTCTTGATAGATATTGCCCTGGTGATAGTTGGAGCGGATACTGCTACAAGCGCTGATGGAACCGTCAATCAAGACGGAACCTACTGAAACTCCGGCGCTACAAAAGAAAGGTGTGTTCCGCACTTCACCTTCGTAATTTCCCAGAAAACCTTCGCAGCCATAACTGGCTCGGATTATTCCTTCTTTTCGGGTGTCGCGGATGAAGTCGAGTACTTGTTTTAATTCTTCTCCGTTCATGCGAAATTCCGGTTCTTCGGCGGCTCGTCCTACCGGAAAGATGGCAGATACTCTCCATCGTTTGACTCCGAGACTGATAAGCAGCTCTTTCATGGCCGACAATTGTGGCAGGCTACGGCGGGTGACACAGGTAATGACATCGAATGTCAGTTCAGGAATGGCTGTAATTTCGCGTATGGCATTCACTGCACGGTCGAAACTTTCGGGATGGCGGCGCATCCAGTTGTGTACATCTTCCAGTCCGTCAAGGCTGATGGATATGCTGCTCATACCGTTGCGGATTAAGTTGTGTAGCCGTTGGCGTGTGAGGTAAAGTCCGTTGCATACCATTCCCCACGGATAACCTCGTCGGGATATTTCTTTGGCACAAGTTTCAAGATCTTCACGTACGGTCGGTTCACCGCCTGAGATGATTACAAATACGTTATGCGGATCGGTGTGTGTGGCTATGCTGTCCAGTACTTTCAGGAAATCTTCCAAAGGCATATCCGGAGTAGAAGGAGAAGATTTGCAGTCGCTACCACAATGGCGGCAACGTACGTTGCAGCGTAATGTACATTCCCAAAATAGTTGTCTGAGGGGATGTTCTTCTATTCTTTCGCGTTTCATCCGGCGGAATATCTCTAAAGCCAGCCATCGACGCGGAGATAAGGGAATGATACGTTTCATTCTTTAGTTTCCTCTTCTTCTTTTTTTTCTTCTTTTATTAAGGTGACTTTTCTGTCTTGTCCGAGCTCCTGCATTTTTATTGTTTTTTGCTGGTATACACCATTCTTCTCACCGTCTACATCGGTATACTCAAGGTATATTTCACTGTTTTTGGGAGGGTACTCTTTGAATTTTAGTGTACTGGTTGCTATGCCGCTTACCGTGTAGTTGTCTATCTCGCGTGATTCTGTGTAGGCAGTATCTGTAATTAATGAATCATTTTGATTTTTGTAGCTGGCTATTACGCGGATTCCATTGATGGTGTCCTCATCTTCATTTTGTACCTGAGTGGTTAGTTTGACATCGGGAGTCCAGTTGGGACCGGGACCGTAATAACAAGGCTCATCCCAAACGTTGTTATTGCTGCATCCGGAGAATCCGAGAGCTGCCAGAAGGCTTAGTAGATATTTGTTTTTCATATCTTTAAGTGTTTAGTTCTTGATGGGACAAAGATAAGTATTCTTTTGGCTCATTATATTGATTTTGTCTGTTTTTATTTTGTGAATAAGATAAATTAATATAAAAAAGAAACTGAAGGGCAACGATCTGCTTAATAGGAGAGATGAAAAAGTCGATTGGTTTGCATATTCTGCTATATGGTTGCATTTTGATTTCAATAGCGGTGTTTTTCTTTCTCCTGATTATCATAAAAAGCTTCAAATAGGGGGCTGCACCTTTCAAGAACCAAGCTTTCTATTTTATGCCCGGCTCTCAGAGTACTTCAGGTAGGGGGGGAGTTGGGGTGAAGAGCGAGGTCAGACGAAATATAGAGTAAGTATAAGGAACAAATAGAGTAACTATGCTTGGTAAATAGCGTAACTATACTTGTAAGATAGCGTCAGTATCGTGAAAATGAGTAAAAACGTACTGTTTTAGAGCTTCCTTTTTTCTATATCATTCGTTATGCCCGTTGAATCAGATAGTGCAGAAGGGAAGATGTCTTGTGAATTAGTTCGCATTGAGAGTGGAAATAGAAAGAATGAGTGTGCAGAGTGACGAGTTTTATATCATAAAGGAGTGATACTGATAAATCGCTAATCGCTTAGAATCGAATAAAAATATCGGGTATGATGATAGACCGGAAATATGGAAGCTATGGGGAAGCTAAAATACAAAGTGTCAAAAATGACACTTTGTATTTTAGCTTTTAGAGTGAGTCTTAGCATGGCTATGCATCTCACCTGGTGGAAAATTCACACTGAAATAGATAATCGATGTCGTAGGAATGTTATAGTGGAGAAAATGTGGAGGAACATTGGCTTGCGAAACAGAGGGAATTCTATTCTTGTGGCAATCTATAGTTTACTGATATCCACCTTCTGTTTGTTTTCAGATGCTGCTGATTTTACTTAATCGACAGTAATATCTTGCTTCCAGGTTATCCCGCTTATGTCTGTCAAAGTAAGTTCATACCTGCCTTTGGGCAAATTCTGTAGACTGCTGTCTTTTATTGTAAGGGTTGCTTTACTCCCTAACGGAATGATTAGGCTGTGCCTGCCCGGAGTTACCTTGGCTATATAGTCATTTTTAATTCCGGTAAGAGGGAATCGGGAAAGTTCTTCTCCATCTTTTTGAAGTATGGTCTTTCCTCTGGAATCTTTTAAAGTAATACCTATAAGGAATGATCCGTATACATCCGCACCTTCTATACGGTATACTTTAAAGTTGAGGGCATCATTGTGGATATCTGCATTGGATATCTCCAGTTTTGGTTTGACTGATTTATTATGTAGCGGTCCCCACACACCATTGTGAAATTCTTGATTGGTATATAGAGTAAGAATGAAAAGTAGTATCGCTCCGGTTATCGCCACTTTACTGAATTGCTTAATAGGTAGCGGGAGTTCACCGGAGGTGAGCCATACAAGCCATTTCTTTTTGGACAGTTTGGATTGGAACAAATGATCTAATGAATACTTTCCGCCTCCGGACAGGAAAATGGTAAACCCTGCGGCTACTCCCAAAATGCCGATTTGCCATTCGTCAAGACAGGTAGTACCTAGCCAGCCGGAGCCTAGGAGAATACCGAATGCCAGGCTGAATACACCGATGCTCATTAACCTGGTGAAGAAACCAAGCATATAAAGGAGCCCGACAACGCCTTCTACTAAAGTGAAAATAAGCATTGCCCACCAAAGTAAATCGGGGGTGCTGACCAGGTATTCAATAATGGGTTTGATACCAATAGATTGAATTTTTCTCCGATGTATCCGCTGCTGTCCGGAATGAGCTTGTTTTCGAGGACAAGTCTGCGCCAGAAAGCTGAGAAGTAAGTCCAGCCGACTATCAATCGTAGTGAAAGAGTGAAAATACCTGCAAGTACGTAGGCTTTGGTTTGTTCTTGTTGCTGTGTCACCATACTGCTTGTTGTTAGTTTGTTGTTGAGAGAATCGTTTCTTATTAAACAAGTTTCCAATGGAAAATGTTCTAAAGGAAACCTGTTTTTATGAAACGATTCTACTCGAGACAAACTACATACAAAACAAAGCTAACAATGCAAAAGTTATTTTTTAAACGGCTATCTTTATGCCTTCTTTTTTATTACAATACCGCTTGCATTGTTGGCAAAGGTCATATCCCAGCATGGCTCCCAGAATGAAATCTTCCTCAGCTGTCAGTTGGTTTAAGGGACGAATGATGATGTGCCGCATGGCTTCCATGCATTCAGGCTTGCCAAAAAACAGGTTAATCTTGTTAGTACCTACTTCTTGTATCATATAACTGATCTTCTGATTCTTCAGCCGGCGGATAGCAAATTCTTCGTGCTCTCTGCTCATCGTATAGAGTACCATATTGCGTACGCCTTTCTTGAACTCATAAATGTGGTTGAGGAAAATCCGGATTTCTCCGGGAATGATTCTTTCGGTAGCCATAATGCAAACTGTTATTTAATATGGAGATAAAGATTAGCTGATTTCTTGCTTTATTTGTTCAGCCCATGTGCTGATACGTTCATCGGTCTGACCGTCTTCATTGACTTCGTCGAGTGGGAGACCCACGAATTTACCGTTCACGACAGCGGTAGAAGAATCGAATGTATAACCGGCAGTGTCTACTGCTCCACAAAACTTGCAATGAGTGCCTTTCAACTCTTCATAAAGAATTCCGATGGCATCACAGAAAGTATCACTGTAAGAATCGGAATCACCGCAACCAAACAAGGCTACATGTTTGTGAGACAGGTCGCATTTCTTTAAAACTTTAACTCCGTCATACCAGTCGTCCTGTAATTCTCCGGCTCCCCATGTGGAGCTACCTAATACCAATACATCATATTCATTAACCAAAGCTTCAGTGAGTTTGGATACATCATAAATATGTGTGGAAGGAACTTCTAGTTTTTCTGCAATCCGACGGGCGAGGTCTTCTGTTGTTCCGGTTGTGGAACCATAAAATACTCCAATTTTATTCATCTTTGATTCTATTTTAATGTGATGGTGCAAAGATAGAGGGTATCGGAGACATAGAAAATCCCCATTTATAATGGAATAATTGCTTCATTCTCATTATAAATGGGGATAAAATAGAATATGGAACTGTAAATTAGTTGAGACCAATCCTTTTTAATGGTGGAACAGGCGAATACCTGTGAATGCCATCGCCATATTATACTTGTCGCAAGTACTGATAACATGGTCATCGCGTACAGAACCACCCGGCTGTGCGATATAGCTTACACCGCTTTTATGCGCGCGTTCGATATTGTCTCCGAAAGGGAAGAATGCGTCAGAGCCTAAAGCCACTCCTGTCATTGTATCCAGCCACGCACGTTTCTCTTCACGGGTCAGCACTTCCGGCTTTTCTGTGAAGAATTGCTGCCAGATACCTTCTGCTAATACATCGTCGTGATCTTCTGAGATATAAACGTCAATCGTATTGTCACGGTCTGCGCGGCGGATCTTTTCAATCCAGGGCAGATTCATCACTTTCGGGTGTTGGCGGAGATACCAGATATCAGCTTTGTTTCCGGCAAGGCGTGTACAGTGGATACGTGACTGTTGTCCGGCACCGATACCAATCGCTTGTCCGTCTTTTGCATAGCATACGGAATTGGATTGTGTATATTTTAAGGTGATTAGTGCAATAATCAGGTCACGCTTTGCTTCAGCCGGAATTTCTTTGTTTTGCGTAGGCATTTCTTTCAAAAGACTCTCGTCTATTTTCAGCTCGTTTCTGCCTTGCTCAAAAGTAACTCCAAAAACATCTTTATGCTCAATAGGGGCCGGACGGTAAGCCGGATCTATTTTGATGACATTGTAAGTTCCTTTTCTTTTGTTTTTTAGAATTTCCAGGGCTTCGGGAGTATAATCAGGTGCAATTACACCATCAGATACTTCACGATTGATGATGCGTGCTGTTTCTTCGTCACAAGTGTCGGACAGTGCGATAAAGTCTCCGTAAGAAGACATACGGTCGGCACCACGTGCACGTGCATAGGCAGTAGCCAGTGGCGATAGGTTTACATCATCTACAAAATAGATTTTCTTCAGC
>ULMF01038314.1_pt1 | contig 17701 bp, 14 predicted proteins | sample 1951581 | NCBI WGS metagenome assembly ULMF01 (sample SAMEA4835543, study PRJEB28245) | human gut metagenome | biome: gut microbiome; material: fecal sample | place: Denmark | collected 2008
TTATCCGGACGGGAACCATTACCGTTTCCATTTCGGCGGTCTCTATCGTTTCTGTCATTTCTATCGTTACGTCCCTGACCGTTATTGTTTGGCTTACGGTAATTATCGTTTTTCTTTGGCTGCTGAGGTTTCTGTGAAGAAACTTTTTTCTCTTCCGGCTTCTTCTCTACCGGTTTCTTTTCTTCTGGTTTCTTTTCTTCCGGCTTTTTCTCCTCCGGCTTCTTTTCTACCTTAGGTTCTTCTTTCTTTTCTTCCACTTTCTTCTCAACCTTCGGCTCTTCTTTTTTCTCAACCTTTGGCTCCTCTTTAACCGGTGTTTTTACTTCCTCTTTTGGCTCTGCCTTTGCTGCCGCTTTTTTCTTTTTGAAATAGTTCATCAGAAATCCAATTGCTTCGTCTTCGATATTGCTGTTTGCACCTTTTACTTCGAATCCGTTCTCATTTAAAAGTGTTACCAAATCGCCACTTTTTATATTTTTGTCCTGCTGCTGTATGCTTCGGGCAATCTCATATATTTTCATTTTTGCCATACTTTGTTACCTCCAAATCTAAATTCTTGCCAATTGCTTTTGCAAATCCACTATTTGTCACTGCTACAGACGCCCGGAATTCCTTTCCGATTGCCTTGCCAAGCATTTCTTTGTCCCCAAACTCCACATAAGGAACATGGTAAAAATGACACGAATCTGCAAATTTCTTTTTGGTATTACCGGATGCATCTTTAGCGACTATAACGAGTCTTGCAATCCCCTCACGAATCGCTTTCTCCGTCATAAATTCTCCGCTGACCACATCGCCGGCCTTCATCGCCAGTCCTAAAGAACCGAGGACCTTTCTAATCTGTACCATCTTTTAACTGCCTTTCTAACAATAGATACGTTTCTTCTTTTACATTCATTCGGAATGACCGGCTTAGAGCGTTGCTTTTCCATGCTTTTTTCAAACACTCCTCATTCGCACAAAGATACGCTCCTCTGCCATTTTTTCGTCCCGTACGGTCAAGCATAATTTCGCCTTCCTTTGTTTTCACGACACGAATTAAATCCTGTTTATCCCTGCACGCTCTGCAGGCAATACACTGTCTTTGTGGTTTTTTTCGCTCCTGCATGCCGCATTCCTCCTTTCCATATCATAAAAGAACTTACGATAAACTTTGTGTTTCGCTCTTAATATCGATTTTATATCCTGTCAATCGGGCAGCCAGTCTTGCATTCTGACCCTCTTTACCAATGGCAAGAGACAACTGATAATCCGGAACAATGACCTCTGCACTCTTTTCGCTAGGATCAACCGTAACCGATACAACTTTGGATGGGCTGAGAGCATGCTCAATGAAAATAGCCGGATCTTCGTTCCACTCTACAATGTCAATTTTTTCTCCATGTAACTCATCAACTACAGCATTGACACGCGCACCGTTCATACCAACACAAGCACCTACGGCATCCACATCAGGATTGTTGCTGTAAACCGCAATCTTAGAACGGGAACCTGCTTCACGGGATACATTTTTAATTTCCACAACACCACTCTGAATTTCAGCAACTTCGGATTCAAACAAACGTTTTACCAGTTCCGGATGTGTACGTGAAATCACAATTCTCGGTCCTCTTGGTGTATCTTTTACTTCTGTTACATAAAGTTTAATTCTGTCATGTGCCTCAAAGTGCTCACTTGGAACCTGCTCCTGTTTGGTAAGTACGGCATCAATTTTGCCAATATTTACATTATAATTTCCATTGTTATAACGCTGTACCATACCGGTTACAATATCATGCTCTTTTTCATAATACTGTTCAAACAGCACTTTTCTTTCTTCTTCACGAATTTTCTGAACAACAACCTGTTTTGCTTTCTGGGCTGCAATACGTCCAAAGTTTTTCGGTGTCACCTCAATACTGACGGTCTCACCAAGTCCGGTTCCCGGATATTTCACCTCTGCCTCTGTCTGAGACATTTCAAGCATGGCATCCTCTACTTCTTCTACGACAACCTTATCCTGATATACATGGAACTCGCCTGTCTCACGGTCTAAATTCACACGGATATTATCCGCTTTTCCATACTCATTTTTGCATGCTGCCACAAGTGAATTTTCAATAGCCTCAAGCAAAATCTCTTTGCTGATATCCTTTTCTTTCTCAATGGCATTTAATGCCTCAATTAATTCCGGATTTCCTTTCTTTGCTGCTGTCTTTTTCATTTTTTCTATTATCCTCCTATTCAATCATTCTATCGTATATCTGCAACGACTTAAAAAGTTATATATTTGCGAATCAGCGCAATTTCTTTGACCGGCGTTTCCATCTCTCTGTCATCCATTGAAAGAACAATCGTCTCCGTATCTTCCCGATACTCCTTCAATACACCAACAAATTCTTTGGCTGAATATTTTTTACCTTTTTCTTCCCATGTAACCGGTGAAAACAATTTCATCTCCACATCCTCACCGATGTTTCTCATAAAGTCTTTCGGCTTCTTAAACGGACGCAGTAATCCCGGCGAACTGACTTCCAAAATATAAGATTCCTCAATGAAATCGTCTTTGTCCATCTCATCACTCAGCTCGTGATTTACAAGGGTAAGGTCATCAATTGTAATACCGCCTTCCTTATCAATATAAACCCGAAGATGCCAGCTTCCCGCTTCCTTGACAAATTCCACATCTACCAGTTCAAATTGGTATTTTTGCAGAATCGGCTCTACTATAGCCTCTGTCTTTTGTACATAGTCCTGATGTTTACTCAATTCAAAACCTCTTTTCTTTAGCCGGAATGACTTCCGTCTGTATTTGAATCTACACGAAAAGAATGAGTGGACCAAAGTCCACTCATATCAATTAACAGTATCTTCATATAATAAAGTAACACAATTTCCTATGTTTGGCAAGAACTTTTTTATTTTAATGCTTCAATCATTGCCTCATAAGACTTCTTTGGCACATAAGTATATACCGTTTTGTACTTACCGGTTGTCTCGTCCTTAACTCTAACGTTCTTTCTTGTAAAGAACAATGGCTTACAACTGCCGCGCCAGGATGTCTGATCGCTGATTCCCCATACCGTAATGCCGGTAATTCCTTTCGGGCTTATGATCTTGTTACGGTTTTTCTGAATATCTACAATCTGCTTAATAAAATCTTTCGTAAAGGCAGCTTGGTCAACATCGGTTTCCTTTTCATTTTTATAAGCATATGTCGGCGTCCTTCCATCGGTATCGTCCGTATCAAAATTAATCGTAATATCAAGCTCCGTAATCTGAACTTCGAGTCCTGCATTAATAAATGCTTTTAATGCATTTCCATATTCTTCGAGAGTCGGACGCTTAATATCCACGTGGCTCTGCATACCGATACCGCCACAGATTTTCGCATCCTCCCCTTCATTAATATAGGAAATAAGGGCAAGTTCATCGTCTACACTAAAATATGTGTCATAATCATTGTAGAACAAGGTTACTTTATCCTGAACATTTTCTTTTTTCAATTCGTCGTAAGCATATTCAAATGCTGCTTTTACATATGTAGGCTTCAATCCCATATCGCCGTATACACTAACCCATGTTGTCGCTGCGGCAGCATTCGAACGATGAATGTACTCATTTAACACATCCCATGCATATACGATTGAACCAACTTCTCCGGTCAATTCTTTTTCTTTCTGCATCGTATGGCGCATTATTGTTCGAACGAAGAACTCAAGACGGGCATTCATCGTTGCTTCATCTACAACCGCCTCGTTATCATCGTAATTCTTCTTAAAAAACCATGTTGGTGTCTGCTGATGCCACATCAGAGTATGTGCACGCATACGGATGTTATGCTGTTTGGCAATTGCAAGAACACCATCAATCGTTTCCAATGTAAGTTCCGGAACTTCGGATTCCTTGTAATCGTCACTAATCACATATCCTTTTGCCTTAGCATCTGCAACAGAAATCATATTATGTTTATTTAACATACTATCCGGCTTCATTTCATTTTCTAATGTGAAGCTGTTAAAATTTTTGTCAACAAATTTCATGGTACTTACGTCCTGCATTTCCTTACGATTATTCCATGTCTGGTTATATGTCAGACATGTTCCGACATTGTCAATTACACCTTTAAAAATTTCTTTCATTGCCGGTGTCGTATCCTGTGGTTCGGCAGTTGCGGTTGCCGTCGGTTTAACTGTCGGCACTTCCGTCGTCTTTGGCACATTGGAAGGTGATGTTGTCGGCGTATTCACCGGGGTCTTAGTCACTTTAGGTGAGTTCTTTTTCACCGTGATTTTACAAACCAGCTTCTTTGTTTTCTTACCTTTTTTAATTGTTGCTGTCAAAGTTGTCTTACCGGCTTTCTTTGCCGTCACTTTCACTGCATATTTACCGCTCTTTTTGAAAGATGCAGTCTTTTTATTTTTTATCTTCCATGATACTTTATACTTCTTGGCATTCTTTACGGTAACCTTTTTTGTTTTCCCAACCGTAATCGATACGCTCTTTTTTGATAGTTTCGGCTTGGCACCCGCCTCCGATGTAATCCCCTGTACTCCGGCAAATGAACTAATAACCATTGCCGCTGTGAGAACCTTGGCGAGTACCACCTTTGTTTTTCTCATGATAAGTAATACCTCCTTCGCATGTATTATATTTACGATTATATTATATATACCGTCAGTGTCAATATAAATGTACTATTATATGAAATTGATGAATTATTCTATTCTAAAAGGGGATGATCTATATAGGATGGCATCAATTCAGAAAAAGTTTGCGCGTCATGGGCGCTCCCGCTTAACAAACTCGCAGAGGTATCGCTATGTAAAATACACATAGCTGATACCTGCGGGTTTGTACCCATTCCTCACAAACTTATTCTGGATTGATGCATGCTATATAAATGAATTTTCTCACATTAATCAAAGCATATTTATAAAATACACTATAATATTGTCTTCTGTAATTTATACCTATATCTAGTAAATTTAATTAACAAAATTTGACGTTTTTAATTCAAGCCATCGACATTAGCCACTTCAAAATATGCAATTTGATCAAAATATATTAACACCTTTTCTTTTTCATCATTCGAATAGTCTTTGAGTTTTTTCTTTTTTCCATTTGCCCTAAGCAAATATTTTCTATATTTACTTAAGCAAAAGAATTTAGTTTTACAATCTTCCAATTCACTTTCTGTTAACGATCCCTCATACATAATGTTACTATTTTTCATATATACATAAATCCAAATTGTATCATGATATTTTTTCTGAAGCACGTCAATTTCATTTTTTGCAAACGAAGTATTTATTCCAAGAAATCTCTTTATTTCATTTAGTTTGATCTCTATTTTTTCATTTTTTTGAAGAAAGTTGAGTAAACATGGAATAATAACAGAAACCAACGTCAAAAAAACATTAAATAAAACACCTCCTATATCATTAACAAAATAAACATATGGAATCCTATTTATTGCTCCAAACACCCACTTTGAAAACAACACATAGAAATAACTTATAGCTATACTTTTTAAAAGTGTCCCCTTTGCATCTACTAAAGTAAGCGAATGAATGTAATAATATAAATATATGGTTATATATCCAGGATATATATAACATATGTACTGTGGTATATGATCAATTATCTGCTTTATATCTACTGTTATCACTATCTCTCCTTTGGTGGTGTTTTTGTAGAGTCTGATTCCTCTACTCGCTCATTAATACTCCTATATTGCACGTTTTCACTATTATTTTCACGTTTTCTTCTATAACACTTAGGACGATAAGGAAGCCTCCTTCCATTCCCATTGTTATTACGTTCACTGCACATAGTATACCCCCCTTTATCATTTAGTATTTTATGTAATTTTAACACATATTTAATATTAATTCAATAGTATGACAAAATAAATTTACTGTCGAAAAGTAATTAACAGACTTCACCTATGACCTGTTTGGAATTTAATAACTACACTTACTATAACTAATTTTATATCTGTGAATAAAAATTAATGTATATCAGCATTATGCCAATTTCCTAGGCGTTTCCTGTTTCATCTTTCCGAGGACAGTCTCTGTATTACTGAATAGATTACATCTCCCGTCACTACTGCAAGCAACTTCTACTTTTTTCTGATATCTTGCCAGTTCCAGCATGCTTCTCTCATTCTGGCTATATACGCACAACCTTGACATCTTATCTGTAGCTATTTTGTTTCACCCAAGTTTTCTTGAACCCATTCTGCTCGAATAAATATAACTTATATGTCCCTCCGCACTATATTGAATACTCCTATGCTTAGCTTTTACCTATTCCATGATTCCGAATCATCAACCACCTCAGTTTTTGTCTCATAGCCTGTTTGTTCTGTTCAGAATCTTATCAAGTGCTTCTTCCGCTCTCCCCTATTTTTCTTTCTGTTAATTGGTCTGTATATTTCACTTGTAGCATACTATACAAAATCTTTCATGTAGCTTGTTGTCGATATAATATATTTATGCATATAAAACCGCTCCAAGCCGAAGTGTATTCTGACTAGCATATACGCTCTCGTTTGAATCCTATTTGCACCATCCTTATTTATATATTATTTGCTTCTCAATCATGAAAAATCTCAGACGCAGTACTTCCCTTATGATTTCATAAATCATTTCCGCGAACTTGGTAAGTTCATCCAGGTAATACCTGAATATTTTTATGGATTTTTTGCCCCTTTAACTTGAAATTATAGCATACTATTAATCATAAAATTCCCCTCTATGGAATAAATCTTGTCAACTAAATCCTAACACAATAATCAGATACTTTCTACTTTTTCCCTCAAAAACTTTCCCCAGTCGCTTCCAATACTTTCTTGAGTTTTCGCAAAGCGCATTAAAAAAAGTGGATGACTTTAATTAAAACACTAATCTGCTGGATTTTGAGGACTCAAAAGCAACAGTATCAGGATTAGAGGCACTTTAATAAGCCCCGCCGAAACCGGACTTTGGAAGAATTATTTTTTTATCTATTCAGACAACCAGTTTAAGGCAGAGTTAACGTTATCTCGGACGTTTGGGTCGGAACCATAGTCTGACGCCTTCTTTTGCATATGAGCGTATACCACGGATGCCTTTCGCCAGTCGATAATAGCAGAAGAATACTTTTGCCTTTACAGGATCTGCTTTTTGTATAATGGAAACCTTAAGCGCATTTGTTTCTGATTTCATAGACATATGTGCCAGAAATCCCATGCACAAGGTGATATAAAAGTTAAGTGCGTTAATTGCACGAAGCTTCTGCACACAGAAGTTTTCAAACCGAAACATCTGCTTTTTACAACGGAAGTATTCCTCGATCTTCCATCGCGAAAAACAGGTTCTTGCCACTTTGATCGCATCCTCTTTGGACTTGATTTCTTTATTTATGGCAAGCATCATGGGATGTTCTGTGATGCCATAAACCAGTACCAGATAAATATCTTTTCTGGAAGCTGTAATCTGGACTTTGACATGGGAAATGTAAGCCTCATGATTTTGCCCCTTATAAAATACATTGGTTTTAATTTTCCCTTTGCGACGGTTGCGCAGTTCCGTAGCAAATGTCCATTTATTGTGATAAAGAAGCTTGCGGTTAGATTTTAACCGGATCACATACTCCTGATTTAAAGAGTCAAGCTTCAGGAACATCTTATTGTCATCATAACCACGATCCATGCAGAAAGTTGCTTTTTCAAAAAGAGCCGAACCTCGTTCCATAGCTTCAAAAGTAACGGTATTGGCGGATTTATAACCCTTTTCAGCTGAAGAATGTACTTTTGAAAAGATACTGACCGGATGATTGCCGGTAGTAAGGACACAGGCTTCTGTTACATGGTAGCCTTTTTTATAAACATTTTTAGCAGATGTGCTTTCCGAACCATCCCGTACGATGCCGAGCGATTCAAATTTGTAACCGCCCGATTTTACAACATCACTGTCATCAATGTGAATGACCGGTTCGGAAGGAACCCATTTCTTGATCTGCTGAAGATAAGAAGATGCAGCTTGTGCAGGAACACCTTTATCAAGATGTCTGGAAAGACGATCTACAATATTTATCTTTTTGGAATCTTCATGAAGCTGATCCACAACATCAGTCAGAAGACAGCTTCCGGCAGCAAGCATACCGCAAGTCATATCAGCAGTGAATTTGCGTTCCGGTTTCAAAAGCTGTTTGGAAATTTTATTTGTAAAATTTAAAATTTCCCATTTCAATGTATAAGTATTTGTTGTAAAATAAACCATAGGGAATCCTCCTCTTTTTGTTTAGTACGATTTTTTTGTGGTGAATTAATTTTACATCAAAAAGGAAGAAGATTCCTTATATTTTGGTGTTTTTTTGAAAGTTATTTATAACTGCATATGGAAAATGACGCACTTGTGTATAAAACTGCGGAAACTCAAGAAGAATACTTTCTATTGAACATTTAAATATTTTATAGTATTCTATATATGAAAGCGTGAATTTCTTGAAGAAAGAGGTGCATGTTAATGAATACTTTAATAAAGGAAACTTTCAATAAGCAATTCATTTCAATAATTCTATTACGGATTTAACTTTAACACGGTATATCCCATTTACCGTATAGTCTTGCACCACTTCCCATCTTCATACTTGCTCGCTTGGGGTTATTTTGGTACTAAATTTCTAAATGCCCCAAGAAAAAAAGAAAGGAGCAAGACTATGAAGAAATACAGTTTCAAATGGGAAGATTTCTTACAACTTGTCCTTTTGTGTATAGGTACATACGGTGAACGCATATTTGTTGCATTACACGCTTTCATTAGCAACATGAAACCAGAACTATTCAGTTTCATATGCTTAATCGTAACTTATATAATGTTCGTTAAACTAACGCACTCAAATTAAGGACAATACAACTCGGCGGGTCTGATCAACCCGCCTTTGTTGTAGTCACTATATTATTTCCCCCTTGTTTTCTGATTAATATCATGCTTTCAATGAATCATAAAAAAAAGAAAGATCACTCGACCTTTCTGAAAATAAGTTTAATATTAAAAAAATAGTAGTAGTCCGTAGGGGAATCGAACCCCTGTTTCTGCCGTGAGAGGGCAGCGTCTTAGCCGCTTGACCAACGGACCATCAACAATTGCTATCATACTACAGACGACAACAAATTGCAAGTACTTTTTTTATTTTTTTTCATCTTTTTTGTTCTTTCTAATTTTTGGCAAATAATGAATATTCTGTTTCGGACAAATCATAGTACATTTCAGGCAGCTGATACACTCTCCGTCCCGCAATGGATTTTCCTGCAATTTTATTGATACCGGACAGTTTTTTCTGCATGCCTGACAGCCATTTAGACAGCTTCTCCCCCTCCTTAGGCGGAAAAATGGAAACTGTGGCAATAGTGAAAAGACAGCACCCATTGGGCATAAAAACTGACAAAAGAAACGTTCTTTTACTGCCATCCCTGCCACAATAAAAACAAGCAAAAGAATGGCACACAAATTAGAAACAGCCGAAAAATTCCCAGCACGCAGCAATGAAAATATTGTCCATGGACTATTTTCATTCAACAAATTTTCTTTTTCCAAAAAACACAGGCATATAATCCCAAACAGCAATACATATTTTATCTTTTGTAAAATCAGGGCAAAACGCTCTGGAATTTCAGGGATTTTTTTCTTTGTTTTTCTTTGCAGCCAGGATGACACACAATAAATCCAGTCTCCAATTGCTCCAAATGCACACATAAAACCGCAAAAAAAGCGTCCAAAAAACATAGTAAACAAACATAATAATAAAAGTATTATAGAAAAGTCGTTTAATACAAGCGGAGTACCCTTTCCCATGGAAACAAAAATATTTTTAATTCCTAAAAATGCCTGCGAAAACAACGCCGGAAAATAAATAAAACATATTCCTTGAATGACAATCCGTATCCACTGTAATTTCTTAATTTTTTTCATTTGCTTCCTCCAATGCCTGTTTTGCTGCATTTATAATTCCCCGCGAAGAATAGGTAGCTCCAGATACCACATCCACCTCTGTGCTCTGCTTTTTTGTAATATCATCCAACAGGGTGGCTGCCATATTCCAATACTCTTTTGTCTCCTGCTTTGCAGAAATTACGGTTATTGACTTAATTTTATTACTTTGAATTATAACTTTAAGCTTAACCGGTCCTCCAAAACCTTCTGCTTCTCCGTAATAAACACCATTTTTCCACTTTGTCGGCAATTTCTTTTCGTTTTCCATTTTCAGCTGTTTGTAATCATCTCTTTTCTTTTGATTTCCCAGTGCTATCCACTGATAACCAAAAAGTACAGCTAAAACAAGGAACAAATTCATCCACTTTATTACTTTTGTCTTCACTGTGTTCTCGCCTCCGCTAATGCCAATCGGTATAAAGTAAGAAATGCATGAGACGAGCAGGTAGCCCCTGTCACCACAAGTGCATCATCTTTTTGCGCACCTATTAATTGATTTAATAAGCCCATACTTTTTCTTGTGCCATTTAATGCCCGATTTGTATAAAACTTGTTTGTGATGTCTGAAATTTCCACGTTTTCAAAGCCCGCAAATGCATTTTCTTTAAAAACAACATCTGCAGACAATCGATAACTTGAAAATTCACCATCCTCATCCGGCAAAACCTCCGTTGTCTCTGAATAACTTCCATTTTTTAATGGCTGTAATGGAGCATAGGACGGTTCAGGCGTCGGTACCAATGTTTCTTCCGGCTTAGGAGAATTAACAATCGGAGTCTCCCTTGGGTCCACGCTATTTTTCTTATCGTCCGTATTCGCAGCCAGCAAAAGAGCCTGTCTGTATAAATTACAGATTGCCTGTGACGAACAAGTTGCACCAGATACTGCTGAAATTCCTTCAACTTTCTGCTTTTGCAAAATCTGATTAACAACGCCCTGTTCTTTTTTTGTTCCATTTGCTGCCTTTATGTAATACGGCTGGTTTTCTTCACAATCCGACGAAAAATTATTGATCGATACACAGCGTCCTTCACGGAACACAACCACTGCCTGCATTGTATACGGTTCAAACTCCATGTCCTCATCCGGACTGCAAATTGTTTTCACCAAATAACTTCCATCTTTGATTTGACCGACAGAAATATTTTCTGTGGAATCCGGTAAAATCGGTGATTTCGTAGCTTTCGGTCTGGAATTTTTTTCCTCTTTTTTTCCAATCGCTTTCGCATATGCATTCTGATAAGCCGCCCATACCGCTTGCGACGAATAGGTAGCCCCTGAAATAACATCTACATTTTTATTTTGGCTCTTTAAAATTCTTCTGACCATCCCTTTCCACGCCTTCTTCATATAAGAAACATTTTCTTTTGTTTTATTATGCAGAATTTTCATCTTGTAAAGTGCTGCAACTTTTCCATTTTTAAATTTAGCCTTTAGAGAAATCCCATAACCAAACTTTTCACATTCCGCCGTCCCGGTATAGACACCATCCTTTGGAATTCCTTTTAGCGACATAACCTTATTTTGTCTCTGTTCTTTTTTATCTGTTTTGTGCGCTGCTATTTTTACTGATGATTTTTCTTTTTTCCCTCCCGCTTTTCTAAGCGCATTCTGAACAGCCTGCAAAATTCCGGATGAAGAAAAGGTTGCTCCACTTATCGTATCCACATCCGTTGACTGACTGCTTAAAATCAAGGAAATTACTTTCTTTGCTTTTGAATAATATGCCGGTGTCTCTTTTTCATGTGAAACTACATCAATGCTCTTTATTTTTCCCTTAAGGATTCGCACCTTCACAACAATCAAACCACCGAAGCCTTTTGCACTTCCTGTATATTCTCCATCATGCAGCCCCTTTTGTTTTACCTTCTTTGCCGTTATTTTCTTGACGTCATTTTGCTTTTTCTCTTTTGCATCCGCCACTTTTTCTAAATTTCCTGCCGGAGCATTTCCGCTAAGTGACGGAAATATCGGTTGATTACAAAGCAAACCAAAAGCGGCAAATACTGCCACACAAACTGCCGGGAAAAAAAAGAGCAGACTTTTCCATTTATTATTCATCTCTTACCACCTCATAATCAAAATCCGATGTAAATATTTTTTCAATACCTTCACTAATCACAATTGTTCCATCCTTAAGCAATAAAACAAAATCAAATTGTTCTTTGTGTTTTTTCCAATATTGTACCGCCTTTTCTTTTCCCATAATAAACAGAGAAGTTGACAAGCCATCCGCAAGTGTTCCATCCTTGCTTACAATGGTTGCACTAATCACACCATGATTCGCTGGTTTTCCGGTTGCCGGGTCTAAAATATGATGATACGTTTTCCCATTCTTTTCAAAATAACGCTCATATCCACCAGAAGTAATTACAGCCATATTTCCAGTTTTAAGTACTCCAAGATAGTCTCCCGAAAGTGGCGAATTACTTGGATTTTCTATTGCTATCTTCCACTTGCCTCCATCTTCTTTTGTTCCATATGTCTGCACATTTCCACCCAGTGAAAGAACCCCGCCTGTCAACTGATATTCTTTAAAAATCTGCGTTAAACGATTTGATGTATACCCCTTTGCAATTCCACCTAAATCAATTTCCATTTCTTCCGGCAAAGCAACCAAATTGGTTTTATTGTTCCACTCAATTTTAGAGGCTTCGATATTCTTTAATAAATGATTTATTGTTTTGTCGGATGGAACTTTATATTTTTTTGTCGTAAATCCCCATTCTTTCATCAGGGGATAAATGGAAATATCAAATACGCCATTCGTGTCTTGATATAATTCTATGGATTTTGCAATTAACTGAGCTGTATCTTCTGATACAATCTCACTTCCATTCTCGTTTAAAATTGCAATCTCACTTTCATTTTTTCCTGTACTAAGAAGATTGTCCAAGCGTTCAATTTCCGATACTGCCTTTGTTGCAGCTTCCTCTGCCTTTTCTCCATATGTGGTAATCGTCATATAGGTATCCATAGCAAAGATTTCTTTCGTTGCTTTTTTGCTTTGTTTTTCTTTTTGTCCGCTTTGCTCTCCACAGCCACACAAACACAAAAGTACAAGCAAAAGAACCATCACTGTTTTTTTCATCCTAATAATCTTCCTTTCTATCTTCCTTTGTACAGCAAACAAGGGAGACTACACTTTGGTAGTCTCCCCGGGCATCCATTTAAGGATTATTTTTTTACTTTTACCTTCTTTACGCTTGACCATTTGCCAACCGACTTTTTGCCCGATTCTGTTTTTACGGCACGTACTTGAATATAATAAGTCTTTCCTGCCTTTAATTTCTTAATTACTGCTTTTTGAACATTCTTCACCGATTTCGTTTTCGATTTTTTCATGTTCTTTTTCAGTGAATAACGAACTTCATATCCAGTTGCTCCATTTACTTTTTTCCATGTAATTTGAGCTGTTTTCTTTTTCTTAGAAACTGCCTTCTTGATTTTTACAACTGCCGGTTTTGATACACTCGTTTTACCCGTATCCTTTTTCGCTGAATCGTTTTTCTTGTCAGGTGAATTTGTCGGGACCGGTGTTGCCGTTGGTACCGGCGTCGCTGTATTGGATGGTGTTTTTTTAACCTTTTCCAAAGCATCCACCGCTGCTTTCAAATGAGTATAAGCCTCATTTACCATGGATTCATAGTGAGCACTTTTTGCGAGTTCTTCCTCTGCTTCTGCCAGTTCTCCCTCTACTTCTTTCCATGAAGCAGTTGTATAATCAGTAGCATTCATTTTCTTGACAGAATCAACTAATGCCTGTAATGCGGAAGTATCTACGGCCTCCGAAGGCGTTACATTTTCAGAAATTCCATCTTTTGTTACCTCAACGTCATAACTTGCATCTTCATAGCCAAGTCCATAAATCGTTACATTCCAATATCCGGTTCCATCTGTTCCACTTGGCAGTTCGGAACGATATGACTCAGTAAGTCCAAGTTGAATTCCCATTGATTTGTGCATCCAGTTATCAGCTGCAAATTTTGTACCATAAGAAGCAATTGCTTTTGTACGAGTACTGTCTGTACCGTAATAGGTCCATTTTACAGCCTGCATTCTTGAGCCAAGTGGTCCATAGCCTTCATTTGCTGCCGCACCGTCTTCACTGTTTATATCAACACGAAGAAATTCTCCATAACTTCCTTTCTTCTTTTCATCAGTCACAACGGATGCCACTGTCTTTGATGCCTTAGCAAGCGAAACATCTTTTACACCGGAATCGGTTCCTGTTTTTCTCTTTCCGAATGTATAACTTCCATCGGCCTGCTTTGCAGCAATTTTCAAACCATTGGTGTTCTCTGTTACCGATGCTGTTTCTTCATAAGAAGACAAAGCATTTTCAGAATAACCGCCAACCAGTTTTTCGCCATTTTCCACAACTTTATATTTGCTCTTGAAGTCTTGTAAATCTGCTGTTTTAACCGCTACCGGTACATATTTAATTCCGGTCACCGTGTAATTTACAACTTTTGTTGTTGAAGCATCAGGAAGTGTCATAACTCCTTTTGCATATCCAATCTTCTGACCATCTGTCGTATAAAAACTCTGGTTTTTATCTTTATCTTGCTCCCAATAAGACACCGGATAATTTTGTCCATTTTCTGCCGTAATTACGGCGTCGCACTGGAAACTTCCTCGATGCAGGCCATGATTCGTTGTCGCACGGGATACCGCATCAAACGCCCCCTTATCCAATTCACCACGGGCATCTTCTGTTTCATTGGAATCTGTCATATTTTTTCCATCTTTCAAATAAACATCTTCCGCAGCCCAATACTCTGCCCAATTAAGATCTGCATACAAATAAGTATATGACTCATCTGCCGCTGCACTTTTCGATGTTGTTACTTTATCAAAAGGTCCAACACCAAACAACATAGCTGCCGCTAATCCGCATGCTGTCATTTTCTTTGCCAGCAAAACAATTTGTTTACGCATAATTTATCCTCCATTTAATTCGTAACAACTAACTGTTGTTCGTATTTTCTAACGTAACAAATTATAAATTTGACATCCTGTTCTGTCAATGCTATTTTCCACTATTGATAATTCTTTTCGACTTGGTTCTCTATTGACAATTCTCCCCTCTGCAAATATACTAAAAAGGCGGCAAAAGCCGCCTTACATTTATTATATTTAAGAAAGAAGGGATACGATGCGTTCTTCCAACGACCGCGAATCAGCCACTTACACGCGCAGTGCTCTCATCTGCTTTGTCTGTGTGGGCATCTGTCTGTATTTTGATATACAGAAATACACAAAAACCGGCTTTACCTTTGACTGGGAATTTTTCATATCACTCGTTTTTTATGTTTTGCTGACCGTCCTTGGTATCCGCTCCATCCTCAAAGGACGGAAGTTGAAAAAGGACGAATAGTTATCACATAAAATCTAACAATGACATCTGGTCGCTGAGCGGGAGGTCGCCGAGCATTCCCATCTCCCGCATCTTATCCACAATCGTTCCGCTGACTTTACTGCGGGTTTTAAAGTTTTCACATGAAGTAAATGGACCATCTTTTGCGGCTTCCACAACACCTTCTGCCGCCTTATCCCCCATACCATCAATTGTATTTAATGCCGGCATAAGTTTCCCGTCAATAATTTGGAAATGTTTCGCCTTTGCCTGAAATATATCTATCGGCATAAATTCATAGCCTCTGGCATACATTTCCTGAACAATTTTCATATCGCCATACGCTGCTTCTTCTTTGGGAGACAGCTGCTTTGCGGACAAACGCTTTTTGTAGTCTTTCATCGTCGTCTCTAACCGCTCTCTTCCCTGACACATCAACTCATAGTCAAATGCTTTTGCGCGAATGCTGAAGAAAGCCGCATAATAAGCAAGTGGATAATACACCTTAAAATATGCGATACGAAATGCCATCATGACATAGGCAACCGCATGAGCTTTCGGGAACATGTACTTAATCTTTCCACAGGATTCAATGTACCAATCCGGTACTCCCGCCTGTTTCATTGTCTCCTTCCATTCTTCCCACTGTGGCACTTTTCCTTTCGCCACCAGTCCTTTACGAACTTTTTCCATGATATTAAATGCCATGCCGTCTTCCACGCCTGTGTGTATTAAATACGTCATAATATCATCACGCGTACAGATTGCGGTAGACAGTGTACAGTCACCTCTTGCAATGTAATACTGCGCATTATTAAGCCACACATCCGTACCATGTGACAAACCGGAAATACGCACAAGGTCAGAGAAGTTTTTCGGTTTCGTATCACGAAGCATCTGCATAACAAATTCCGTACCAAACTCTGGCACACCAAGGCTTCCCAAATCCAGTCCCATCAAATCATCCGGCGTAACACCCAGTGCCGATGTATTGTTAAACAACGACAACACCTGCTCATCATCGAGCGGAATATTTAAGGCACTGACACCGGTCAAATCCTCAAGCATCTTAATAATGGTAGGATCATCGTGTCCGAGTATGTCAAGTTTTAACAGGTTATGGTCAATCTTATGATAATCAAAATGCGTTGTAATAATGGATGTTGTCTGGTCATTTGCCGGATGCTGCACCGGTGTAAACGTGTCAATTGACCATCCCATTGGAAGTACAACAATTCCTCCCGGATGCTGTCCGGTCGTACGGCGCACGCCAACACAGCCCTCCAACAGACGCTCAATTTCCACCGTCCGCTTAGGAATTCCTTTCTCCTCAAAATAATTTTTCACATAACCGTATGCCGTCTTATCCGCAAGTGTACCTACCGTACCGGCACGGAATGTCTGTCCGGCACCAAAAATAACTTCCGTATATGCATGGGCTTTACTCTGGTATTCACCGGAAAAGTTCAAATCAATATCCGGCTCTTTATCCCCGTAAAATCCAAGGAATGTTTCAAACGGTATGTCATGTCCATCGCGCACAAGTTCTGCCCCGCAATTCGGACATTTCTTCGGCGGCATATCAAATCCGGAACTGCCGGCAAACGCTTTTACCTCGTCCGAATCAAAATCCGAATAATGGCATTTTTCGCAGTAATAATGTGCCGGAAGCGGATTTACCTCTGTGATACCGGACATTGTAGCAACGAAAGAAGAACCAACGGAACCACGCGAACCAACAAGATACCCATCCTCATTCGATTTCCACACAAGCTTCTGTGCAATAATATACATTACGGCAAATCCGTTGGAAATAATGGAGTTTAACTCCCTCTCCAGCCGCTCCGAAACCTGCACCGGTAAATTTTCCCCGTACATACTGTGCGCCTTATTGTAACAAATATCACGAAGCTCCTGATCGGAATTTTCAATAACCGGCGGACATTTATCCGGAAATACCGGCGATATCTTCTCAATCTGATCGGCAATCAAATTCGTATTCGTTATAACAACTTCTTCTGCTTTTTCCTCTCCTAAGTAGGAAAATTCCGAGAGCATCTCCTCAGTTGTTCTAAAATAAAGTAGCGGCTGTTTACCATCATCCATCTTTTTACCGGCAAGCAGAATTGTACGGTAAATATCATCCTCCGGGTCAAGGAAATGGACATCACAGGTAGCGCAGACAGGCTTGTTATATTTTTCGCCAAGCCTTACAATCCGGCGATTCATTTCCTTTAAATCATCCCATGTATTGATGTTTGCGTAGGCACCTTTTTCCTTGTCAAACATAAATTCATTGTTGCCAATCGGCTGAATTTCCAGATAATCATAGAAATCCACCAATTCTTCAATTCTCTCCTCGTCTGCATCATCTAACAGT
>ULMF01030021.1_pt1 | contig 17449 bp, 16 predicted proteins | sample 1951581 | NCBI WGS metagenome assembly ULMF01 (sample SAMEA4835543, study PRJEB28245) | human gut metagenome | biome: gut microbiome; material: fecal sample | place: Denmark | collected 2008
TGCTTACACTGATGTTATGTTACGCCCTTTGCGTCGTAAGCACTCAATGGCTTCCTTGAGCTTATAAAAAAGAAATATGACCTAAGTAAAAATAAAGATAGGCGGAAGTATATTTATGACATTTGGGACATTATAGGAAGTAAGTACTCAATTTAGGCAGGTACTCAATTTATAGCTATAAATTAAAAGGCTTATTTTCGCTGCAATCAAAATTTAAGAACTAAAGAATATCCGTGTGTCATTTTTAACAAGTGATTGTGAATTTGAAATGCTTAAAGGAGTTGTCACATCTAACGAAACGGCTTTCAAAACAGGCAAAAAAGACACATACCATTATTTGAATGATTTTCAAGAATAATTAGAGGATTTTTTTATATAGACCCCATAAAAACAACTCGTTGGAATATGATAAGAAATGACTTTTTAACCACTGTAGAAAAGATTAATTGTCAAAATAAATAATAAAGTTAACATGTTAATTTGCAAATGAATTTATTCAAATACATGGTGACAAATAATGAAAAATCCGGCAGAAAACAATAAGCGTGTAGCCAAAAACACGTTGTTCCTTTATTTCCGTATGATTCTTATCATGCTGGTTACCCTTTATACGTCAAGGGGCGTGCTGGCAGAATTGGGTATTGATGATTATGGCATTTACAATGTTGTAGGAGGAGTGGTTTTAATGTTCTCTTTCCTGAACAGTTGCATGTCTACCGCTACACAGCGTTTTCTTACATTCGAGCTTGGTCGAGGTGATACGGACAAATTAAAAAATGTGTTTGCTGCAGCCTTAAACATCCATATAGCTATCGGTATTTTAATAATATTTCTGGCCGAAACGATTGGGCTTTGGTTTGTCAATGAAAAGCTGGTCATTCCTGATAACAGGATTGCTGCAGCCAATTGGGTCTATCAGTTTTCCATATTGACTTTTTGCATCAACATCATTCAGGTGCCGTATAATGCAGTCTTAATTGCACATGAAAAGATGAATGTATATGCGTACATAAGCATATTGGAAGCCTTATTGAAATTAGGCATAGTCTATTTGCTTGTAATTGTATCGGCGGATAAGCTTATTGTCTATGGAATGCTTGTCTTTGCTGTGCAATTGATTATACGGATTGTCTATCAGATGTATTGCAGGAGACATTATGAAGAGAGCAGGTTTAAACTGTTTTGGGATAAAGCTCTGTATCAACAAATGTCTGGCTTTGCCGGATGGAATCTGTTCGGCAGTGTGGCATGGCTCGTGCGTGATCAAGGGACCAATATTGTCCTCAATCTTTTTTTCGGTCCTGCAATTAATGCTGCTCGTGGGGTGGCATCCCAGGTCTCAAATGCCGTTATGGGGTTTATCTCTAATTTTCAAGTAGCATTAAATCCCCAGATTACCAAGGATTATGCAACCGGAAATATAACCGGAATGGAACGGCTTTCTTATTTAGGGATAAAGTATTCTTTTCTGATATTGTTTATGATGGCATTTCCTCTTTGCTTGAACATTGATTACGTGTTGCATTTATGGTTGGTCGATGTGCCTGACTATGCTGCTTTATTCATTATATTGATAATGATAGATGCATTGTGTGGAACACTTTTTGGGACTCCTTTTATGACATCTTTGTCAGCAACGGGGTGGATACGGAACTACCAAATTGTTGTAAGTTGCATCATATTGTGCATTTTTCCGATCGGGTATATTGCATTGAAGTTCGGCTGTAGCGCATCATCGGTGTTTTATATTTCAATATTCTTCACACTCATTGCAGGTTTTGTTCGTTTTCTGTTCTGTCGGAGTCTGATTGGCTATTCATTGAAGAAACTTATAAAGGATGTTTTATCTCCTGTAGCCGGAGTGACGGTTCTTTCTTTGCCGTTGCCTGTTTTCATAAAATATCATTTCCTTGAAGCTCAAACTCTTGGTAATTTCATTTCACTATGTATAATTACCGCTATTGTCACTATGACCATTTCATGGTTTATCGGCTTGAAAAAGACTGAAAGGAATACGCTTATTTCCGTCGTAAAAAACAAACTTCATAAAAAATGAAATTGATTTGTGAGAAAGAGTTATGTACGGGATGTGGACTGTGCGCCGCAAGGTGTCCCAAACATTGCATATCCCTGGTTGCTGAAGAATTGGGACATCTTTATCCGTCCGTTGATCAGAAGAAATGCATTGATTGTGGGCTTTGTCAAAAAGCATGCCCATCGTTGCATGATACGGTATGTCTGTATCCGTCAGTGGCATACGCCGCATGGTCGAAAGACGAAGAAGACTATAGAAGCAGCACTTCCGGCGGTATGGCTTCTGTATTGACTCATTATTTTTTAGCCAATGTAGGTATCGTTTATGGATGCACTGTAATACCGGGCATTGAAATTAAGCATATCCGCATAGATAATCTTAAAGATGCATATAAATTGAAAGGCTCTAAATATGTGCAAAGCAGTATCGTTGATGTCCTGTCACAAATTAGACAAGATGTAAAAGATGGAACAAACGTATTATTTATCGGGACACCTTGTCAAGTGACAGCTGTCAAGCGAATGTATGAGGAACAACCTGATAATCTTTTCTTGGTAGACCTTATTTGTCATGGGGTGCCTTCAAATAAATGGTTGGTTGACTATATAGCAAATACTCTCAAAATAAAAGCAGATAAAGTTTCTAGCATTGGTTTTCGGTTATTTGAAGCTTTTAGTCTATGTGTATATAATGATGATAGGTTGATTTATAAGTCCGGAAATCTATGGACATACCGTTATGAAGATTTATATTATAACACTTTTATTGACGGTTTTACCTATCGAGACAGTTGTTTTAATTGTCATTATGCCAAACCGGAAAGAGTATCTGATATAACTATCGGAGATTTTTGGGGATTGGGTAATGAAACTGACGATAATTATATTCCCAAACATCCGTATGGCATTTCCTGTGTTCTTCCTCTTACAGAAAAAGGTAAAAGACTCATTTCGATTGTAAAGGATAAGCTGAATATTTACGAACGTCCAGTTACGGAAGCCATAAACGGTAATGACCAGCTCAGATTTCCCAAAAAGAAAAATCTAAGAATAAAGTTTTTTAGAAGAATCCATAAATACATAGGAGTAGATGCTGCCTACAAACTATGTGTTTGTGATAAGATTGTAAAATATAAGATTAGAAAAATAATAAGATAGTAGCATTATAATATGGAAAATAGAAAAAAGAAATGTGGTATCGTTACATTTCATAGCTCACATAATTACGGCTCTGTTCTACAGGCTTATGCCATGGTAAGAGTCATGCAGAAAATGGGACTTGATGCAGAACTGATAGATTTTCGCCATCCCAGAACAACAGATATGTATGAGTGGAGACTATGGTCTACGTATAAAAACTGGAAATGGAATTTGCGAGAATTGGTATTGCGTGGCTTATTCAGTTTTGGGAAAAAACGGGAACAGGTATTCTCTGATTTTATTGAAAATGTGCTGAAAAAATCCAAAAGGGTAAAAGATAAAAATGATATACCGGATATCTATGATATTTTAGTTTGTGGCTCGGATCAAATTTGGAATCCAAAGGCATCTGGTGAAAACGACCCTATATATTATCTTGATTTTGGCACGACTACTTGTAAATTCTCATACGCTGCGAGTTCCGGTTCGGTCAGATTTGGTGATGAAAATCCTGAACTGTTTAAAAAGTATTTGCAAAACTTGAAATCAATCGGTGTAAGGGAGCGATTTATGCAGGAATATATTAAAGAAGAATTGGGATTAGTATCAGAGATTAATCCGGATCCTACTTTTTTATTAAATGCCTCAGAGTGGTCAGAAATAGAAAAACCATATAAAGGATTACCTGATAATTATTTATTGATTTATACAATAAAAAGACCGAAAGAGACGATAAATTTTGCGCATCAGGTTGCTGTTTCTTTAAATTTGCCAACTGTACAAATTTGCAATGATAGAGACTTGAACGCATTAATGCATAAAGATGTTGATTATAGATTAATGAATGTTTCTCCACAACAATTTTTATGGCTGTTTCATCATGCTTCGTTTATCGTAACAAACACATTTCATGGTAATATGTTTTCTGTGATTTACCGAAAAAACTTTGTTCATTATGGAATAAATTCAAGTGATACAAGAATCTCTACGTTACATGATGAAATAAGACTGAAAAACAAAATCGTTTCTTCATTCGAAATAGATCAAAGGATTATTGATTACAATTTAATAGAAGAAAATGTTGCATATTATTGTAAATGTGGATTGAATTTCATTCAAGCTAATATAAATGATGATTAAATCGTTTAATCATATCTTTTATAAACAGTAGTAAAAACGTTTAAGTGTACCTATTATATACAATGAGTTATCAACTGATTTCTTTAGTTTTTTACAATTTGATCTTATTATTCCTTTTGTTTGTTTGGATTAAAACAAAAGGGTGGCAGTTAAATGGCACATTATATATTCTATTCTTTTTGTTATTTTCAGGAATAATTTCTGCTTTTTATTGGAATGTTTCAAATGGAACTATTCGTAATTATTCTAATCTGACGCTAATTCCATTTTTCTATTTAATCATTGGCTATCTTATAACCTTAATGCCTATAGTAAAATATGACATCACTCCTAGGAAAGAACTATCTATAACTAACAAGCAAGGTGTGTTTTTACACTATTTTACTCTTTTTTTAATAATCATTTCTTTTGAACCTTTTGGGGAGAATTTGTTGCATCTACCTTCTGTGATAGCTAATTCCGATTATGCTGCAAAAATGTATGATAGTAGAGTCGAGTATCTTTCTTTTATAGGACGAAAATTAAATAGAATTTCGACTTCTTTTGAGCTGATTTACCCTCCATTACTATTTTATTTTTTGCAAAAAAAAATAATATCAAAAAAAATCGTATATGGACTTATAATGGTAATTTTAAGTTTTTGGATTCATGAATTAGGATTAGGAGGGCGTTCTAAATTAGTGCAAAATATTTTATATTTAGTTGTTTGCTTTTTTTTGATGAGACCCTATATAAATGCTTGTATAACTAAAAAAATTATTTTATATGGAAGTGTTGTTATTGGGTTAGGAATTTGTATGGTATTGCTCATTTCTATTTCTAGATTTACAAGTATAGAAGCAGAAGGTAGCAATATAGAAAATATTTGGATATGGCTAGGACTTTATGCCGGTGAAGGAGTTCTTAATTTCAATTCTCTAATGTGGTATGTAGAAAAAAGCACTGGGGGCGATTCAACATTTATTTTTTTAAAAGATTTACTTGGACTTACGAAAGGCTCTGGGGTTGAAGACAATTGGGCAACAGTTAGCAAATTGGGGATACCTGGAAATATATTTTATACGTATATAGGATCCATTTTTGAAGACTTCAATAAAATAGGCACATTAATATTTCTTTTAGTGTTTTCTACAATTACTATCAAATTAACTAAAATAAAAAACGGATTAATAACATTTCCTCAAATAATAATATTATGCTTATGCGCAAGGGTGTTGGTTATTCCTACATTTTATACATACACTTCCTTAATGGCACAAACAAATTTGTTATGTGTCCTTTGTTTTTCTATGGTTATCTATTTAAAAAAATAATCTGCAGCTATGAAAAATCCAACTGTATCCATTATTATTCCTGTTTACAATGCAGAAGGTACTATTACACGCTGCCTAGATAGTATCATACATCAGACATATTCAAGCATTGAAGTTATAATTATTGATGACGGTAGCTAAGACTTATCAGGAAGCATTTGTGATAATTATGCAACAAAATATAATTATATACAAGTAATACATAAAAAAAATGAAGGAGTTAGTATAGCCCGTCAAATAGGAGTTAAACATTCGAAAGGATTATATTCAATTCATGTTGATGCAGATGATTACATTGATAAATGTGAAATAGAAAGAATGATGGATATAGCATTAAAATTTAATGCGGATATGGTTGTTTGCGATTATATATTAGAATATAAGAAAAATAAGTTTGTATACCAGAAAGGTATGAAGGATGCCTGCGATGCATTTGATTTTCTTAAACAAATATATAATGGAATATTCATTGGAACATTGTGGAATAAATTGATTAAAACATCACTTTACAATAATGTCATTTTTCTAAAGCAATGTAATTATTGTGAGGATGTTTATATTTTAACTCAAATACTTTCAAATAACATATCAATTAATTACATCAATGAAGCTCTATATCATTACTGTTATGATGCATCATCTTTAACACGGGAAATAAATAGAAATTATATAATAAATCGTATAATTTTTATCCAAGAAATCGAGAAAATACTTCCTTTAGACCTTGATCTCAGCCGATTTAAAGCAGGTATAAAATTGTCTATACTGAAATCTGGAGAATATACATATAAAGAATATATTAATTTATACCCAAATACAAACATTCCGAAAGAACTATTGAATAAAAGAAATTTACTGTTTTTATCAACAGCAAATTTCTTTATTGGCTATCAATTTCTAAAGATATTATTCAATTTGAAAAAAAGATTCAAATCATTTCACTTATGACAATCATCCATATCACCTATGCCTTCGGTCTTGGAGGTATAGAAACTATGCTGCGTAATATTGCGAATGAGCAAGCTAGATTCGGGTATAATATACATCTGATTGTTATCAATAATAATGTTAACGATGAGCTTCGCACAAGTTTGAATGAAAAAATCAAATTCTACTGCCTGGAAAGGCGAAAAGGTTCTAAAAATCCTCTGCATTATATTAAGCTAAACTTACTTCTTAAAAGAATCAATGCAGATGTTATTCACTTGCACTACTCATCTATTGCGAGATTCATTTTTTTATCTTCATTGGAGCGCAAGCTATGTGTTACACATCATGATGTATGTAACGGAGGAAATTTTGTAAACTTATATAGATGTAAAAGGGTTTATGCAATTTCCAATATTGTTAAAGAAGATATTTTTAAATGGACCGGTCTGAATTCAGAAGTCGTTCTTAATGGTGTTGATGTGAGTAAAATCAGATACTCTACTGCTCGTCAAGTTGATATTTTCAGAATCGTACAAGTGAGTAGACTCATGCATGAAAAGAAAGGACAACATATATTAATAAAGGCTTTTCATCAATTAATAGATCGTGGACATACTCAGTTGCACCTTGACTTTATAGGTGAAGGTGAATCTCGTGAGTATTTGGAGAATCTTGTTAATGAGTTGGGACTGTCCACATATGTCAGTTTCTTGGAAGCAAAAAATCAGTCGTATATCTATACTCATCTGTGTGAATACGACTTGTATGTACAACCATCTATTTATGAGGGTTTTGGACTAACCGTAGCCGAAGCTATGGCGGCGAAAATCCCCGTACTTGTATCGGAAAATCAAGGGCCGTTAGAAATCATAGATTATGGTAAATATGGCTATTCATTCAAAAATATGGATGTAAATGACTGCGCTGATAAGATTGAAACCTTTTTGAAAGGGCATAATAATATTTCTATGATTGAAAGTGCTTATAAAAGAGTTACGGAACTTTATAATGTGCGGATTACGGCTAAAACATATTTAGAAAAATACAAAGAATTTATAGAATCAGATTATGCTCCAGTACATTGACAATAGAATAAACTACAACTATTCCCTATGTCAGCAATGTGGCATTTGTGAGGCAGTATGTCCTAAACAGGCAATATCATTCAAGTTGTTGAAAAACGGCATACACAAGGTTGTCATTGATGACGAGAAGTGCATCAGGTGTCTGCGATGCGTAAAAAGTTGCCCTGTTAATAAGAAAGAAGGTTATGATGGATATTTCAATAACTTTTCGATTAAAAAGTATTTTTTAGGGTATAATAAGGACAACAAGATAAGGTGTGAAAGCTCGTCGGGCGGGGTGTGCAAGACATTGATTATTGAGAGCCTGAAAAACAACTTGGCTGACGGCGTGTACACGTTGAGGAAGACCGGACGTTATCCGTATGCCGAAGGCGAGTTTTACACGAAAGAGAATATACCTCGATATGATGACATTCCGAACTCGGTTTACCACTCTGTACTTGCGTGTCGTGAGGTAAAGAAAATACAGCGGTGCGAGCGTCTGATTGTTATCGGTACCAGCTGCCAGCTTAGGGCCATGAATACCATACTGAAAGGGAAGGCGAATGAGATTATCAGAATTTGTATTTTTTGCAAGCAGCAGAAGACTTTGGATTCGACCAGATTTCTCGCTAAAATTATGGGTATGGAAATCTCTGAAAATCTAAATTTCTCGATCCGTTATCGTGGGAACGGATGGCCGGGAATTGTTCGAGTGAACGAATCTGAACTGTCTTGGAATAGGGCAGCTCAGATTCCGTTCGGTAGAAGATTGTGGACTATTCCTGGCTGCAATGTTTGTGGTGACTCGTTCGGGACAAATGTCGGAGCGGACATAACCTTAATGGACCCTTGGAAAATAAGATCTGAAAACGATTTGGGTGAAACCTTAGTCATCGTACACACAGACAAAGGACTTAATCTGTTGAATAATATCTTATCGTTAAGGTCAGAACAGAAAGCATATAAAGAAGTAGCACTTGCGCTCGACTTGAAAGACATTTGGCGCAAACAGCAGCTTGTGCCGTTCTTCCGTGGCGAAAATTGTACGGAGACTGTCCTCAAGGCAGGTAAGGCTGAGCAAAGCCAGAGAAAGTTCTTGCGCTCTGTGGTTGAGACACTGCCAAGAATGCCGATTCTCTTCTACCGCATTTTATGCAAAATTTCTGACAGGCGAAATAACATATTAAAATAACGTTTATGGATATAAAAGTAATTACCCGACATGCTCCGTCTAATTACGGTTCTTTATTGCAGTCAATAGCCACAATAACGACATTGGAACGATTAGGGCATAAATGCGAAATCATAGATTACATACGCGATGACGAACACGGACTTAGTGCCGTAAAAACAAACCTTAACAACAAGCAGAGATGGTCCGGTAATTCGTTGAAGAAATTGGCATATATAGTTTTACGTTATCCTGAAGAAAAGAAGGCTGAACTGAACTTCAGAGAAATGCGCAGGAAGTATCTGAAACTGACGCAGCTATGCAGGACACATGACGATCTGAAACGTCTTGATGCCGATATATTCATGACCGGCAGTGATCAAGTATGGGGACCTACTCTCAACGGACACTATGATGAAGCTTATTTTCTCTCATTCGTAAAAGACAAAAGGAAAATAGCGTATGCGGCAAGTTTAGGCAGAACTGATTTTACGGCAAAGATACTTTCTGAATACAAAAAACTGTTGTCTTCATATTCAGGCATAGCTGTAAGAGAAAATACGGCTGTCGGGTTGCTCAGGCAGATGGACATTGAATGTGCAGGACAAGTTCTTGACCCAACACTCCTTCTTACAGGTGATGAATGGAGCAGAATGATAAAAAAAGATATGGGCGGCAAATATGTTTTAGTGTATCAGCTTCATAATAACCCTGCGTTAAGTAAATATGCAGTTAGATTCGCAGAACATGTTGGACTGCCTTTATATAGAGTGTCCCCCACTTTCCACCAAATCCGCAGGGGCGGCAAGTTTATATATCTGCCTGATCTACCTGATTTCCTGTCATACATAAAGAATTCTACTTATTTCATAACAGACTCTTTCCACGGAACTGCCTTCGCGTTGAATTTCAATAGGCAGTTTATTGAGATATTGCCAAACAATAAGACCGGAAACAGAAATCAGAGCATCTTGCAACTGACGAGGTTGCAAGACAGAATTGTTACGGATTATGCTGACTGTTCAATAAGCGAACGCATGATTGATTATGAAAGGGTTAATGATATTTTAAGAAAGGAGCGCATTCGATCTTTGGGAATACTGAAACAGCTTCTTCGTCAATAGGTTACCTCACCTGAGTAGTTACGTCAATAGCATCTTTTTATATACACACTTTATGAGCTTTAACTAGAATAAAAGAATCTTTCGACTTTTGCTGGTTTTAGTGAGCCTGTTGCAGTTTGCAAAGGGAAATGTTTCTCAAGATTCAACCTATCTGATGTTCTATGTCTCTATGTTTCATCCTCACAAGGAAGTAAAGATAAAAGTGAAATCTATCTGTTGGACCGAGATTCGAAAAAGGACAGGAAGATGAAACAGGATTTGTTAAAACAGATAGATTATAAACCTGTCTGGTTGGTTCTTGACAGGCATATACATTAGAATTTTACAGACTCAAACCGAAAAGGTTGAGTGACAATAACCGTCTAATATCTTTTTATTTAATGAAAATTCTGCAAATTAACGTCTTTAACTATCGTAAGGGTGGTTCTGAGGTCGTGTATTTCAGTACGATGGAGTTGCTGAGGATGCATGGCGAAGAGGTTGTCAATTTTGCATTGAGATGGCCTGAGAATTATCCTTCTGAATATGAATCGTATTTTCCTGAATCAAAGGAAACCCGAAGTGAACTGTTGAAGCCTGTAAAAAACATCATCAATTATTTCAATAACAGGGAAGCAGCCCGGAAGTTGGAACAGCTGATAGAGAAGGAACGTCCTGACCTGGCACATATGCATTTGATCTGGGGACAGATTACCGGTTCCATTTTGCCTGTCTTGAAGCGGCATAATGTACCAATCATATTTTCCATTCACGATTATCGCATCGTATGTCCCGCCTATACGTTCAGGAACGGGAAAGGTGAGATATGCGAGCAGTGCAGGGGAAGAAACTTTTATCATTGTGTGATCAACAAATGCACGAAAGACAGTTATCTACTAAGCGTGATGATGGCGATAGAACAATGTTACAGGAATCGCTTCTTCAATCCCGCCGAATACATTGACGGTCTTATCTATGTAAGTCAGTTTGCCAAACAGATGCATGAAAAATACATGCCTGAATTGAAGGAGAAAAGGAACATTGTCCTGTATAATCTGGCTGATAAAATACTGGATGCACCTGCCCAAAAGACAGATAGATATTTCCTATTTTTCGGAAGATTGTCCTACGAAAAAGGCGTAAAAACATTGATTTCAGCTTTTAAGGATATGCCAAATAGCAATCTGAAAATAGCAGGTACCGGTCCGCTGGAAGATGAATTGAAAGATTACACCAAATCCAACAACGTTACCAATGTGGAATTTTTAGGATATAAGTCAGGTAAAGAACTGACAGATTTGGTTGAGAACGCTTATTTCATCATAGTCCCGTCTGAGTGGTATGAGAATAACCCGATGACTATCATAGAAGGATACGCGGCAGGCGTGCCTGTTATCGGCACAAACATCGGCGGCATACCTGAGATTATAGAAGAAGGAGTAACCGGATACTTGTTCACTCCGGCCAATTCCGTTGATTTGACAAGAGTTGTGAAAGCGGCTGATTCATTACCAGCAGAACAATATTCAAACTATCAACAGAATGCACTGAGTTTTGCCAGAAAGCATTTTGACAGGGAAAAATACTATCCGCAACTGATAGGCTTCTATAATCAGCTTGTTAAGTAATACATTTTTTTCAATCCGATATTGCTCCAATAATATATTATAGTTCAACAAGTATTCCAATATAACCATTTGGGAATACTCTCTAAAATTATATTCCAATATTTATGAAGATAGCATTTGTCAGCACCCGTGGTATACCTAATAACTACGGGGGATTCGAACAGTTTGCTGAATACATTTCCGTAGGAATGGCACAAAGAGGTCATGAAGTGGTAGTCTATTCACCCAAGTTTCATCCATATCAGGAAAGCACGTACAAAGGTGTGCGGATTAAGCATATCTACAGTCCGGAAACATGGATGGGCAGTTCAGTCGGCAGTTTCTTCTATGACTTTGCATCGTTACGTGATGCTTTGAAGAAAGAAGATTTCGACATCATCTATGAGGCAGGATATACGAGCATCATTCCTGCTTACATTTGGTTCAACGTGAAAAAACGGAAACGTCCAATATTCACCACGAACATGGACGGATTGGAGAACAAGCGGTCGAAGTTCAGCCCGATGGTGAGACGCTTTCTAGACTGGGAAGAGAAGATGGCGGTGAAATACAGTCATTACCTGATAGCCGACAACATGGGTATCCATGATTACTATAAAGAAAAATATGGCAAGGAAAGCAAGTTCCTAGCTTATGGCGCAGACATACACGATGATTTTAAGGCGGAATACTTGGAGGAGTTCGGATTGAAATCGGAAGAATATTACATCCTGATAGCACGCCTTGAACCGGAAAACAACATCGTGATGGCGATAGAAGGTTATCTGCACTCCAAAGAGAACGGACGCAGACCGCTGATTGTGGTCGGCAAGACAAACACGCCTCATGGTAAAGAACTTGTAGAGAAATACGGGAACGAGAGAAACGTGGAATTTGTCGGCGGCATCTATGATTTCAAAAAGCTGGATTCAGTCCGTCATTTCTCAAAGGCCTATTTCCACGGTCACAGTGTGGGAGGAACAAATCCTTCCCTGCTTGAGGCGATGGCGGCAGGCTGTTTCATCTTTGCTCATGACAATATTTTCAACCGTGCCGTACTGAAGGAGAATGCTTTCTATTATCTTTCGGCAGACAAAGTCACTGAATATCTTAACCGTATTGACACGATTGCGGAGGGAAGCAAGATTCAATATACAGCCCGTAATATTGAAGTAATCAGGAACGAATACTCATGGGAAAGTTTGATAGATAAACACGAAAAATATTTTTATTGGTTACTTTCTCAGAAACAATAAATTGCTACCTTTGTTCATGATATCATCATGAATAATTAGGTTTTGGCAAAAAAAGAGTATAGACAACTTTCCGCACAAGAGGAAACGGCATTCATCCTAATGGTGTTGTTGGATGAAGGCAAAAGCAATTTGCCTTATAGATTGTTGCGTTGTTTGACAAGTGTACATTTTGCCAATCAATATTATTTAAAAAGACTGTTCTCCGGATACCGTTCTTTAAACTATAATTTTTATCGTGATAAATTTGAAAAGGAACAAGGTTGATTGTTGTTTTTCCTGCCTTTTGTTTTAATGAAGAAAATTTTATTTGTTTTTCTGCTGTGTATGATATGGCAGGAAGGTTTTTCTCAGTATGTGTATGGAACCACCGGACTTCTGCACATGCCTACTGCCGATATGCAACGGGATAAGACATTCCTGTTCGGAGCTTCTTATTTGGATGTGGCTGCTACTCCTGCCCATTGGAATTATCATACGTTTAATTACTACATTAATATCACCATTTTTCCTTGGCTCGAAATCGGATATACTTGTACCTTGCATAAGGCAGAACACGGTAGTACTTATTTCCCACCTTCCGTTTGGGGGAAATATTGTAACCAGGACCGACAGTTTTCAGGGCGGTTGCGTATATGGAAGGAAGGGTGGTGGAAAGAATGGACTCCTCAGATTGTATTGGGTGCGAATGATCCAAGTACCAATGATATATTAGGAAATTCTGATAAAGATGATTATGGCATTGGTGGAGTAGGAGAGATGGGTAATGGACATTGGAACCGATATTATATAGCTGGTACTAAGCATTTTTATTTCAAAAATAGGGGAGAGCTAGGCATTCATGTTGCTTATTTATACAATAAACGGAAAGACTATCATTTAAACGGTCCGGCTGTTGGAGTAAATTTTCATTTTTATCTATCGGGTACAAATTTCTTTGTGAAGGCATTAAACAATCTTAATGTAATGGCTGAATACGACAGTCGTACCATAAACTGTGGGTTAAAATATAGTTTTTGGAAAGATTATATTAATGCTGTGGTAGAAATGACAGAATGTAAGCATTTGTCAGGCGGAGTGATATTTAAAGTACATTTAAAATAACAAACACTATAACTTATTCGTATGAAAGGAATTGTTCTCGCCGGTGGTAGCGGTACCCGTCTGTACCCCATCACCAAGGGAGTAAGCAAGCAGCTTCTCCCCATCTTTGACAAACCGATGATTTACTACCCTATTTCAGTCTTGATGCTGGCAGGCATCCGTGAGATTCTGATTATATCCACTCCCTATGATCTGCCCGGCTTTAAGCGTCTTTTGGGCGATGGATCAGACTATGGTGTGAAGTTCGAGTATGCCGAACAACCTTCTCCCGATGGTCTTGCACAAGCCTTTATTATCGGAGAGAAATTCATTGGTAATGATTCTGCATGTTTGGTATTAGGCGACAATATCTTCCATGGTAACGGTTTCAGTTCTCTTCTTCGTGAAGCCGTGCGTATGGCGGAAGAAGAACAAAAAGCCACTGTATTCGGTTACTGGGTGAACGATCCGGAACGTTATGGTGTGGCAGAATTTGATGCGGAAGGTAACTGCCTGAGCATCGAAGAAAAACCGGAACAGCCCAAATCAAATTATGCAGTGGTGGGCCTCTATTTTTATCCCAACAAAGTAGTGGAAGTGGCCAAGAACATCAAACCTTCCGCACGTGGCGAACTGGAAATAACGACAGTGAACCAGCGTTTTCTAGAAGATCGTGAACTGAAAGTACAGACGTTGGGACGCGGTTTTGCCTGGCTGGATACGGGGACGCATGATTCATTGGCAGAAGCTTCGACTTATATAGAAGTCATTGAAAAACGTCAGGGTTTGAAAGTGGCTTGTCTGGAAGGAATTGCTTATCGCAAGGGCTGGATAACGGCAGATAAGATGCGTGACCTTGCCAAACCGATGCTGAAAAACCAATACGGTCAGTATCTGCTCAAAGTGATTGATGAAGTGGAACGTACAGGCAAAGAAAATCTAGATTAAGATATGGAGGTTATAAAAACAGGAATAGAAGGTGTGGTGGTCATTGAACCGCGCATCTTTAAAGATGAAAGAGGCTATTTCTTTGAATCTTTTTCTCAACGGGAGTTTAATGAAAAGGTGATGCCTGTCAATTTTGTACAGGATAATGAGAGTATGTCATCGTATGGCGTGATGCGTGGGTTGCATTTTCAGCAAATGCCTTATACGCAGAGCAAGCTGGTGCGTTGTGTAAAAGGTGCCGTACTTGATGTGGCGGTAGACATCCGCAAGGGAAGTCCTACATACGGGCAGCATGTTGCGGTGGAATTGACGGAGGAGAACCATCTCCAATTCTTTATCCCCCGTGGATTTGCCCATGGTTTTGCCGTATTGAGTGAAATAGCGGTTTTTCAATATAAGTGCGATAACTTCTATGCACCGCAAGCTGATGGTGGCATTCAGCTGCGCGATGAAAGTCTGGGTATTGATTGGAAAATACCCGTTGCCGAGGCCATTTTAAGTGAGAAGGATTTGAAACATCCTTTGTTGAAAGACTATGACTCTCCGTTTGACTACACTATTAATCTATATGAATGATGAATATACTTGTTACAGGTGCCAATGGTCAACTTGGCAATGAGATGCGCAGGGTGTCGTTAGACAGCCGGAATCGTTATCTCTTTACAGATGTAAATGAACTGGATATCACAGATGCGACAGCTGTCTGTAATATGTTGAAAAAGGAGCAGATAGATGTGATTGTAAATTGTGCTGCTTATACGAATGTAGACAGGGCGGAAGATGATTTTGCTATGGCCGATTTGCTGAATAACAAAGCTGTGGAGAATTTGGCTGTTGCTGCCGCAGAAACAGGTGCCACGCTTATTCATGTATCTACAGACTATGTGTTCCGAGGGGATAAAAACATTCCTTGCCGTGAGTCTTGGGAAACTGATCCGTTGGGTGTCTATGGAAAAACCAAACTGGCGGGCGAACAGTCTTTGGTAAAAGCAGGATGTAAATATCTTATTTTCCGCACAGCTTGGCTTTACTCGCCTTTCGGTAAGAACTTCGTGAAAACCATGCGGCAATTGACTTCAACAAAAGATTCACTGAAAGTGGTTTTTGATCAAGTAGGCACTCCTACTTATGCCGGAGATTTGGCTGCTTTGATCTATAACATAATCGAAGAGAACTTGCTGGATCGTCAAGGTGTCTATCATTTCAGCAATGAAGGGGTATGTTCTTGGTATGATTTTGCGAAGGAAATTTGTGAATTGAGCGGAAATAATTGTGACATACAGCCTTGTCACAGCGATGAGTTCCCCAGTAAGGTGGAACGTCCTCATTTTTCGGTGCTGGATAAAACAAAAGTGGAGGAAACTTTTGGTATCACTATCCCTTATTGGAAAGATTCTCTAAAGAAATGTATGCTAGAATTGGAAACTCAACAATAACTAATTAAAACAATATTTTAAATTATGGATTCATTTAAACGCAATATAATCATTACCGGTGGTGCCGGTTTTATCGGCAGCCATGTGGTACGTCTTTTTGTAAACAAGTATCCGGAATACCGCATTATAAACTTGGATAAACTGACTTATGCCGGTAATCTGGCCAATTTGAAGGATATAGAGGACAAACCGAACTATATTTTTGTAAAAGCGGATATTTGTGATTTTGGAACCATTCAGGAATTATTGGTGCGATATCAAGTGGATGGTATTATCCATCTTGCCGCCGAGAGTCATGTGGACAGAAGTATCAAAGATCCGTTTACTTTTGCACAAACCAATGTGATGGGTACATTGGCTTTGCTTCAGGCAGCCAAGTTGTATTGGGAATCCCTGCCGGAAAAGTATGAGGGGAAACGTTTTTATCATATTTCTACCGATGAAGTATATGGGGCATTGGAATTTGACGGGACTTTCTTCACGGAGGAAACCAAATATCAGCCTCATAGTCCGTATTCTGCAAGTAAGGCAAGTAGTGATCACTTTGTTCGTGCTTTTCATGACACATATGGTATGCCTACCGTTGTAACAAACTGTTCTAACAATTATGGTCCTTATCAGTTTCCGGAAAAATTGATTCCGCTTTTTATCAACAATATACGTCATGGAAAACCATTGCCGGTATATGGTAGGGGAGAGAACGTACGCGACTGGTTGTATGTTGTGGATCATGCCCGTGCTATTGATCTTATTTTTCATCAGGGCAGAACAGCGGATACATATAATATCGGTGGTTTCAATGAATGGAAGAATATAGATTTGATAAAAGTAATAATCAAAACCGTGGATCGTTTGTTGGGAAATCCGGAAGGCACTTCAGAGTGTCTGATAACTTATGTGACCGACCGCAAAGGTCATGATCTCCGCTATGCGATTGACAGCAATAAACTGAAGCACGAATTAGGATGGGAGCCTAGTTTGCAATTTGAAGAAGGTATAGAGAGAACGGTCCGTTGGTATTTGGACAATCAGGAATGGATGGATCATATTACCAGTGGCGAATATGAAAAATATTATGAGTCGATGTATAAGAACAGATAATGAGAATCCCAGTTGGGGATAACACGGCATACATCTTTAAACTTACCCCCCATACCACTATGAAAGACAAATTAGCATCCTACAACCACCTGATCGAGACCTTTGTGATTGTCACCGAGACCT
>ULMF01032786.1_pt1 | contig 17438 bp, 14 predicted proteins | sample 1951581 | NCBI WGS metagenome assembly ULMF01 (sample SAMEA4835543, study PRJEB28245) | human gut metagenome | biome: gut microbiome; material: fecal sample | place: Denmark | collected 2008
AGCCGATGTGATCGTCACGGCCTGCCCGTTGTGCAAGAAGGCGATCGGGCGGGGTACACGGCGCGAGATCCGCGACCTGTCGGAGATCGTCGCGGCGGCCGTAAAATAATTTTACGGCGTAACCCCCTGATAAAAAGGCGTGAGGGTGGCAAGTTCGGGCGAAACTTCCGTTTTGATTTGCAGATGTGATTTTTTTGCCTTATCTTTGCACACGCAAAAGCGATAGATCGGAGATCTGAAAGATATATCGCGGGATGGAGCAGTTGGCAGCTCGTCGGGCTCATAACCCGAAGGTCGGAGGTTCGAGTCCTCCTCCCGCTACCAAAGAGGTTAAACAGCAATGTTTAACCTCTTTTTTCATATCCCACAAACAAGCAAATCCCTAATAATCAGCAGATAATAAAACCCACTATATTTAAAATATTTTAATATTAGGGCATAGAATCGGGATATTCAGGGGGTTCGTTGGAATACAAGTCTCATTTAAGGAAAAATTGTATTCCAGACTTGTAAAAGAAGGTATTTCAACAAGTTACAAAACAGTCTGTAAACTATGATCGAAATACTGCGAATCACTTACTATCTCTACGAATTTAAAAAGAATCGAAGGGGTACAGCCCCGATCTACTGTAAATTAACAACAGACGGCACGGAACGTCAGCAGTTCTCAACAGGTCTTTATGTCGTCCCCGGATTGTGGGATAAAGAGGCTCAATGCGTTCGGGGCACATCAGAAGATGCCGTACTGATAAATCGTCGTCTGCAAGACATCACAATTGAACTTAAAGGAATTGAGCGCAGATTATATGAAGCAGACGGCAACGTATCGCTTGGAGAGATCTATGCCCTTTATAAACAAAAAACAGTAGAAAATCATACGTTGTGCGGGATTTTCCGGGAACGTCTGGACAAAATGTCACAACTCATAGGCAAAGAATATTCACCTGCGACATGGCAGAAATTCCGAGAAGTATTTGCCCATGTTGAACGATATATACAGACTACATATGGCTTACAAGATATTCCGATTCGAAATGTGGACTACCGGTTCATAAAGCAGTTTGAAGAAGCACTCATGGAACGAGGGCTGAAAGCCATCACCATCAACAAGATCATGCAAAGAGTGCGTCAGATGGTCAATTATGCGTTCCGCTGCAATTATATCCAGCAAGATCCGTTCGTCGAATACAAGCCTCTAAAAGAGCGAAAAAGACTGGTCTTTCTCACCCAGGAAGAGCTCCACAAGTTGGAAGATTTTCATTTCGTACAGATGCGACTGGAAACAGTCAAAAACATTTATCTTTTCTCGGTCTATACGGGATTAGCCTACCATGAAGCACAGGCTCTGCAACCAAAACATATCACAAAAGGATTTGACGGCAGGAATTGGATAGCACTGGTTCGTCAGAAAACAGATCGTGAAATTTCAATTCCTTTGCTCCCACAAGCGGAACAATTGATCGTTTGGTTCCGGGAACATTGCCAAGTAGGCAATTATGTTCAACCCCGAATCTCCAATCAAAAGATTAACTCTTACTTGCGGGAAATCGCAGACATCGTAGGTATCGATAAAAAATTAACGCATCATACAGCCCGCAAAACTTTTGCTACAACCATCTTACTGTACAATGATGTCCCCATAGAAGTTGTAAGCAAGTTGCTGGGGCATTCCGACATATCGGTCACACAACGTTCATATGCGCAGGTTCTGAATAAAAATATCAGCAATCACATCGGACGACTGGAAAAGGTATTAGTGAAATAAACAATTAAAGAGCAAGGGGTTGAAAATATCAATAATACCTTGTATCTTTACATAACTGCCTATGGTGAGAGCATGGGCAGATTTTTAAATCCTGCACATATGGAAGACGATAAAATTAAGCCCAAATCCTCATCTCCGACTATTTTCTCGAAATTGTCTGTTAGCACTGTACATATAAAGGATCCTCGTTATGAAATCTTTTATCCTCAAACTGGATCCTATTACGATGGTATTGGTTATATAAAGTGCTATGATTACAACGGAGCTACCATAGAAATATTTGACGATGAAAAAAATCCGGTCCATTACGAGATCGTCTATCACGATGATACCCATGAGCGTATAGACTGCATACGGTTAACGCTTCATGAGCGAAAAAAGTTAGGAGATATTTTCCGTCGTTTACCATATGGCGTAATTAAAAAGAATATTCCAGGTATTGGAGCTACTACACTTGCATTACAGCAAGATCGGCATACGATAATTGTTGTTCCAACACGAGCATTGGCATATGCGAAATATATTACAGGCTATAATAAAGAAAAGACAAGAAATAAGTATTTCTATGTCGGAAGCGATATAAACGAATGCAAAAAACCAACGGACGACGAAATATACAAATATCTTACCCGGGAAGTTGAACCTCACATCTACAAGAAGGTTATAGTCGTTGCAGATAGTCTGTGGAGAGTGATGAAGCAGATTAAATTCATTGAAGAAGCCCCGTTAAGGCTTTTAATGGACATAAAGAAACATTGGGAGGAAACTCATACTCAGAAACAGAAGATCACCCTCAAAGATTTATCCTCTCCAAATCATCCATGGCATATCATGGTGGATGAGATTGACACCTATCAATCTGATGGAGTATTCCGTCCAGCGATGGAAAATGTGATGGATTATTATTTTACATTCCCTGAATGGCAACGTTGTTTGGTATCTGCAACAATTCGTCCTTTTTCCCATCCTCGATTACAAGAGGAGCCTGTTTTAGAGTTAAATTACGAAGAACAAGGCAAGCGGGATGTCATATTGATAAATACGACTAATATTCACGCAGAAGTCTGCAATGCCATAAGGTACTTGCGAACAGAACATTCCACAGAGAAGATCGTTGTAGCTTATAATTCGATCACATCTATTCGAAAAATTATCTCGTTATTGCCCACTAAATTACAAGACGAATGTCAAATAGCTTGTAGTCCAGATAGTCAGGCAAAGGTGGAAAAATATTTTACTACGCTCGAAAGTCATCTTGCAAAACCAATTACTTTTATCACATGCTCATATTTTGTAGGTGTAGATATAAAAGAGCGATTTCACTTAATATCAGTTTCAGATATACGGCAAATTTATACCATTCTGTCGACAGATAAATTATATCAGATTTCAGGGAGGTGTCGTCATGAGGCGGGACTATTAAGTGAAGCCATTATCTATAATTCAGCCAATAAAGAAGCAAAAGATTATGGCGAAACTTTAACTCAAAAAGTTCTTGATTTGAGCCAAGATATATCTAGCCTTTCTAATGTCGTCAATAAATTGCATAAAAAACACCCGGAGTTACTATCGGAAAATTTCCTTCATTTGAAAGACGATATTGTAGATCGTACCAAACAGAGCTATTATGGTAGCAGCCCTATCGAAATTGTTCGGGTTAATAAAGATCAAGAGATTGTTCCAGCATACTTCAACATAGACGCTATTGCTGAATATGCGTTTTTAAGAGGTCATTTGTATAGCCATCCCAAAATGCTCCATGATGAATTATTGGCATCTTGTAATATTAAGTTTTATGAGGTAAGAACTCCTGCATTTACAGATGAGCAAGCAAAAATAGAGGCTGAAATAGATGATGAATTCGACAAAAAACGAAATTTATCAGCATTGGAAGTCATAGAAGAATTAAAGGCACTTAAACAAAACGGGAATTTGACAGATGAAGCAATAGCTCGTTTGCGAAGAGTACGCCATCGAGAAGATCATAAATTGATAGATAGGTTCTCGAAACTCTATAAGTATGTGCCTTTTGATATATTAGTGGACAAATTACAAGATAACGCAAAGGCATATAGAGGATTTATGCGAAGTGTTAAATATATTATATTGGATGAAAATCACATCTTTAAGCGTCTTATTCGTAGTAATTTCGAGATCCATAAAAGATATACTCCAACAGAAATACTTGATTGCCTTAATGCTATTTTTAAGGGACTGGGCATACCACAATTGAAAGGAACGTCACAGGCGGTTCGAGAACTTCATTATTTTTGTAATACGACAAGACCAAATCAGAATTACTATCTCATCCAATCTTATTCTCCTACTTTGAATTTTGAGCCAATATCCAAAGTTACTGATTTGGGAATGTCTTTGAGACAGTACTTTGAATATTAGTACTCATTTACTTGTATATAAAAAACAAAAGTAAATGAGTATCAATATGAAAACACGCCAACTCGCCGAATCATAAGTCGCTATGAATACGTTATTGACAATATTTTTTATTTTTTTAGTACTTGGAAGCCTTTCCATTCTGTTTTTCAAGAAGAGGAATAAAAAGGAACTTGAACATTCCAATCGCAATACATTAATTGAGGCTCCATCAAAAGAGGAGATTGATATGCTCCTGGCAACTTGTATCTCCTATGATTTTGAGCCTACCGAAGATTTTAAAGATATTCCTTATCGCCAGGTACTTTATCTGGAAAAAACTTATAATCAGGACATAAATTCCTATATACAAGCTAATTTAGGCTCTATCCAGAAAGAGTATGCCAAGCGGTCCTGTGATTTTATATATCTGCCATATTGGTTGAGTAACAATAATGTACAGGAATTAGTTAAATACAATGCAGCTCAATCATTGGATTCAACAATTAATCCAAGTAACATCACTCCGCATTTTACGGAAAAATTCTTTGAGTGGATCAAATGTCAGGCTCCGGACATCCCCATTGTAATCTCAATTAGCCGGCGCCCTGTTGATGGACATATCCGACGATTTGTAGCATTTCCGGTTAATGATGCTGATATGAAATCTTTTTTTTCAGTTCATGCATATATCAGCATCTATCCCAAAGGTCCGCTTTACCGACTTATCCCAGGACCAACAGAAGATGCGTCCCTGGAAGCTGATGAATATTTCAGTTCAGAGGCTAAGCGTCTGATCCTAGAAATCCAAGAAAGAGTTAATCGGTTACGAGCGATTGGATTTTATAGTGCAGCAATCAAGGCTCTGAGATCACAATCACCGATATCCCCGAGTCGATTGCTTATTACAAAAGATTTTCGACTTTTCCTGACTGACTATGAAAATACGGAGATAATAATGACACCCTTGCCCAAAGCCGTATTCTTGCTTTTTCTCAAACATCCGGAAGGCATTCTTTTTAAAGAACTTCCCCAATACAAAGAAGAACTGCTTAATATATATAAACAAATCACAAATCGCGACAATATTCAGGATATCCTTTCAAGTATAGAAAATGTGACCAACCCCCATCGGAACTCTATTAATGAAAAATGTTCTCGCATTCGAGAAGCATTTGTCGAACATTTTGATGAATCTCTAATGGCTTCCTACTTTATTACGGGAGAACGAGGTACAGCCAAGAAGATTGCTTTGAACCGAACTTATGTGGTTTGGGAATAAACAATATTTGCAAGGCTTGCAGAAATCAGAAGATAATCTCGTTTGTAGCTATATTTGCACAAGCAACAACTTTTTTGAGAATGGATTTGTATTCTGTTTAAAATTCGTACCTTTGTAAGGTCTACAAAAGTAGACAGACATATGACTTTCTTAAAAGAAAGTGTCTGACTGATTCTTTATAACGAAATCTGGTAAATTTCAAGCAGAAGAATGAGCCGACATCTTTCACGCTATCTAATAGCGTGGGTTGTTGCTTATTTTACTGCAAGGTTTACCAGAGCCCGTTATATAAAATAAGTTGGCAACTCCACGCTTGAACCGAAGTATGTTTTTTATCAATCTGATATACAGTTATAATCTATTATTTTCTTGTATATTTGATACCCAATAGTTCCCAGACGTATATTTGTTGAGAAGGACTACTAAAATTATATAGTAACAGAATACTGCTATTTCGAGGATAGTAATACATAGAATAAGTTTATGCTGATTTTGTTAATCTATGTATAACTAACCTAATGTCAGATATTGTTTTTCTAACTTTTGTTTCATGCTCTTTCAAAAATTGTTGGGATATTACAAAATTCGCTTCTTGCATGTCACCATCTGTAAGCCATTTCCAATATGACGTTGCTAAATTTTGTATTGAATTTTTATCGTTTAGAAATTTAGGAAAAGATTCTTTGATTTCTTCTAGTATCATATCAGAAATGACATCTCCTCTGTGAAATGTCATTCTAATATCGGTTTTTGCATCGTCTAGGGATATTTCACCTTTACTAAGCTGTTCTAAAATAGACATATTCCTACTATATACATCGCAAAGTTCCATTAAATCTTTGGATATTATATCGCGAGCCACATTCCTTTTATTTAGCGAATTACCTAAATATACAACAGCAATTGTTAATGCAGTTGTAATAATGAGCATTAACGCATCAATAATATTTATCTCATAGTTTATACATCCTCTAATAAAGGATAAAATTACTAGAGTTACAACTATTCCTATTGCAGCTCCACTAGCATATTTAAGTAGTTCTTTCATTACCTGTCTCTTTTGGTTGGATGTTCTATTTCCGTTATGATACGTTTTTTTCTAATTTCACTTTCATTAGAAATAAAATCAATTGTAGAAAGAACAACTTCACTTCCCATTTCTAGAGAAAGTTTACCAAAAGCCCCTGATACAAATGAAGATGGATATCCCCACACTCCATCCAAATTAATTATGAGTTTTACTTTATTTCTTACTGCTTCTTCAAATTTGGGTTTTAACAATACCTCAAAAAACTCTTCGCCAGAATGTGGTCCGTCTTTACGATATCGAGCTCCTGGAGAGTCAGAGAAATCAGCCTTTATGTCTATGATAATATCTTCCATATTACTTTTTCTATGTTCAACAATCAAACCAAATTAAATACAAAGATACCACATTTAATGGTCTAAACCGTTATTATGTTTATTAAAAATACTATATGTCTTTGTTTGTTGTATCTCCGTTTGTTAATTCCCAAAACAGCATAGTACCAGAAAAGTTGTGTTCGAGAGCTTCTGCTGTCTTATCTTTTAAGTTTATTTTCACATCATTGCTTATTATATAGGCTCGTGCAAAATATTGAGAATTGCTATTGACAGCTATTTGTGGAATCCCCTTTCCTCTAATTTTATTGTCTACTTTTTCTCGTGATTTAATTTTGCCGTCAAGAAGATCGGGCACTAAATCAGTATTATTTTCCAAGCCTATAACTCTCTTGATTTTTTTAAATACCTGTACAGGGATACTATCAAATATACCAACACCTAAATCTATAAATGTATACATCGTGTGCCCATTAGGGGCGTTATAAGTATATAACCACCATTTGAATTGATTTGCATTTGAATTATTGCTTGCGTGATTATTGGTATTTGACATTGCTTCTATTAGCATTTCATATAGATCTGGGAAAGGTTTATTACTTCCAAACACATGTTTTGTTCCTAGTATACATGCGTTTTTTGCTATATCTGATTGCACTTGATAATTGCTTTCTTGATGGAACAAATTAGTATCACTTTTGTGTGCAGATTTTAAAACCTTTGTTGCTTTTACATGATTATAAAAGCCAGACTCTGTAAATAATTTAAGAAGTTCTGGATCTGTAGGTGCATTTCCCCTAATGCGTCCTCTTTTTCCTAAAAACGACTCATCATTAGCACATGCGGCAAGTAATGCTATTGCATCTGAAGATAAAGCTGTTATATGTGACAAATCACATTGAACCTTTTCCTTATTATGCAATAACGATTTGCATTTTATGAAATATTCTAGAATTTCATTTGTATTATCTATGAATGAAAAGTTTTTAGGAACCTCTAGTTCTACATAAGCTTTACGTTCCCATTTCAGTTGTGCCACAAGTCCTCTTCGTCTATTTTCAAGACGATGCCTACGGCGCAACTTGTAACTTTTGCTTTGACGCTTCATTGTGCGCCTCATTCGTTTGAGTTGATAACGCCGTCTTTTAATCTCTTTTTTGGTTTTATAATTCACGAAATTACAATTTAACGATAATGTTATAATTTATTAAACGCTGTTCTATAAGTGCATTATTTTACCATATTCACTTTGGGGCATTTAGTTATTTATACTACAAAAGTATAAAAATAATCCGGACTATTGAATATAATTCACTATATTTGCATTATAAAATTGCATCTAAGAATGAAACTAAATAAGATAAAGGCAGTTTTGTCGGACAAAGGCATTTCTCAGACGTGGTTGGCAAAAAAACTGGATAAGAGTTTTAGTATGGTTAATGCCTATGCTTGCAACAGAATCCAACCTAACTTGGAGACACTGCAACAAATAGCAGAGATTCTTCAAGTTGACTTAAAAGATCTGATAACAGATAAGGATGAACGAGAATGATATTCTGTGGGCATGTGTTATCTTTTTGGCGTATAACTTCTGATAATGCAGAAATATAGGAACGACTATGACTCCGGAAGAAAAAGCTAGGCAAAAGATAGATCTGTGGTTTGCCGAAGCAGGTTGGAAGGTAATCAATAGAGAAGATTATGAACCGACTTGCACGGCTGTCGCAATAAGGGAAGGGTTGCTAAAAGGTAATCTTGAGGCAGATTATTTCCTTTTCATTAACGGAAAGGCTATTGGTGTGCTTGAAGCTAAAAGAGAAGAAATAGATCCTTTTTCCAACAATGTTTGCGAACAGGCTGTATTATATGCTAAAAGTGTTCCCCATATCTATCAGGCATATCAGAAGCCATTGCCGTTTATCTTTACTTCAAATGGCAAAGAACTGTTTTTCTGTGATTTTCGCGAACAAAAGCAAAGTTTTAAACAGATAATGGCTATCCCTACTCCTTATGAGTTGGTCAAGCAGTTAGGAATAAGTGATTATTTCGCAGGACTTCCCTCTTTGCAGAAAAAAGGATTACGTGATTGTCAGTATGAGGCAGTTACTGAACTGGAAAAAAGTTTCAGGAGTGGGCAGAATCGCGCCTTGATGGTTTTGGCTACAGGTGCAGGTAAAACATATACAGCATGTCTTGCTGCATATCGTCTTCTTTCATATACTCCAATGAGAAGAGTGTTATTTCTTGTGGACAGAAATAACCTCGGGAAACAGGCAGAGGGAGAATTTGGTACTTTTCGGCTAACAGAAAATGGAGATGCATTCAATACAATATTTACAGTGAATCGTCTTCGTTCCTCTTCTATACCATCTGATAGTAATGTCGTTATTTCAACAATACAGCGTCTTTTTTCTTTTCTGAGAGGAGATACTATTGAGGATAATGACAATGATGATGATAATGAGCCTACAGAAGAAGTTGTATTACCTCCTAATCCCAATTTACCACATGATTATTTTGATTTGATTATCATAGATGAGTGTCACCGCTCCATTTATGGGAATTGGCGTAAGGTATTGGAATATTTTGATACAGCCAGGCTTGTTGGATTGACAGCTACACCAATTCCTGAAACAATGGCATTCTTTAACAATAATCGCATAGTCAACTACACATTGGAGAAAAGTATCGTTGATGGTGTAAATGTAGATTGCCGTGTATATCGAATCAAAACTCAGGTTACAGAAAATGGCGGCGCTATATTAGAAGGAGAAAAAATCAAAGAAGAAACGCGATATACCGGAGATGTAAAAACCATTTCCAATAAAGAAACGAAGACATATACCAATAAAGAACTAAACAGAAGTGTCATTAACCCTGCGCAAATAAAACTTATTCTCTCCACTTATCGCGATGTCGTCTATACCGAGTTGTTCAATGATCCACAACGAGAAGCAAATTTTGACTATCTGCCAAAGACTTTGATCTTTGCTCTAAATGAGACTCATGCCAGCAATATCGTACAGATAGCTAAAGAGGTATTTGGACATACAGATGACCGTTTCGTGCAAAAAATAACTTATTCCGCGGGCGATAGTAATGAATTGATACGTCAGTTCCGGAATGATAAGGATTTCAGAATTGCCGTAACTTGCACATTGGTAGCAACTGGTACAGATGTTAAGCCTCTTGAAGTATTGATTTTCATGCGTGATGTAGAATCTTTACCGCTCTATATACAGATGAAAGGACGTGGTGTACGCACAATTGGAGATGAGCAGTTACGGAATGTTACCCCAAATGCGTTTAGTAAAGATTGTTTCTATTTGATAGATGCCGTAGGTGTTACTGAACACGAGAAAACAATACCTACGATAACTGATGAGCTGACTACAAAGATTATTACTCTTAAAGAGCTGTTGGAACAGATTACCCATGGTTACCTTCCTGACGAGCATCTGAAACGTCTTGCTGCAACACTTTCCAGAATATACAACAAAGCTGACAATTCACAGCGAACTGAGTTCATACGTTTAGCAAATGACGACATGAAAGAACTTGCTTCAAGGATTTACGAAGCATTTGAAAACAATATTCTGCCGCCATTCATAAGTACTAAAGAGCCTAATAACGAACGGAAAGGTTTAGTAGCTCCGCTTGCAAATCATGCAGATGCGCGTCGATATCTGCTTATTCTTGCTGCCGGGTTTGTCAACACACTAATGCCTGGTGAAGACACGCTTATATCTAAAGGTTTTTCAATAGAAGAAGCTAAAAGTACCACAGAAGCCTTTGAAGATTTTTGCAAAGAACATAGTGATGAAATAGAAGCTCTACGTATAATTTATAATAATGAAGGTGAGCCAATTACCTATTCAATGCTAAAAGATTTGGAAAACAAACTCAAGATGGCTAACAATCATTTTACTTCCAAGCAATTATGGAACTCATATGCCATTTTGAATCCAAATAGCGTTCGACGTTCTTCTACAAAAGAGGAGAGCGATGCTTTGACTAATATCATACAGCTTGTACGTTTTGCTTTACGCCAGATTGAGCGGTTAGATAGTGTTGTTTCCACTTCTAAACAGTATTTCAATCTATGGTTAGGACAAAACCAGCGCGAAATAACAGATAAACAACGTGAAGTTATCAGTCGTATTGTAGATTATATTGCTTCCAACGGAGCTTGTACAATCAAAGAGATTCGTGAAGATGATGCAACTCAGGCAGCACAGATGATCCGTGCCTTTGGCAATATGCAGAAAGCTAACGAAGCTTTACAGTCTCTATATACATTTGTAGTTTTAAGAAAAGCAGCATAATAATGACAACCATACAAATAATAGATAGGATAAGATTAAATCGAACTGGTTTGCAAACAAAAGATGCTGATGGGCGATGGGTCAATGTACATAAGCAACAAGGGGATTTAGATGGCGCATGTTCTATTTATTCCCTTGTGATGGCAATGCTATGCCAAGGGATGATTGAAGAGCAAGATATTCAACTATATAAATTCCCCGATAGGCGTACTCCTAAAGGCAAATTCTTATACCATTTTTTCTATGAACAAGGTTTTATTCAAAATGGTTATAACTATACAGCATTAGCACGTGAAATCAATGAACAGCCATTTGAAATTAGGGCAATACACAAAAGGCCAAGATCTAATGATGATAGGATTGAATTGATAAGGCAATTCGTAAGCCAGAATACTCCAGTTATAATCTCGACAGAATTCAATGATGGTGCACATGCTTTATTGGCTATAGGAATAGAAAGCGATGAAAATGACATCATAACTAAAATTTTCTGTCTTGACCCTGGAGCTACATCTCCAAAAGTATCCCCGTGGAATTGTTTTATTGATGTGTCAAAAGAAGGCAAATCGCAATATCCATTCTATTATGTAACTGAAATAAATACTTATAAAGTCACATTAGATGACATGCTTATAATAGAGCATAAAAATTTTGATTAAAATTATGGCAGCAAATAATACAACAGAGCAATCGCTCACCAAAAAAGTTTGGAATCTGGCAACAACCCTTGCCGGACAAGGTATCGGCTTTACTGACTATATCACACAGCTTACCTATCTTTTATTTTTGAAGATGGATGCTGAGAATGTAGAAATGTTTGGAGAAGAATCAGCAATACCATCTGGTTATCAATGGAGTGATTTAATATCTCTTGACGGTCTGGATTTAGTAAAGCAATACGAAGATACTCTGAAACAGCTGAGTGAACAGGAAAACCTTATCGGTACAATTTATACAAAAGCACAAAACAAGATTGACAAGCCAGTCTATTTAAAAAAAGTCATTACCATGATTGATGAGGAACAATGGCTGATCATGGATGGAGACGTGAAAGGTGCTATCTACGAAAGCATCCTTGAGAAGAATGGACAGGACAAGAAAAGTGGTGCCGGTCAGTATTTTACTCCACGCCCGCTCATCAAAGCAATGGTAGATTGCATAGCTCCACAAATTGGAGAAACAGTTTGTGACCCGGCCTGCGGCACCGGAGGTTTTCTCTTGACTGCATATGATTACATGAAAGAACAGTCTGCCAGTAAGGAAAAACGTGATTTCTTGCGTAACAAGGCACTGCATGGTGTAGATAACACACCATTGGTCGTAACGCTTGCTTCCATGAACCTATATTTGCATGGTGTGGGAACAGACCGAAGTCCGATTGTTTGTGAGGATTCATTGGAGAAAGAACCATCCACCCTTGTAGATGTAATACTTGCCAATCCTCCTTTCGGCACCAGACCGGCAGGTTCTGTGGATATTAACCGTCCGGATTTCTATGTAGAAACGAAGAACAATCAGTTGAACTTTCTTCAACACATGATGCTGATGCTCAAAACCGGAGGTCGTGCAGCCGTAGTATTACCAGACAATGTCCTTTTTGAAGGTGGTGCTGGAGAAACAATTCGCAAGAAGTTACTCTCAGACTTCAACTTACACACGATACTTCGTTTGCCTACAGGTATTTTCTATGCACAAGGTGTAAAAGCAAATGTATTGTTCTTTTCCAAAGGTCAACCAACAAAAGAGATTTGGTTCTATGATTATCGTACTGACATCAAACATACGCTTGCTACTAATAAATTAGAGAGACATCATTTGGATGATTTTGTCACATGCTATAATGCAGGAAACTTAAAAGGACGCAAAGAGATATATGATGCAGACAATAATCCTCAAGGGCGTTGGCGTAAATATCCTGTAGATGATATTCTCACTCGTGACAAGACAAGCCTTGATATAACCTGGATAAAACAAGGAGGAGAGTCTGATGACCGCTCCTTGGCAGAATTGATGGCTGACATAAAAGAGAAAAGTAAAACTATTAGCTCAGCAGTTGCAGAACTTGAGAAGCTGCTTGCAAACATAAATGAAGATTAAGCATATGAAGAATAATGACATCGCAAAATCAATAGAACAACAATTCGGAGAAATCATAGATATTATTCTCCAACATAAAAGTAATGCTTCAAGAGCCGTCAATGAAGAGTTGCTACTCACAGCATGGCATGTAGGTGGATATGTATCTGCTAAACTGAAGAGCGAAGAATGGGGAAGTAAGGTTGTTTCTCAATTGTCCGAATACATACGTTCGCAATATCCCGACATCAAAGGATATAGCAAAAGAAGCATATACAATATGGTAATGTTTTATGATGAGTATTCATCAGAAACGTTCATAGCAACAATAAGCCAATATTTGAATACTGAATTTGTGCAGCCAAAAACTGCACAAATTGAAGCAAGAAATCATACACAGGGAACCACTGTAATTGTGCAACCGTTGGCTGCACAATTTGTCCAGCCAGCAATTGGACAAATGCCTAAAATATTGGAGTTAACGACCTTGACTAATCATATAGAAATATTATGCCGATGTAAAAGCAACGAAGAACGGTTGTTTTATATACTCTATGCCAATAAAGAGCATTTAGTAAAACGAGAGCTCCAACGTTGCATTTCTAACCAAACTTATGCAGGATTATTAGGAAGCAAGGACAATATGTCAAAAGGATTACTGGAAAGATATCCTAATGCGCCAGTCATGTTCAAAGACACCCTGTTCGTAGATTTTCTCAACCTGCCGAAAAAGCATAGCGAATCAAAATTAAGAAACGGTTTAGTAGAACACATGAAACAGTTTATTCTTGAACTGGGAAAAGACTTTATATTCATGGATCAGGAATATCGCCTTAATATTGGTGCATCTACATTCAAGGCTGATTTACTGTTCTTTCATCGCGGCTTACAGGCATTGGTCGCTGTAGAATTAAAAAAGACAAAGTTTCATCCTCGCGACCTCGGACAGTTGGAATTTTATCTGGAAGCACTCGACCGGGATGTAAAACGCTCCAACGAAAATCCGTCTATCGGTATTATTCTTTGCCCTGAAGCAGACCGGGTAGTAGTAGAGTACGCTATGAGCCGGAGCATGAGTCCTACGATGATTGCTGAATACAAACGCATACTCATTCCACAAGAACGCATGCAGCAGCAACTGAATGAGTTCTGCAATCTATTCTTAAACAAAGACTAACCCAAATGGATACAAAAAAATTACGTCAAAAAATATTAGACCTCGCCATTCGCGGTAAACTTGTTCCTCAAGATCCGAATGACGAACCGGCATCCGTATTACTTGAACGCATCAAAGCAGAGAAAGAACGTCTAATAAAAGAGGGGAAAATAAAGCGTAGTAAGAAAACAAATAATGCTTCTGATACTCCCCATTATGAGAACGTTCCGTTTGAGGTGCCAGATAATTGGGCGTGGACAACTCTTGGAGAAATATGTTTATTCTTATCTAGAGGTAAATCACCAAAGTATTCAGATTCAGATAAAACTTATCCTGTATTTGCTCAAAAATGTAATCTAAAAGAAGGTGGTATATCTTTAGAACAAGCACGTTTCTTAGATCCATCTACAATTTGTAAATGGAGTGAGGAATACAAACTAAAAACCGGAGATGTGCTTGTTAATTCAACAGGAACAGGGACAGTTGGGCGAACTCGACTTTTTCACGAAAGTTATTTGAAACATTATCCTTTTGTTGTGCCTGATTCTCATGTTTCTGTTATAAGGACAGCTAGCGAGATTAAATCTGAATTTGTTTTTGCTTATATCTCATCTAAACTTATACAAGAGTACTTGGAAGATAATCTTGCGGGAAGTACCAATCAAAAAGAATTATATATCGGAGTTTTGTCGGATTTATCATTTCCACTTCCTCCTCTTGCAGAACAACAACGCATTGTAACCGAAATAGAAAAATGGTTTTCTCTGATTGACCAAATAGAGCAAGGGAAAGATGATTTGCACAGTATTGTCAAGCAAACTAAAAGCAAAATCCTCGATCTCGCCATTCACGGGGAACTCGTGCCGCAAGATCCGAACGACGAACCAGCCATTGAGTTATTGAAACGCATAAATCCTAGCTTCACACCTTGTGATAACGGGCATTATCCCGTTGGTTGGATTGATGTAATTCTAGGAGATATATTCTATCATAATACGGGAAAGGCTCTTAACTCATCAAACAAAGAAGGTGTATTGAGAAACTATCTTACAACATCCAATGTGTATTGGAATCAGTTTGACTTGTCTCTTGTTAAACAAATGCCTTTTAGGGATAATGAGTTAGAAAAATGTACTGTTCAAAAGGGTGACTTACTTGTATGTGAAGGCGGAGATGTTGGCCGTTCTGCAATATGGAATTTTGATTACAATATCTGCATTCAGAATCACATTCATAGATTGCGTCCTAAAGGAGATTTGAATGTCTCATTTTATTATTATGTTTTACGGTTCTTGAAAAAACATAATCGGATAGGAGGTAAAGGCATTGGATTGCTAGGGTTGTCGTCCAATGAATTGCATAAAATAGGAATGCCATTACCGCCACGAAAAGAACAAGATAGAATAGTGTTAAAGATTGAAGAGCTGTTTTCCGTTCTTGATAACATTCAAAATGCCTTAGAAGCGTGATAAGATGCGCTTCTAAGGCTACGTTATTACCAATTTACTACCTTATCGACAATTTTCTGCTGTTCGCTGGCGGTGCGGCGCAGGTAGATGCGAGTGGTTTCTATGCTTTCATGTCCCATAAGGTCGGCCAATAAAGCAAGGTCGTTGAAACGGTCAAGGAAATTCTTGGCGAAACGGTGACGAAAAGAATGAGGATAAACAACATCACGGTTCAATCCATATTTATCGGCAAAATGCTTTAACTGTTGGGCAATACCGCGTGTCGTTATGCGCTGCCCAAAACGGTTGAGAAAGAGATAGCCGCTCGTGATACCTTTTCTTTTCAGCCATAATGAAGCTTCACTCCGCAAGTTTTTGGGAATGTATAAACGGCGCACTTTGCCACCTTTGCTGTAAAGGTCGAGATAACCCAGTTTCACGTGTTCAACCTTTATGTGCAACAACTCGCTTACCCGTGCACCTGTCGCCGCCATGAACCATACTACGAAATACCAATCCTCGTAACTGTCAGCCTTCAACTGAGCTTTCAGAAACTTGTAATCGGCATCGCTGATGACATTCTCTAAGAAGTTCTTTTGTTGCACTTTGACAAACTTCACTTTCAGCCTGTCGTGCTTGGTAAACTCCAGATACTTGTTGATGCCTTGCAAACGGAGATTGACGGTCTGCGGTTTGAAGTTTTCCACCAGATAGCCCTTATAGGCCAACAGGTTTTTCTTGTTCACTTCTCCATAGTGACTGAGAAAGTAGTTCACCGTCCACACATACGATGCTACGGTGTTCTTTGCCAAATTCGTTTTGGCAAGATAGTCTTTGAATCTTGTTATCATATACATTTATTTTTGATGAATACGATAACAATATAAAGCGCAACCTAACGGGCATTATCCGCAGTTGCCTGACGGGTGGTGCAAATGCCGATTAGAGGACATAGTTGAATACGAACAACCACAAGCCTATATAGTCAATTCAACTGATTATGACGACAGATATTTAACCCCTGTTTTAACGGCAGGGAAGTCTTTTGTAATAGGATATACCAACGAAACAGAAGGCATTTATCAGAATACGCCCTGTATCATTTTTGATGACTTCACCACAGATTCTAAACTCGTTGATTTTCCATTCAAGGTGAAATCATCTGCTATGAAAATCTTAAAAGTAGCAGATGATATAGAAATTGAATATGTTGCTATGTTTATGAACATAACACGGCTCATTGGTGACACTCATAAGCGTTATTGGATTTCAGAATACTCTAAACTTTGCATACCAATACCACCAAAAGAAGAACAAAAGCGTATAATCAATGCAGCAAACGCAATGTTTGAAAAACTTGATGCAATAATTGAGAGTTTATAAATTCTCCATTATTGCATCCAATTTACTATGCATTGAATTTATCACAGTTACAATTCTTACTTGTTCATCATAAGGTGGTACGGGTACTTCTATTGCCTTAAATAGCTTCTTATCCAGATGAGGTATTGCCGAACCTACTTTGTTTTCACGCAATGCTTTACGATGCAGGTTTATAACGTGTAAGATGTACTCTGCAAGCATATTTTCATTGATATGTAGTTGCTTGAATGTGCTGCCTTGATAACCTTCAATCGGCGTTCTGAACACT
>ULMF01043179.1_pt1 | contig 16137 bp, 30 predicted proteins | sample 1951581 | NCBI WGS metagenome assembly ULMF01 (sample SAMEA4835543, study PRJEB28245) | human gut metagenome | biome: gut microbiome; material: fecal sample | place: Denmark | collected 2008
AACTTCAAATCTGTTCTCTGCTGGCGATGGAGGAAGCGATAATGCGTATGGTTATTATAACTGTACTCGTCCCAATACAGCTAATACCGGATATGTATGCTATGCAATGGTTAGAAGTGGTACTATAGCAATGGGACTTGGATATTATAATAATGAAATTGTTTTAGGTAATGCAGGTACTTCAAGACAATTTAATGAAAAATGGTTACAAATAAGTGGTTCCAGATTACTAATTAATGGCAATATAGAGGCAACTGGCGCAGTTACAGCCAAGTCTTCCTCTTCTGACATAAGATTGAAGAAAAATATCAAAGAATACAATGCTTTGGATATTATTCACAAGTTAAAGTCAGTGAAGTATTACTGGAATGATACCGCAAAAGCAAACTCTCCAATCTTTAATGACAATGAGGAGCATTACGGACTTATTGCACAAGACTTGCTAATAAATGGATATAGCCAATGGGTAAGTAACTGTTTTAAAGATTATTATGTAATACAATACGAACGTTTAATACCCGTATTATGGCGAGGTATTCAGCAAGTAGATAATGAGGTAGCTACCCTCAAAAAGAAGATAGCTACCTTAGAAAAAGAACTTAGTTCTGTAAAGAGGCAACTAAGCCTTTAAGCCTATTAATCTCTGATTTAGCATGTTCCAATTCCTTTCTCATTCGTTCTTGCTCTGATTCAACAAGACGGATAGAAAGGATATTGGCTTGCACAGAACCAATGATTGTTGCGGTAAGGTCGGGAGATAAATAATTCAAGCTACCATATCCATATTCATCCTTTTCGTGACAGAAATTTGTGATACCAGCTTTCACCGCATTTTGATATACAAGTCCGGTATGACGTTTATTGTCTATCCTATCTTGGTATAAATCCAATGCTTTTTTGTTATAATTATAGTCATAAACTCTGCCAAGTTTTAGTAGTCTTTCTCGGTAATCTATAAGCCCATCGTAATTCTCTTTTAATCTAAAGTCAGAAGTAGCTTTAGCGGTGATTGCAGCCGTAGCAGTAATACTTCCAGTAAAAGCCCATGTACTACCATCATATTCCATAACATACGATTTATTTGTAGAGCTTGTCGGGTTAGCAGTACCTCTCCACCAATGCCACAAACCATTTGAATGACAGCCAAGTCCCATTGTATAATTACCTCCAACAATTTCAATGCTATCATGGCTTGTATTTGCAAATCTTGCTCCTACATTATAAGCCTTAGCACCACTTCCAGTTATTCCCGTACTATTTATCCAACCATGTAGGGTGCAATCTCCAAATTCCATATTTGCCCAAGATGAACTGCTTCCTGCCCGCCAATACCATTTTTTAGGAACAGACCTACCGCCATAACTTGCACCTCTATAATTAACATGAAACTCAGTGCCTCCAGCTATAATAATCTCATTTCCACCGCTTGAAAGTTCCAAATAAGAACCATTTTGGGTTATACCAGATGGATTCATATAAAGACCAGAATTAGCATAGACCCAAGCTTGAATATACGCATCTATAAATCTATTGCTACTTGAACCTATTCTGTAATTATTATTGCTTAACGGAAAGATATTACCAGAATACATTCCACCATTAAAAGTTGCAGTTTCACCAAAAGTACTTGTAGAACTAAGGTTTGTATCAAATTGGTAGCCAGATATTTGGTGCTTTCAAAAAAACACCTTATTTTTGCACATAACAAATTGATATGAATATGAAGTTTAGAGATTACATTGACCTTGCAGAAAAGTATGAGGTAGAGAGTTTTATCAAGTCTGACCCTATACAATTCCCACGAAGATTTAAGGATAGAAAAGACATCGAAGTAGCGGCAGTCATAGCAGCTTGGCTTGCTTATGGCAGGCGTTCAGTATTCATTCCCAAAATAGATTATATTCTTACAGAGATAATGGGGAATAAGCCTTTTCAATATATATATGGCGTGGAATGGAATAAATACAAGGATAATTATACGAGCTTATACCGTATGACTTCTTGGCATTGCTTTGCTTCCCTTTGTGATAAACTTCATTCCATATACATGAAGTACCCTAATCTTGAAGATGCTCTTGGACGTGTTACTTATTCGCAGAAATGTACCTACTATTGCCAAGGATTATGCCATTTATTACATGGTGAAACAATGATACCCAGTCCAAACAGTAATTGTGCAAATAAAAGAGTGAACATGCTACTTAGATGGATGATAAGGAAAGATAGTGTAGTTGACATTGGATTATGGAAAACTCTATCACCTTCTCGGCTTCTTGTTCCTTGTGATACACATTCTTTGCAGTCGGCAGTTGAATTTGGAATTATCCCCAAAGTAGATGAATCAAGAAAGACTTGTATAAAAGTGACTGAATTTGCAAAAAAAGTATTTCCTTCTGACCCTGCAAGGTTGGATTTTAGTTTGTATGGCTATGGAGTGGAGAAATCAGAGAAATAAAGGTTATGTCAAGAACACTACGAAAGGATTAGCTGGCTGGCTGAATGTAGAAGGTATTCACTTTGATGTAAATGCTACTTTTTGGAAAGATGATAAGGGAAAACCATTTATCTGTGTGCAAAGAGCCATAGAGAAGGTGTTTGATGAAAAGACTTGTACATTTAATGACATTAAACCTCGACCATTTATAGAATGCAATGCCTTTTATACTGGGAAACCTTTCCCAAACGTTTCATATAAGGGCTATTTTTACCTTGCATCCTTTCGGTTTGAGCTACTTGCAAGCTGGGAAACAAAAGAGATGAAATCCTTATGTATGATTGTAAGCAGAACAACTGAACAACCTTTGATAAAGAGAATTAACCAGATAATGAAAGAGAAAAACCATGAATTGCCAGAAACTTAAAAACGATTTTATCAATATGAAAGACAAGACACTCAAAGAAGTGTGTGACATTCTTAGGAAATATGATATGAATTGGGAAATTTCATTATCGTATTTTGTTGCCAGCCTATTCGGTGTAGATAGGGCTGATATGCTTTCTAAAGACAGAAGTAAAGATATAGTTTATGCAAGATGGTTCTATTGGTATGTATTAAGAGAAGTCTGTAAAAAAGACTATGAAACAATAGCACAAGAAGTATCTATTGATGATGCTATATTTGTTACAAGTAGTATATACCAGGGAATATCAAACATGCAGGAACTTATATCATCCAATAGCTTTTACCGAGATAAATGGATGATAGTTAAAAGTATGGTAAGCTTGAAGAAGCCTACTTAGTTCTCAAATGCAAAGTTGTGGTGGGTTATTTGCCCACCATTTCTTTTTCCTTCGACAAGATATTCTCTATATTCTCCTCAGTAAATCCAAAGATAGCTGCGAAGCGTTTAAACTCGTCCATGCGTGACTTAGGTATCATTCTATACATGGAATTAATCGGTTTCTCACTTTTCATGGCTTTCATTGCCTTCAAAATCTCTTTTCTTTTCATTTCTTTTATTTTTACAACAATCACAGTCACATAAGAAAATCTTAGCTATGTCCCATGTCCTATCTACCAAATCTTGACCTAAATACTGTACTTCTTCCCCTTCTAATGGAATACCGTAGAATTGGCAGATATGAACGGCACAATGTCCCAATTCATGGTGATATGATTTAAGAAACTCTTTTTCAGAGTTGGTTATACTAATTACAATAACAGATGTCCTACTGATGTAGTCACTGAATGTAAGCCCAGTATTTACGCTGCAAGAGGACAAGTTGTCATAAGCAATATCATAACTTTTACTGCCACATTTCAACTTATCCATTGCATCCAAGACTTCATCCAAATAATCACAACTGTAGTCCAAGAACAGCAATATATGCCAATCATATTTTTCGATATAAAGCTCTTGTCGTTTCATCTTTTTTTAGTATTTTTGTACAGAGGATAGGACGGAGTAGCTACCGTTCGATAAGGTGAAGCTGATACACCTTCCTCTATTCTTTTTATCAGCACTTATTAATATCAGCTAATTATGAAACGTACTACAACTTCTCAATTTATTGCAAAAGCTAAGAGCATTCATGGAGATAAATATGATTACTCTAAAGTAAAATACGAAAAAAGTTCTATTAAAGTCTGTATCACTTGTCCTAAACATGGAGAATTTTGGCAAACACCAAATAGTCATTTAAGTGGCAAAGGATGCTTAAAATGTTCTATGTATTCTTTAGTATCTGGAGTTGGAATTAATGATATAGAGATAAATACCAAGGATAAATGCTACAAGGTTTGGCATAGCATGATGAACAGATGCTATAGTAAAAAATATCATTCTAAATTCCCCACTTATCAAAATTGCTCTGTCTGCAATGAGTGGACTTATCTATCTAACTTCAAGCGTTGGTTTGATGAAAACTATGTTGATGGCTATGTCTTAGACAAAGACATCTTGGTAAAGGGGAACAAGGTATATTCTCCAGAAACTTGCTGCTTTGTGCCAGAAGAAATCAATCTATTATTGCTAAATAACAAAAAAAAAGAGGCAATCTACCTATAGGCGTGACTTTTAGAGATAATAGTTATTATGCCATTATGACTAAACATAATAAGACAAAACATATTGGGATATTTAAAACTCCTATTGAAGCTTTTAATGCCTATAAAATTGAAAAAGAAAAGTACGTCAAAGAACTCGCTGATAAATATTTCAAAGAGGGCAAAATAAATATAGAGGTTTATAATGCCCTAATGAAATATAAAGTTGAATATGCAGATTAAAGCATATCTTCCCAATTAATTACAACTCCCTTAGCAGAGCATAGGGAATAGAAATAACGGAAAGCCATTTCCGGACTGCCATCTGCATCCCCTAAGTAATCCTGCACAAATTTGCAAAGCACTTGTTCATTTGCTAATGAAGAGCCAAGATAATCAGATTTTGCCATTGCAAAAATATAGCATGCGTTATAGCCATTATCGTTTTCTAAGGTCAAGTTATACTTCTTCATCAAAGCGTAAACCTCCTCCTTAGACAATGGAGTGACGGGCTGTCTACCTTTCATCATTGAAACGGCAAATTCATATAATTTCTTGCTGAAATTCATTCCATTAGTAGCAAGATAAGTCTTTAAACCTTCGGGGATATTGCTATATACATCAAAAGGAACATTCTTCATAATTTGAATATTTATTAGTTAAACAAAAGGGGAGAATAATCTCCTCCCCTCTACTACATTATCAACGACGGCGACGGCGACCTCTACGCTCGCTCATACGGTCTTCCCGGTCATAATCACGGTCGTAGTCTCTATCGTACTCGCGTCCGTAATCTTCACGACGTTCACCCATTTCTTCCATTTCGTCCAAAAGGGTTTCAAAGTCTTCCTTCAAGCACTTCATGCTCTCTTTGAAGTTATCGTAGGCATCTTTGACACCACCACGACCTCTTTGAGAAATTTCTATCATTCCCATACTATTTACGTTTTAGATGTTGTTTTACTGTTTCTGTTAGAACTATTCAGTTCTTGAAGCAGGGACTTGATGTCATTCAAATCACCTTTTAAAGATTTAACTTCTGATTCTAAAGAACCGATTTTCTCTTCCTGCTGTTTCTCTTTGGCAAACTGAGGATTGAGTTGTTTCAATATATCATCGCAGCTTTCTATTACAGATTGGTGGTAATCTCTACTTTCCACTATCTGACGGCTGGTCTGAATCATATTCTCAACCTCTGAAAGAATTGCTTCCTTCTTGTCCGATACAATAGCATTAGGATAGGTAAATACCTCCACATTTGTAGGAAGCTTCTGAAATTCCATAACCTCTTCACCAGCCTTTATCTTCGCATCTATAACTGTTTCCTGCTGTGCTCCAAAAGGTACAGAAGGATTATAGGTAGGATATTTAGGCATAGGATTAGATACGGATTCAACCGTTCCTATCTTCAATATTGGTTTCTCACCTTTGATAAGAATATAGCAAATATTCCCTTGCTTTAATGAACCAAACATAGTCTAAACTTTTAATTGTTACTTACTCTTTGCCGATGAAGCAGATGCAGACTGATTAGCTGCTGTAGCTCCTGCCGGACTGTTGATTGCCGTTACTCCCATAAGTCTGAATATTCCACAGCATTTGTCAATATAGACAAAATGTTCAGTAGTATATCCTGCTTGAATTTGTGGCGCTGGTGCGGCTGTACCTTGCGGAACAGTTACATCATGCCCAAGAACTTGCGTAGACTTATTGTCAATAACTGGAATTTTAGTCGTTCCCACATTGCTATTCTCTGAAACTACTGTACTGTTTCGGTTTGCCATCGGAACAACTACATTAACGGGTAATGTAGCTCCTGCTGTACTAACCGGGTGACGAACTTTCCAAAGAACTACTGTGCGGTTTGGAAGGGCACGCCAGATACATGGGTTAATCCCATAATTTACCGTAGGAGTAGCTTCATCTGTAGTTTCTACATATCCCGAAGTTTCAATTACGGGAATACCTGCAACGTCTATTTTGGGCACAATTACCCTTCTTGCTACGGAAACACCATTGTTAAAATAGGTAGTCATATTCCTTGTTTTTAAGAGTTAATATTATAGGGGACACAAAGCCCCCTATGGATTATTAGCCATTGCAACCACAACCGTCATTATAACCAAACGGATAACCATTGCCATAGAAGCCACCATTACAGCCCCACGGGTTGCAAGTTATGAAGGCAGGGGTTGGACAAGGACGCAACTTATCCACCAAGTTTTGTGTCTGTTGCTGTGTCAAAGCTGACATCTGATAACCTTGCTTCTCGTCACGTAACTGCTGGATTTCACGCTGCATTTCACGCATTTCAAGCTGACAGAACTTATCATTAATGATAGCACTTTGAGCGTCAATCTTACTTGCAATGATGTTGAACTGAGTATTAGCATTAGACTTCAAATCATCTGTCTGGTTGATTGTAGCAAGTCTATTTTCATATCCTTGACGTTCGATGGCGGTCTTCACATCGCAGCAGCACTGTGCCATCTGACTTGCGATTGAGGCGTTGCCAGCTTGAATAGCGTTGATAATCTGCTGTGAAGAAAGACCTACTTGACAGCCAACTTCTGCAACTTTAGCACTTACACCGTTGATAGCTTGCTGAATCTGACCTACTGAACAGTTCAAGTTAGTAGCCAGATTGTTGATAGCTTGACCGTTGCCTTGAATTGCGCTCATAAGTAACTCACGACCATTATCGTTGTTGATGAGGTTAGCAAGCCCAGCACCAGACGGACAACCACCTTCATTGCCACCGCCAAAGCCGTTACCCCAGCCTCCGCGTCCCATCAAAGGGAATAAGAAAAAGAGGAAAATCACCCAAAGTAGCCACGAACCATCTCCACCGAACCCGTTATTGCCGTTCTTACCGTTCAATGCAACCAACAAGTTCGGGTCAATACCTCTCTGTTGCAACAGAGGAGCAAGCATTGCCATCATTCCGTTACCGCCAGCCATACCGCTATCTGGCGAGTAAATTACAGTTTTACTTTCAGACATAATATTATGATTTTAATTGTTAATTGCCCCAATATTAGGGCTTGACAAATTAACGGTGAAGTTTGTTACTAAAAGAATAGTTTGTATCAAGTTCGGAACTAATCGCCATTTCGGAACACTGCAAACGCTCTTTCTTTAGATTCTTGATATTGGCAGTTGACATTGTAACGTTTAAGACGGGATTTGAACTTATTCCTAATCTTATTTGTACAAGGACGAGATAAGCCAGTAAGCTCGGCTATCTCATTGTCTGTGTACCATTCTCCCAAGATGCTGACAAGAATATAACGAGCATTCACACATTCCTCCTTCTTTGAGGATATGATTTTCTCTTTGCTGACCTTGCAACAATCACTTACAATGCCGAGTGTTTCTTGATAAAGATTGATAATTTTCATAAGGACTTCTTCTTTTTAGGTTTTGAAACTGTTTCTATCAATTCGTTGGAAAGATTGTGTAGCTTATGTAAAGGAGTATAATCTTCCATCTGGTCCAATATCATAAGACCCCTCAATTTCCTAACTGTTTCTTTCTTCGGTTTTCCCATACAAGTATTGTTTTGGTTTGTGCAAAGTAAGTCCTATTCACGCGGAGAACCGAATGAACTTTACGAAGTCCAAATAAAAAGCCGTAATGTATTGGAACACTACGGCTTACACGAATAACTAATTTATGAAGTAAAAAAAACTAAAAGTGGTTGCGTCGGGCATATTCTGCAATTAGAATGCCATCTCTATCTGGGTGTTTAATATTATCAAACTGTGGAAACAAGCGGTTTCCTATATCTAAAGAAGCCTTTTTAAGCTCTTCCCCACTACAGCCCTTTGGAAGAAGTTCTTTTTGCCATTCCTTAGAATCTACAAACATGTGGCGAATACCCATTACTTCAATCATAATAAGCTCTGCCTCATGGCAACGTAACGCTGATGCAGTAGATGCAAAGCGGCTTGGATTTACAAGAGGACGCTCCATCAGAAGCGTAATGTCATTCTTGTTGTATTTGGAAAAAAGTTCCATGAATTTGCTGTAATCCAACCGGGACACTTCTTTCTTTGCCTTTGTATAATCTTGCACCTTCTTGACGGGTGTCTTGCAAAAAAAAGATTCAATATCATCTCCGACAATACCGATGCTGCCGGAAACACCATTATCTAAACCAACGTAAATTCTGCCCATATCATTTCGCTTTAAATTTCCACAAAGATACAAACTTTTTTAAAACTTCAAAAGAAAAAGCCTCGGATTAACCGAAGCTTCCCCAAATGATATGAAGTTGGTCGCAACACGCACAGTCACGTATTACTCTGCAAATATAAGCATATTACTTCTTGCTACCAACGTTTTCATCAACTATTTTAGCATCATCAAACATTGCTGCTACCTTTGATGCTTTATCCTTATCAATCAAAGGCTCGTCACCAGCAACATCTACATAATCCGGAGTATCTGCACTGCGGAATATAGCTTGGTCATCCCGTATAGCATTCTGCATTTCAACTGACAATGGAGCTTTCCGAGATAAGTGCAACTTAATTATGGTCTTTCGGCACATTTCATGGAAATCAGTTACCCATTTTGAACTGTCACGCACATTAGCATACTGACTTTTATATGTCTGCGAATAGCGCAGACCGTGAGCTTTCAGTTCCTCTACTGACATATATAATGTGCTCTCAAATCCGTTCAAAAGCTGGAAGTAAGATACATAACCGATAATGGGAAGTTCAGAACGCCTTTTATCGTCTTGTTCAAAATTAAAATCTATTTGACCCGTCAATCGGTTGCGGTTTATAAGCTCTCCTTCTCGTACATCTGTACAATTAATGCACTTGAACTGACCGCTTCGCAATGCCAACTGCACATAAGCCTTATACCCAATCTGAAATTGCGCTTCCGTAATACCTAACTTATTGTTCTTGTAAGGTATCAGATAAGCACAACCGAAAGATGGGTCAAGCGGCAAATCGGATGCAGTAGCACGAATAGCACCATACATAAGCGTTGCTGGCTCACATTCCTGCAATTTTGCATTGTTAGCTACTAAAGATACCAAGTTGCTTACAAAAGCATCCTTTTTATCACTCAATACCTTTTTCAAATACTCTTGGGTTGCATTGTGGGATATGTAGCTATTCAGCCTTTGCAATCCCGTTACTTTGTTCTCGCTCATATTCTTTTAAAATTAATTGATATTGTTCTTCTGTAAATTCCTTCCAGTCTAAAATCATAACCCTATACCCAGTTTCCTTCTCTATAAGATTACGGTAATACTCCACATTGAAAAAATCATCTTCTTTAGGTAGAAATAAAGAAGCTTGACCTCTACTATGATAATAGACAATGTACCAATAAGAAACGGCAGGAGCATCAATACATGAATATACTACACTGCCAATATAACCTAAAAAGAGAATGCCTAAGACTATCCATACTAATGTACTACTAATGGAGTAAAGAAGATGTCCTATGCAAAGCACACCAATTATAGACAATATGATAAAGAGGAGAGAAACTATCTCTTTCCCCACAGCCTTTATAATCTTACTTTTCATCCTTCACCTCCTTAGTCTTAATCAGTACATAACCTTTCTTCTTGACTTCCTTCTGGTATTTAGCAAGCAGTTCGGGATGCTCAGAAGCAAACTTTACCTTATCGAATTGCATAGATATGGCTTCATCTACTCTACTAATAGTGAAATAGGGGGTCTTTACGCTCTTGATTTCATTCTTGCACAAGAAATCATAGAAACGGGATTTAAATTCCTCTATGCTGTCCTGCTTCTCCTTTATTGAAACAAGGATATTGTTTACTTGCTTCATCTGTTCTTGAACCTCGGCAGGCAAATAATCCCAATCTATTTCCTCACGTTTGTATTCAGTCATTTCGGACACGTACTGGGCGGCAATATCCATGCCAGAGGAAATATCAAATACTGGCTTCTTGAATATCACTTTCTTTCTGCTTATCTTATCGGGGTCAAAGGCAAACTGTAGCTGAAATTCGTCCTCAAACATAACAGAAGCATCATAGTGGCAAAGTTCAAGCTTGAAATCAGCACCTAACTGCTCTGCCAATTCCTTACCAAGCACATACTCAACATAAAGTTGTTCCTTATAATCTTTATAAGTCTGCTCGATGTCAGTAGTAGTAGCCTTACATTCGACCCATAAGAGCAATGGCTTATCCCTACTCTCGTCAAAAAGAGAGAAATCAATATGCACGAGCAAACCAAGTCCTTCACGCCCGTATTTCTGACTTCTAAAGCATTTATTGCTCTCCCAACGCTCATCTACTTGCACCAAGCTGTCATAAATCATATTTTCTATGAAATCACCGTACTGCATGGCAATATTAGTAATGTTTGGTCTTTCATACAGACCTTTGGCAATGGCAAGACGCTCTACTTGTGCTCTTTGAACACAACCGTTCTTGGCTATAGCGGCAAGAATACGGGCATCTGACCCACCGAGATTCCCAACTCTGGACGATATAATTTCGTCCTTGTAACCATAATTGTTCTCCATATCACTTCATTTTGTTAATAAATTGCATAATATCTTCCCTACTTACGTGACCTCTGCCTTTAGGCTGCAACAGCATATCCGCAAAGAGGTCTGCAACAACATTGTTGATGAAATCGTGAAGTGTACGCTTAGTCACGCACTCCTCCGATTCAGACATCTCAATCTTAGACTTGATTTCTTTAAGAATTTCATTGTTCTCTTCCAGCAAAGCTAAAATTCTATCAATCTTCTCTTCCATTCTCCCATCGGTTAAAATGCTCCAATGCCCTGCTAAGTGTCTGACAACAAAAAGCACTGACACCAAAATCGTTAGCTGTGGGATATAGAACTCTTGCCTCGTAATGAACTGTCTGACCGTTAAGAACTACATCAGTGTCGCTACATTCCCTACGTCTGAATACTTCATACCAGCGTACACTCGGATTCTCAATAATCTCAACCATATAAATATACGCATCGTTGCCTTTGCTAATCTGCTGGAAACGGAAAGGCTTCATACTGCCCTTACCGTTAAATTTTAATTCCAACTCCCTCATAATAATCTATTTATTAAAAGGGTAATCCGTCTGGGTCATTTTGGGAAGGCTGATTAAAGGCTTGTGCTGCTACTTGTTGAGCTTGCTTAATCTGCTGCTGTACGGCTGGGGCTGGCTGCTGCCCAGTAGTAGAAGCTTCCTTCTTTCCACGTTTTATCAAAACATGAGCATTGTTGGCAATGATACTCCAATATTTCACCTTTGTATCTTGGTTTATAGTAGAACGCATCATACCCGATACCCAAATACGACTACCTTTCTTAGCATATTGGCATATCTCCTCAGCATCCGCACCAAACAATGTAACATCGAAAAACTCTGGAATCCATTCCACATTAGGAGCTTTGCCTTTAGGATAGCTTGCGCATACTGTAATAAATGCAAAACTTTGACCGTTCTTACTTGTCTTCAATTCCGGGTCTTTAGTAAGATTTCCCTCTACTTCAATTCTATTTACGTCCATTTTAATTCAAATTTATGTCAGTTTCAAACTTCTTTTCCAAATCATCTTCGCTCATAGATATTTCATTAAGCATACTCAAACATCTCAGAATATCCTTCTTTATAGATATGGCACAGTCAAAGTCTTCTTCACATCCATCCTTAACTGCTTGTGAGTACATCTCAAACATAGACTTTATCTCTGAGGTCTGAAATTTTACCAAATCCTCCAAATCATGGTGTAGAACCAATTTAGTTACTTCTTTCATTTTTACATTTTTTATACTATAACTTTTAGTTATAATGGTTAGTTATTCTTGTCTTAACAATGCCTTAGCAATAATATCCGGGTCAATCAGCTTTTTTCCTAATTCCCGAATAGCCTTGTTGCACGCATCAGTATTCAAATCCACATCGGGAACTAAAGCCTTCATAAGCTCATTCATTAGCTGTGACATCTTATTCAAGTCTAAATGGGCAAATTTAAGCCTCTTGAACGAAGGGTCTTTGGCAATCATCTCCTGCCTGCGGTACTTCAACTGGCAACAACTATAATCACACATAGTCCTTGCCATTTCCAGCCAACTGAAAAGCTCCGAATCCTCGACACAAGCCTTGTTATACTCACTTTTAATAGAATTAAACAGAGCATCGATTTCATCTTGAATAGCGTCCATGAAAATATCATTGGAATCGGCAAACTTAGCGGAAGAATCAGCCATCATAGCATTTATTACCTTCTCATATCTACTTCTTTCAAGCTCAACCTTATTCGCCAACTGCTTTACACGAAAGCGGTAAAAGGGACTTTTCCTTAACCTAAACAGTGCAAATATCACTGTAGCACAAGCAAGGTCGTTAGTAGCCATAATATTATAGCTGACAGTGGATATTAGTGCTTCCCGTTCGGAAACAACTACATGTGTATCTTCATATTCCTCCATATCACTTTTTTCTTATCTGTATGTAGCCACGTGCTTCGGCAACCTTCAAATCCGGAAGGTCACTTTCCTTAACATCAACGGGTGTCTCACCATTGATGCTGATATAGTCAGAGAATCCGAAGCGCTTGACAATACGGTCATACATTCTTGGTGAACCATCGGAAGGCTTGTGCATAGCCTCCTTGGTCCAGTAAATTATCAACTTCATTTCTTTTTAACGTATTTCGCCATATATTTGGTCGGAAACAGCTTCATATCAAACAGCCATTTGATAATCAGAATGACCGTTTCGCCAAAGCTGTCTACCGGATTGTGAAAGGAGATTAAAGTCTTCTCCCCATGCTTGGTCTTACGGGTATAGGACAAATTATACACGTATGTCCCCTTACTTATGGTAAATGAGTATGTATAACCATCATCATCCACAATAAAGCCGGGAATCATGTCTATCAGACGCATCATACTCCAAAGAGGTATGTCACGTTCCTCGTCGTGCAAGGTCAAATCTGCCGTCCGAGGGTCAATACCCAATCCAAGAAGCAATTTGGACTGCATGACAGTAGTAGAGTTTGTATTGAACATGTTCATAATCTCATTCTTTAATTAGTTTCATCCATTTATCTGAATCACACTCGTAAAAAAGATTGCATCCACGATAGCTTTTCCGAATACCCAAGCAAACACGGATAATAATTGACTTGGTAATGCCCAGCCTGCGAGCCATCTCCGTAGCGGAAGGGTAGTGACCCACAATCCGACCGTCCTTAATGACTATTACAGCCTTCTGAAAATGAGGCATCTTGGTAGAACCGTCAGCTATCCTCTTTTTCATAATCTCCGACAGCTTCTTCTTAGTTTCCTCGGAACAAGGTCGCCCTCCAAATCTCAATCTGTGACCCTTGTTGAACTGCCCCTTGCAATTCCGGTCACGGTAAATAGGTTCTAAATATAACTCCATATCATTCTCTTAAATAGTCTTCAACATCAATACGACCCTTCTTGCACTCCGAACCGGAAACAATCAAGCTATCCAAAAAGGTTTCGCCATCGTCAAAGTGAAACGTCACAGATACGTCCCCGACCTCTATGTTGTCACTCGTATTGTCGTTACCGTATATAGCCTCTTGGCAAGCTTCAATGTAGCGAAGGCACTAGTGAAGGTCTATAGCTTGTTTAAAACTCAAATTCATAACTATTTTTTTTCATTATTTCCAAAATCTTATCTCTAAACCCACTTCCAGCTTTTTCTAAAGTAGCACGGAACTTAACCATATCCTCCTCGGTAGGGGAAAGTAAATAGTCCTCCTTGAAATCGGATTTCTCAATGATTTGTATTCCATCAGCCTCTATATCTATCAAGCAAACTCTATCATCCGTGAAAAAGCCTACATAGGACAAGTCTTTGGTTATAAACAGACCCCATCCATCAAACAGTTTTCTTTCCATCATCCAAACATCATTTTAACCAACAATCCAGAATAAGCACTCGCAAACAACGCCATTTCCAGCCAGAACAGCCACTTCTTCTTGAACAGCATGACAATGCCGGACACAAAGAAGAAAGTGGAAGGGATATACCACATGCCAGAGAACAGCAGCCACAAGGTAGTGCCCAATCCGGCTACTATAGTTCCACCGAAGTGAACCTTTCTCTGAAACTCCTCCTTGAACAAAGGGGCTGTACCGACAAACATCAGACCGCCACAAGCCAAGAAAGAGAGAAACTGAACACTGTCAGAGGACAATTCAAGCCATACGGGAACAAGAAGCATAGGACAGAGAACCATAGCAAGCTGAAACAGCCAAGAAGGACGGTGCTTCTCCTTCAAAATGTAGTAGGTATCTGAAAGCGATGCAGGCAGTCCGCATACCTTCAAAGCATAACCAATGTATGCAACAAGTGTTAATAAAGATAACAGATATAAATATGTCATTTGTTAACGATTTTAATATTATCTCAATGCAAATATAGGAAAAATTTCTCTAAAATGTAAACTTTTATTGCTGTTTTACAACATTGTGCTGCAAACTTTCACCAATATTGTCGGGATTAAACTTGTGGAAAGGTACAATGAAGGGAAATTTATCCTTAGCAAAGCCATAAGTACCTATCTTCCAGTTAGCAAGAACCGAAACTGGCTCGTCACTACAGTAAAAAACATAGGAATTATCAGTTAACTCATAAGAGATGGGACACAACGTATTGTTCTCCTCGTCGTACTTGAATCCACGAGAAGCCCAATGCTCAAACGCAACATCCTCAAGAACACGATACATTCCCTTGTCGGAATAGCAATAAGCAATTTTACCATCACCGTCCAAGTAGCTGAACACAACCGTGAAAACACCCGAAACATCAGAAAAACTTATTCTTCTCGCGGAGAAAGTCTGAAATAGAACGAATAGTACAGCAATTAGCACCTATGACATAGGAATCTTCAACCCAATAAGAACGCCATTCGTCACCTTTGTTCACAACATAAAGCTCATGATGGGATTGCTCGTCAACAAACACCCGCCTCGCCTCACAAATCACATGGTCGCAATGGTTCACAAAGATGTGGGAAGAGCCTATCATCAAATCCGAATATTCACAAACAATATCCTTAGCATCTAAACAATGCAAGACAAGGCTATTATCCGAATCAACGCCAGATATAACGTACTTATGCCCATTAACCGACAAGGGATAACCATTCAACCACTTGCCAGCAGCAACGTTGAAATGCTCACTACGCTTCATAAATAAAATCTCCTTTCATATCATTCAAGTTTTTAGTTAAACAACACCGCAAATGTACTAACTAAATTCTGAAATCCAAATTATAGAAGCGAAAATTTTAATTTTATTTCGGTCGGACGATAAAATACTTAGGTCTGTGGGTAAAATACGCAAATAAACGTTGTATAAATACAAATAAGGCATACTACCAGCCAAACCAATATCCAAGATTCTAAAAAACACGATTTCGGGGGAATTAAAATCATCAGTAGGCAAATATACTACACCCACGGACAATACTTCCCGAAGTCGGAATCACGACAACGGCTGAATATCAGACACTTACAACATTTATCCCCAATACGGCAATTTACATAGCGGCTGATAATCAACTGTTTAACCACGGACTAAATTTATTTTTTTTTATTTTTTCGGAGTTAGGCTATGTGTACCCCACCGTTCCCGGCTACGGTTTACCCC
>ULMF01042465.1_pt1 | contig 15849 bp, 9 predicted proteins | sample 1951581 | NCBI WGS metagenome assembly ULMF01 (sample SAMEA4835543, study PRJEB28245) | human gut metagenome | biome: gut microbiome; material: fecal sample | place: Denmark | collected 2008
AGCTAGGATCCGAGAGGAGAAAAAGCTCGTCCGCAGCAGCCTTGGATCTGCTATGGATCAGCAGATCAGCACGAATGAAGAAGCCGTGTCTTCAAGCTTTGTGTCAGAGTATGAGTCCCCTGAGATCGCTGCAAAAAAGGCGAAAGAAGCACAACAACAGCGTGAGCAGGAACGTCGTGAGCGTGAACGTGCTGAGCGTCTTAAAGCTGAACGTGAAAGCTTTGAAAATAAAAATATCAATGAGATATTTAAAGAATATTCCAAAAATCCATATTACATGGCAAAACGTGGCATAACATATGTTCTGGCTCACGCATTTGGGATCATACCTGTTGTGACGGATAATCCGGACTATATCAGAATGCTCAAAGTCAAGATGGAAAAAGAACAGGCTGAGGCAGAGAGAAAACGTGCAGAGCGTGAAATTGAGATTATCTATGAAAAATATGCTCCGTATCTGAAATATGATGTAAAGAGGCATATCAAAAACAGGCAGTTTAAAAAGAGAAAACGTCTTGAGCGAAAGAACAGACCGCCAAGACCATATATTCCGCCACAGCGCACCGCTGAGGAGCAGAAAGCTATCGACACTGAAATGAAACGACTCTATAAGGAGTATCATGTTTCAGCAGTTGGCAGAATGGCAAGGCATTTGAAAGAGAAATATAGCAAACAATAACACGGAGGGAGAGTCGTTATCATCGGCAAGGCGTTGAGGATAGTAAAAATAGCTTTGACAATACTTGGCTCTGCTGTGTTTGCGGCTCTGCTGAGTGTGACGGTGTACATAATGGTCTGCGGCTGTATCGGCAAAACAGCAAGCATTTTTGGTTACAGCGTACTGAAGGTCGTGAGCGGAAGTATGGAGCCGTCTATACATGAGGGTGACTATATTTACATCAAAAAGACGGATACTGACAGCTTAAAGGCAGGGGATATCATTTCGTTCTACTCTCAAGATGATAGTATTAAAGGCGAGATAAATACTCACAGGATATCTGAGGTTTTGAGCGACGGCACTTTTGTTACTAAAGGCGATGCTAACAAAATAGAGGACAGCGTGACGGTGCAAAAAGTCAGCATTATTGGAAAATACTATGGGAAACTCAGATTTTTCAAGTGGCTTGGTTCATTTGCATCAACAAAGAAGCTCCTCATACTGTTTGTGATAATCCCAACAGTTTGCATGGCGGTGTATGAGGTAAAAACTATCGCTGAGATAAAAATATATTCAAACCGTGAGGAAGCTTTGAAAGCGGCTGAGGAAGAAAAGGAAAAGCTCATGCGTGAGGCTGTTGAAAAGGAAGTTCAGCGGCTGAAAATGCAGGAAAACGAGAAAAAGGAGGCGAACAGCTTTGAATCAGGAAAAGATAATGAAGGCTAAAATGATAACGGCTATCGTTATTTGTATTGCGGCACTTGCAGGGCTGTTCGTTTTTATCGGGCTTTATATGGACAAGTCCGAGGAAGTCAGAAAGACTTACATTGCTAAGTATATGGAAAATCTGTCTGCCGCCTCTGAGGAGATAGACACTTATCTTGAAAGCGGCAAGAATCTTCCAACGAGATATAACATGATAATTTCGGACATGGGTGCGGCAAGGTCGCTGGTGTTTCTTATCGACGATTATACGGAGGAGCAGAAGGCTATAAATGAGCTTCATTATTGCTTTGTGAAGTATCCCGAACAAATGCAGGGTAAGCTTGAGGACGTGAAAAAGGCACTTGACCATATCACCGAAAATCTTGACAAAGGCTATAGAGAAGTCAACAAGATAGTTGATTCGGTTGATAAAATGGGAAATTAATGCAAGGAGGACAATAACGTGAGCAGTAAAGGGCAGCTTAAAAGAGAAATAAAGAAATGCAGACTTACTATCGAGGAGATAGAGCGTAAGAGATCACGTTCACAATCAGCACTTGTTCAGGCAATTCTTTTGCAGGAAGAGCCTAACGAAATGGACGTTGAGTGGTTCAACAAATACACAGGCGAGATAACCGCTTGCAGAAACCACATGATAGAATTGCAGAAAGAGCTTGACTCGATGAAATAATGGAGGTCGCCAAAGTGGCTGAGCATAAAGTGATAGAGAAAGCAGACAGCGAGGAAGAAAAGAAGAAACGCAAACTGCTTATTATAAAAATAATACCAGTTGCAGTGCTGGCATTTATACTTATTGCGGTCAGCTTGGCTTGGTTTACTATTGATAAAGCCCTTGATCTTGATTCATTTGGAATGAAAAGCGTAGATTCGCCATTTGAACTGAAAACAGTAGGCAGTGCCAATGTGCTTAAAGCTGAGATACTTGACAGCAATGACTACTCTAAGGTGTCTGATGGGAGCAACATCACTTCTGACGAGAACAGCAAGATCTACTGGCTTCTTGATGAAGAAAGCGGTATGACGAAAGGTATTAATCCTGGTAGTCATGGAAAGCTTACTTTTTATGTTGTCCCGAACCAGTCGGGGAAAATGGAGATACAGTTCAAGTTGAGTATCACGGGGTATGCTGAGAATAAAAACGAAGACGCTGTTTCTTATGAAAAGGTTACTGAAGAAGAAGTAACTAGATTTATGAATGGACATATCATGTTTTTTGAGAAATATGATGAGAACAATCACACATATTCCGATTTTCTTCATGATGAAACATTCACAAGGACGTTTAAAGATTGTAAAGTAAACGTTCCGCAGGAAGTGAACGTATATTGGGTGTGGCCGAACACGCTTGGTCAGATACTAATGAAAAGCACAGATGAAAATCTGACAGAGAAAAATGTGCTTTTTGATGATGACAGTAAAGAACGTTTGGATTTTGCGGAATATATAAAGGGTAATTTAAGCTTGTTCTTGTCAGGTGATGCAGATAAAGAACAAAATAAAACAGTTATTGAGAAAATACTTAATGGTGATAAATACAGCACAGCACAGTTATCATCACTAAGCTCTATGTATAATGACGCTGATGAAAAGATAGGTACAAAGGTGCAATATATCCTTGTTGAACTAAATGTATAGATAAGAATATTAACTTTGCACGGAGGCAGTTGAAAGTGAAAGCTAATAGAAATCAGAAAATTAATAGAATATGCCACAAGCTTTACAGCAAGTATCGCAAGAATGTTATTTCTTTAGTTACCGCTGTCGTATTGCTTGTCACGAGTATGCCGCTTGCAGACATTTCAGGTGTTGTGTCTAAAATGGTATCAACTGTCACCAATGCTATTACGGCTATGGCGGCAGATACATATACTGACATAACTAACGATATCAAAAATGGCGTTTTTACGATACAGAATGCAGACGATTTTAAAAAGCTTCTTAATGCAGACCCTGCTGTTTATCAGAATATCACTGTATTGTTTTCAAACAACCAATCTCAGTTTAAGGCTTCTGATTTTACAGGAATAGAAAAAGGACTTGGCAATGAAGAATATCCTTTCATGGGAACAGTCAAAGCAAATGAGGGTTCAGCTATTAATCTTCCTATTAATTTTGCTCTGTTTGAATATCTTAGTGACAGTGCAATTTTAGATACTATTATTTTTGTTAGACCGGAAGAAAAAAATTCAGCTTTGCTTGCTGAGAATGTTATACACGGTGATGTGGCTTCAGCTAATAAGTGGAAAATAAAAGCTGATCCTGTAGATGATTCAGGTGCTACAATTTATAAATCCTTCACATCTGTTATAGGAAATATGAAAAATGGAGCAAATGTCGATCTGGATATCACTCTAAGTAATGGTGTCAAGGTGGAAGTATCAGGCGGGGATAATGCGGGTCTTGCTTGTGGCACTATGGACGAAAAGACAAGTCTTGCTGTAAGCTTGTCAAGTGGTTCGCTTGACGTTTCCGGCAAATCGAACGCAGGCGTATTTGTTGGAAAAATGAGCGCTGATGCAACACTGAACGTTGACAAGTGTGATGTCTTGACAGGCGTAAATGTATCCGCAAACAACGCAGGCGGACTTGTGGGCAGTGCAGAGAATGCAGAAATAAATGTCGGTGAAGGTGTCACCCTTACCATGACCGGAAGCGTTACAGGCTCTGTAACTGCGGGCGGTCTTTTCGGCTCTTATACATACAGTAAAGCCAACGAAAAGACATTTGACATTTCAAAATTCAGTGGCATGAAAATGGCACTTGCTTGTTCATCAGGAGATACCGCTGACAGTGCGGCTGTTGGTTCTGTTTTCGGAGTGCTGATAAACAGCGCAGATAGTGCAAAAATTAGTATCACGGGCACCGCTAATGATACTATTACTTCAAACTTCAATGGCACTGTCAGGGCAGGCTTTTATGGTGGTATTGTCGGAAGATATTCTGCTAATGCTCTTAGCTCTGAACTAGCACTAAGTGATATCACTGTAAATGTGACTGGCTCATGCAATGCCCTTGATTTTGGCGGCCTTATTGGTAAGATAGGTGATAACAGCAAGGCTTATGTAAGCGTCAAGAATACCACTATAAGTATTAATAATCCCACATCATCACAAAATAATTATGGCGGACTTGTGGGCTATGCAGATCAGGCTTTTATTGATGTTGGCGGCAAAGTCACAGTTACTGCAAATAATGTTTCTGCAAACCAGAGCGTAGGTGGCATTGTTGGCAAATTTAATAAAAATGGCGTTGTAAGGCTTGGCGGTGAAACAGACCTTTCAGAATTTTATCCTAAAGACCCTAACAAAAACGGATGTCAGATAGTAGGAAATAGAGGCAATGCTTTGATCTATAGCTTAAGCGGCTGGTCATTTACAAGGACATCTTCAAAAGTCATAGACGATATGGATTGGGGCGGAGTGCTTCGCCTTAACAATTCCGATCTGCTTGAGAGTGCTGACAGTGTTCTGTCTTTTGATGGATCGGGGCATACTGTTACAATAAATGGATTTTCTAATAATAATATTACCATAAGCAATAGGGCAGATTTTGCCCGTGCAGCTTTGATAATGCAGCATGAAAGCAATGATTTTGTTAAGTATAGCGGTGCTAGCAGGGCAGATATGCTTGCGGCAAATATCAGCCTTAGTGCAGATGTTGATATAAGCGACACAGGTCTAACCGGCTTTATGCGTGATAATGATGAGGATACATTCACAGGCACTCTGAATGGCAATAGTCATAAAATTACTATGAGCGTAGGCAAAGACGCTAAGATAGTTTTCCATACTCATAATGGACTTTTTGCAAAGACAAGCGGTGCAAAAATAAGCAATTTAAAGATTGTTTCAAACTTAAATATTGTCGGTGACAATGCTTCTGGCGGTGATGCTTGTTATATTGGTTCTGTGTCTGCATACAACAGCGGAGCTTTGACTATTGACAAAGTGACCGCTGATGTGACCGCATCTCCAAGTGGTGCGTATACTAATTTTGTCGGAGGTCTGGTTGGATATGTTGATGACGCCACAAGTGAAGTTTCATTCACTAATTCTGCTGTAACAGCAAATCTTACATACAATAATAGCACAACAAAGGTAGATTGTACTTGTCTTGGCGGAGTTATCGGAATGGTAGGAGCTGTTACATCAAAGCCTGCACCCGTTATTAAGTTTGATAATGTCACTGTTGGCGGAAAGATAACTGACAAACACACAGGAAGTAACTCTAGAGTTGGCGGACTTATTGCAGAGGTCGGTGCTAAGGATAATTCAGCTTCTGTTGTACCTAATAAGATATCTATCACCAATGTTAATATTAATGCTTTAACAATAAATTCTAGTGGTAAATCAAATAGCGGTGGATTTTTAGGGCATAACTGGTATAGAGTAGAAATTGATCTGAATAGTTTGAATGTAAACAATTCAAGATTAACAGTGAACAATGGCACAGAACTGGGCGGTCTTGTACTTTCCACAACAGGTTATTGGAGCATAAGAGAGGTTAGCTTTGACAGTGTGACAGTAACAGCAAACAACTGTAAAAATTTTGGCATGCTTGCCTCAACTCTTTTTGGTAGAGATTATGACTCTTATGGCTTTGATTATTTTAAAGGTGAAAATGTCAATAATTACAGAAGCTCACGAGATGCAACTTATTTTGAACTTACTAAACCTGATGGATATAAGATCTCACAAGATACTAAGATAAATATAAGCCCAAGCTATTCGTATTTTGATGAGATAGCTCGTTGTAGTATTTATTATTCTTCTTCAGCTAGTTTTATGTCTAATCGTCAAGCCATAATTTCAATTCCTGCTGTTACAGCGGACGGAGAGCGTTTGCTGTATATGGACGGAAAGAACTGCAATACCTATCAAAATCAAACAACAAATAATGGTGCTGTGTGGAAAAATAATTCTTGGGCAAGATATTATTATAACCTTGATGTATATAAAAACGGTAAAGCCACCACAGGCGGAGCTAAGGCTGTTGAGTGGAGTGCAAAGCTTTTTGCGGCAAATAATATAAAAAATTATATTAATAGCACAAATATAGATTTTCCAACAGATGCAGAAATAGATTTGACAGGATATTCATTTTATCCAGTTGATACAAATGGTTGTAATATAAAATCAAATTCAACTATTACTTTTGAAAATAATGGCTTTAATCAGTCTGAAATGGTATCAAGCAATAATAGTGACAATTATGCCCGTACAACTGACGGCATAGATGGAACAAATTTAACTAATGACCATAATCAACATTACATGATGCAATGCGGACTTTTCAGAAATGAAAATGGAGCTGTTACCATAAGCGGTAAACTGACCTTTCAGGGAAATATCGGTAAGGTGAATGGTGGTTCAGGTGCATTGGTTTGCGGCTCGGTTGCTGACGACACCAATACTACAAAAAAATTTGTCAAAATTACCGGCAGTATCGTTCTTGATGATCTGTATGTGAATGATACTTCTTTAAGTTTAAATGGTGAAAATTCTTATGCCCCTTTGCTTATAAATAAGATAGGCAACATGACAGAGATCACTATACAGAATGTGTCACAGAAAAAACACAGTATGACTGCTGAAAAATATAACAAAGGCGGACAGAATTATGCTGCAACAAGCCTTATAGGCAATGTAGGAAGCAAAAAGGGTCAAAATATATCTCTGACTTTCTCAAATATCAAGCTTGACGCAAGTAATGAAAATTCAATTTTCAAAAATGCTACTTTGCTTGAAAGCTTTCAGCATTCTGACGGAGCAGGCTCTTCTGCAATATACAACTATAAATGGGAAGACGATTGGGGTACAGAAGAAAAGCATAATGTAACCTACGGAAGAGAAGTGTCTGACACCATAAAGAATCGTGTAGATGATGTGAGCAGGCAGAATAAGTATCATGGCGATTGGAGTAAAGATGACAGGTATACTTCCCCTGTCAAAAATAACGCAACAGAGGAATATAGCTTTACTGAATACAAGCCATATGTTGCTAAATCGTATGATACCGCCCAAAACTATGATGAGATAGACGTAAACCTTGAGCGACCATATTTGGACGAGGGTTGCGGAACATACTCTGATCCATATATCCTTGACGCTTCTACACTTGCGGAGGTCGCAAGAGTTATCAGTACAGCCGCACCTACAAATGGCTGGGAAGTAAACTATAATGCAAATGTTTCTGCCGATACATCGACTGTTAATGCTAATAGTGCTTTTTGCAAAGGCACTAATCATAAAACTTATACTTATGATGGAGCAGGCAATTTCGTAAGCGGAAAGGAAAAAGTTTCAAAAGATAACATGATCAAATATCTTTGCGAGGCTTATTACAAGATAAATGATGATATAGTTCTCGGCAGTTCTTTTGCAGGTCTTGGCGGAACATCAAACAGTTACGTTTTCAGGGGCGTTATTGTTGGACAGAAGAAATCCGACGGAACATATCCAACTATCACCAATAATTCTGCAAGCCCGCTCATCAGGTTCAGCAGCGGAAGTGTTGTAAAAGATATCAACATAGAATATACCAAAGAAGTAACGCTTTCAAAAAACAATAATAATAAATTAAACTATAGTACCGGAAAGACGGAGTATTATGGTGGTGTTATGGGCGTTGTGTTCGGTGGAGATAATATCATAGATAATGTCAAGGTAACAAATCCTAATATAACATTTGCAAAGAACGATAACAGCAAACAACATCTCATTACTGCAGGCGGATATGTTGGCGCCATAGTTTACGGCGGCGTTATTTTCAGAAATATGGACATCGTTGCCAAAGATAGTGCGCTTACAATCAGCAATACTGTGGCAGTGGGTGAAGACGTATATACCAATCTTTTTATCAATCCATATATAGGCAGAGTTGTAAACGGCTTTGCTATCGAAGAGGGAACAACGTTTGGTAAGTCAACTAACCTTAACAATGGCAGGAAAAATTATCTCATCACGCAGTTTAAGAGTGAGCTAAGTGATGAAGAAAAATTAAATGTTATTGCCGGCACGACCAATAATATTGAAGTGCCTAATGCACAGGCGTTGTTTATGCTGTCTATCATATCACAGTCCGGTATGGGATATACAGACCGTAATAAAAATACTTGCGGCTATGGTCACTATACTTTTACTCGAAATGCAGACTATTCAAAAGTTGGCACAGCTACATTGACTTCTGATGATAAAGATTACAAAACTGCGCTCTCAGATTATCAAAGACTTGAAAGGGCTACGGCTACAAGCAAGGAATATGAAAAGAAAAATTCTGTAATGCTAAAAAAATATACAAAGCCAAGTGAAAAAGGTCTTTATGAAGCAAAGTGGGCACACGATTCAAAAAAGAACTTTACTGTTAATCTCACAGGAAGTGGAACCTATGACCTCACCGGAACCGGTTTTCGTGGTATAAATCAGTTGTTTGATGCAACAAATAGTAACTTGGGCGACATTAAATGTGATTATACTTTGTCTTTGACAGCTATCCAGGGAAATAATCAGACTATAAAGCTCGATACAGATATAAAAGCCTATGCTGTGAAAATAACGGATAACAAGAGCGGTAGCACTATTGAATTTCAAGATGTGGATAACTATAAATATCGTACCGCATTTGCCTCCGTAAAAGGAGTTGGGTTGATAAACTGTTCAACGTATGCTTTAACTGTAAAAAACCTTAAGCTTTCCGGCAAGATGAGCGTTAAGACGTATAACAACGATGGACAATCGTATGTTAATGAAGACCTTTCTACAGGTGGTATTGTTGGCGGAGTACAGAGTTCTTGCAAGTTTAGCGGAATAACATTGACCGATCTTGAAATATATGGTGCATATACTGTGGGAGGACTTATAGGAAAGTCAACAAATGATATCAATATAAGTAACGTTAAGTCTGAAAACAGTGGCGTTTATGTGTATGGCGGATTTGAAACAGGCGGTCTTGTGGGAAATTCTCAGAAAGGCAACGAATTCGCTGTTAAGGATTCTAAGATAAAAATTAATAAAGTTGAATTTGCTAATCTTGATAAAGGCACAAAAACTTGGTTTGGCGTAGGTGGAATCGCAGGCAATGCAAATATCAAAACGACAATAAGCAATGTTCAGCTTACAGCCTATAATAAAGACAGCTTTATCGGTTCAAAAAAAGACAATAAACCCCTTGCAACCCAGACAATGAACGAGGGCGGTCTTATAGGACTGTCTAACGGAGCATGCACAATAACAAACACAAGCGTCAGCGTCGATGTTTATGGTAGTAATGCTGGTGGATTCGTTGGAATAAACAAAAACCAGTTGTCTATCAATGACTGTTACTATGGAGAAACATCTGAAACATCAGCTTGCGGTGTTTATGGCTATACAAGTTCAGGCGGAATGGTCGGCACACAGAATGCGGCTGTGACCATATCAAAGTCTGCTGTAAAAAATGCAACGATAGGTATACCAACCGCTAAAACTGGTGATGCAGGTATCGGAGGTTATGTTGGCATTAAAACAAGCGGTGATCTGAAGATAACTGATTGTGAAGTCAACAATGTTACTCTGTCAGCAGAAGATAAGTCCAAGGGCGCAGGTGCAGGCGGTGTGATCGGTCATAATGACGGCGGCAGCACTTATGCTTATGATATTCTCATAAATAAATTAGGCTATGTAAGAGGCAACAATAGCGTATCTGTTTCTAACTTGATAGGTTGGAACAAGGATGAAAATCTATCATCTAAATTTATTGGAGTATCGGTAAATAACACGGATTGTTTACCTGATATACAGTATAATAATTCAGAAGCACCTACCAACTTTACCGCAGTTCATACTGACTATAACGGCGTTCAGAATAATACTCAAAATATCGGTGAGGGAAGCAGTTCACACGTTGATATCTATTCACCTTATGTCAATATAAACCCAAGCGTTCCTGTCGGCGGTAAGACTTTCGCAGGTGATTTTGTTGGCGGAAATATGCAGACTATCATTAGTGACGCTGCTTCTTATACGAATGGCACAACGACAAAATCCTATGGCATAAACAGTACCATAAAGACATATGCAGAGGATCTGGCTAATTCAAAGCTTACAACATTTCGTCAGGCCTCTGAGCTTGATGTTCAGGAGCTGAACGATCTTCCAGTTTTGCTTATAGATGATAACTCATCGTTGAATATCACACAAATGCTCGCAAAGTATATCTCAGTTCTGACAAATTGTGATGTTTGCGACAGCAGTTCAAATAAGCTGAAAACAACAGATCTTATGAATGTAAGCACAGCAACTTATGTGTATGATAACGACGTTTTGAAAAAATCAGACAAAAGCACTCTTACGTTTAACAGCAAGACAGGATATTTCAAGGTCACAGACGGTCAGTATGACAATGACGGCACAAACAGATTTACTGTCATTACTCTTGATTATATCGACCCAACGGGAAGTGACAAAACTGCTCTTAGACTTCATATTCCTGTTTTTGTAAGAAAGGTGCTTGATTTCAGCTTCCAATCTTACGTTATCTCAGGCACAGACTATAACCATTCTCACTATACGGATAAAACAAAGCTTGCTTTTGAGAGCTTTGATGCACCTGTTACTACTTATTTTAAGTATTCCTATTACAAATCTGCTAACGAATGGGAAAAAATGCTCAATAACGGTGACAGTCTGCTTTGGAGCTTTGACAAAAAGCTTTATCTTATTGGTGATAGTGCCACTGACAGTGGTGTGCTTACCGATGATACAAAGCTAACTCTTGTTGATGCAAATAACAATGACAAGACTTATCATTCTACCGCAAGTGATGCTAAGTTTAATAAAACAACTGGTGAGCTTGACTTGACAAATATAAGTGGCTTTAAACCGGTTACAATGAATGATGTACTGTTAAGATATGCGTCGGTAACAGCTAAAGAATCATCTGACGGAACACTTGTTGAGGCTGCTGATGAAGCTACAGCTACTGTAAAAACAAGCGACGGCAAGTATTATAGACCTGCTGGTGAGAATGAAACAGTCACTTATAAGATAACTGTTTCAGCGAATAGTGATACACCAAAAAATGATAATGACGAAATGATAATAAGCGAGAACTATTATCTCACTATCAATATTCCGGAAACGGGAAGCACAAAAAAGTCATCAAAAACTTTGTGAATTATTATAGCGGTAATAAGCCAAGAAAGCTCAATGGCAATATTCCTACAAACCTTGTCCAAGTGACAAATAATGACACTGGCGCATATGTTATTGCAAACTTTTTTACACAGCTAGTAAGTGTGACGGCTCATGACCCAGAGGAGATAACAGCGTCAAATAATTTTGTTCGTGCGACAATGACGTCAAAGATAAGCATTGATCCGAGCCTTAGAGATACATTTAATGGCTATAAGAGTGACGATTTCAATATGTATCAGGCGTTTAAATTCTCTATGAAGAACTTTGATGAAAACGATGCGGGAGCTAATGCAAAGATCATTGCAGGAACTTCGGTGAATGTTGATTACAGCATTTTAAATAGTTCAGACACAGAGTTATCAAACGCAAAAATAAGCAAGACTGAGACACTTTCAGAAGCTAAAGACAGCTATATGCTGATGTATCCCGATTCGGTCTACGATTATATCAATAGTGACGCAAATGGTTCTATAACTGTCAAGGCTGATATCAGCTTAACTTATGGTACTGCAGGGATCATAGATCAGTTTCCTGAGCGTAAGGACGGTGATACCAAAACCGGTATAGGCGTAAATGCGTCGTCATATGTTGCATATAGCCAGAACAATATTGAGAACAGCTCTATCTCTGCAAGTGGAGTTATGCCTGCCAGACGCTACTATAGAAAGGCAATGACGGTGGCACAGCTAAACTATAACGTTGCAGAGTCAACAGTTCTTGAGTCGAAGGATTCACCATTTTCGCAGCTTGGTATCAATGCCAAAGATATGAATACAGAAGAAATGGCAATAACAGCAAATGCTATCTATGATCTGTCTGCTTTGAGTCGATCAACAAAGGACAGTGGCAAAAAAATACAGTATACAATGAGGTTGTATGTTAAGGACAATAGTGGCGATTATAAGCAGACAAACGATATTAGCAAATATCTCAGTAGCTTTACTTTGGAAAACGCCGCATCAAGCAGTGGTCTGAATGGCAAGGAGTGCGTTTTTACCACTGACTATAATGGCGAAGAACAAAACACAGCCGTTACGAAATTTACAGTAAAAACAGGCAAGGCTTTTGAGGAGCAGGGACTTACCTATGCGAACTATAGAGTTGAGCTTACCGCAGTATTGCTTAATGACAACAACTCAGTTGTTAATGGAACTACCTCAAGCGACTATGTTGTTTACACAAACGCAAAAATAGAAACAGGCTTTATAAATTCATAATAAGCAGGCATTTTCAGGAGAAAATTATGACAAAAAGCATTTTTGGAAAATTCAGAAAATTAGAAAAAAAGAAGAAGCTCCAGCTGGTCATAGCAGTATCCATCTCGGTGGTACTGCTTGTGGCACTGCCTGTTTATGCGTGGTTTACTCACAAACGTTCTATTGCTCTTACAACAAAAATAAATGCCCCTACTCAGCTTTATATCACCGCAGGAAACAAAGAATCTGTGGCAAATCTTGAAATGGCAGATATAGACGTTGAGAACGGCAGTTATAAAGACTTTGTTTTCGGCATAGGCGGGGCAGACGTGCAACAATATCAAATACAGCTTGCACATACAACGAATATCCCTTTTGAGTATGAGATATACCGTGCGAAAAGCGTCAGTGAAACTGAAAAATCAGAAGCTGTCGTTTATGTTTCAGATGAAGAGAATAAAACGTTTTATTACAAAATAGACGGCAATAAGATCTCGGGACATTATCTCAATCAGCAAGGCTCGGAGATACTTGCTAACAGCACACTTCACGAAAAGTCTTATGACAGCTACGGCAATGTTCAGAAAAATTCCGAAGCACTTTATTGGCAATCGGATACACTGACGGTAATTGACAATAAAGATCCGTTTTGCGATTATTTTATAATCAGAGTAAAATGGAATGATAAAGTCCAAAACAATAAAGAAACTGATATGGTCTACCTGACAGTTCAGAGAAAGTAATAATTCACAAAATAGAGAGGAGGGTGGCTGTTATGAAAGACCAATTTATAAAAAAGCTTAAAAGATCGTGGCTTGCAATATGGATAGCTTTTGCGGCAGCCGCACTCAGTACTATTGGCGTCCTGGCGGCTTATACCAGCGTTTCAAGTGTAAAGCGAGTTGTATCCACACAAAAGGGAGCCGGCATGCTGTTTTCATCTAATTATCTTACAACAGATGAAAATGATCTTCCAAGGACGATAACTTTTAGCAGTATGGAAAACTCGCCTTGTGTGACAGTCAATGTGTGCAACTATCCGCAAACATTGATAAAGCATAATGACAAGGATATCACATACACCATTACAGTTGAGCTTGTGGACAGCGACGGAAATGCTGTTACCGGAGAAGAAGCTGCTAAATACTCGGTTGAATATGGCGGTGAAAATAAGACTTTTGAAGGTAATTCAAAAATTGTATTTTCTTCACTTGTGCTTAAATCAGATGATTTCAACAAGCATGAATTTGTGCTGACCTTTGATAAGTCGCAGCTCACAAAGTCTGACATATACATGAGAGTGACAGCCGCACCTACAGATCAGGCAGAGTTGAAAACGCTCTCCGCAAAGCTTGGCGTTATCTATATAAATGATAACACATCAGCAACATGGACAGGCACATTCATCGACAATGCTACTTCGCCTAAAGATCTTGACGGCTTCAACTATCGCCTGTCAGGCAGCGGCGAGGGTACTGTCACACTGACATGGAACACGAAATATGTTGATATCAGCACATGGTTTAAAAACACTTATGATCTGATTATTTCAAAGGACAGTTCTGGCATAGCCACTGCAACTATGAAAGTGAATTCTGCCGAGAAAAATCAATATGATATTCAGTTCTATCGAACGAACGGCATTAACAGTGCAGAGCAGTGGTCTGACGGTAATCATACCAATATTACGGTGAATGGAACGGGATTTGTATCAATGAGTTTCACTCAAGGCGCAGCGAAAGAAAATTAGAATATGTACAAAAAAACGGACTGCAAACAAAATGCAGTCCGTTTTTCTGTAGGGACGAACAGTGTTCGCCCGTTATTATATCCGTGTAATGTTCAGTACGAAAGCTTAGAGTGCAGACTTCAAAGCCTCAGCAAGCTGAGCAGGACATGATGTGCCACGTCCGTTGCAGTCGATACCCTCAAGTCTGTCAATAACGTCTTGAACCTTCATGCCCTCAACAAGCTTTGATACACCCTGTGTGTTGCCGTTACAGCCACCTGTGAAATGCACTTTCTTTACGATACCGTCCTCTACTTCGATATCTATTTTTCTTGAACATACTCCCTTTGGAGTGTAGCTGATCGTTGCCATTTGAAAAACCTCCTAAATTCTTGCTACGCCTGTTTCTCTTGCAGCCTTTGCCACAGCCTCAGCCACAGCGACCGGTACTGACCTGTCAAAAGAGTTCGGCAGAATAAATTCCGCACTGAGCTTGTCCTCAGGAACACAGCCTGCGATAGCCTTTGCGGCAGCCATTTTCATTTCCTCGTTTATGTCAGAAGCCCTTACTGCAAGTGCACCCTTGAAAATTCCAGGGAAAGCGATAACGTTGTTTATCTGGTTAGGGAAGTCTGAACGTCCTGTGCCAACGATAAACGCACCAGCCGCCTTTGCTTCGTCAGGCATTATCTCAGGAGTCGGGTTAGCCATTGCGAAAAGTATAGGCTTATCATTCATGGATTTAACCATTTCAGCGGTCACAAGCTTTGGCTTGGAAACACCTACGAAAGCGTCTGCACCCTTGAGTGCGTCGGCAAGAGAGCCGTGGAGCTTGTTCTTGTTTGTTACCTTTGCCATTTCAGCGTGAGCCTCGTTAAGATAATTGTCGCCCTCGCAGATTATTCCCTCACGGTCTACCATGATAAGGTTGCCGATGCCGAGAGAAAGCAGCAGCTTTCCTATAGCACAGCCGGCTGCACCTGCGCCGTTTATTACCAGTGTGATGTCGCTTATTTTCTTGTTTGCCACCTTGCAGGCGTTCATAAGTGCCGCACCGACAACGATAGCAGTTCCGTGCTGATCGTCATGGAAAACAGGGATATCAACTTTTTCTTTAAGCTTAGCCTCTATCTCAAAGCACCTTGGAGCGGCGATATCTTCAAGATTTATGCCGCCGAAGCTGTCTGATATCATGGCGATGGTGTTTACTATTTCGTCAACGTCATTGGACTTTATGCAAAGTGGAAAAGCGTCAACGTCTGCGAACTCCTTGAAAAGTGCACACTTGCCCTCCATAACAGGCATACCAGCCAGTCCGCCAATATTGCCAAGACCAAGCACAGCAGAGCCGTCTGTGATAACAGCCAC
>ULMF01012805.1_pt1 | contig 15765 bp, 8 predicted proteins | sample 1951581 | NCBI WGS metagenome assembly ULMF01 (sample SAMEA4835543, study PRJEB28245) | human gut metagenome | biome: gut microbiome; material: fecal sample | place: Denmark | collected 2008
GGCAGAAGATAAAGAAGGCAAAGTATTCAAAGGTTGGAAAGACGAAAGCGGCGAAATCGTAAGCACCGACAAGAGTTATACCTTTACGGTGGCGGAAGGAAGAACCCTTACTGCCGTGTATGAGGATGCTCCCGTAGAAAAGGAAGGATTGTCCGGCGGAGCGATTGCGGGTATCGTAATCGGCACGTTGCTGTTTGCGGGAATCGGCGGATTTGCAATCTTCTGGTTTGCGGTCAAGAAAAAGAACTTCAACGATCTCGGCGATGCTTTCAAGCGCATGGGCGAGACGATGAAGAACAAGTGCAAAAAGAATAAAGACTGACAAAATCGGCACTTTATGTGCCGCATTTTGCCTTGAAAAGTACAAGTTTTGCAAAAAAAACATAATTGATTTCACATCGCAAATCCCAAGCGCGATTTGAAATATATGAATCAAAAAACTATCTAATAAAAAGGAGAAAACTATGAAAAGAAAAACATTCATCGCGATTCTGGCAATCGCAATGGTGCTTGTCTTGTCACTTGCGGTTCTCACTGCTTGCAACAACAAAAAGCACGATTTTTCAAGCAAGTGGGAGTATGACGAAACAAGCCACTGGCACGAATGTATGACGAAAAAGCACTCGGATGTGGCGGACAAAGCCGACCATACTTTCGATGCAGGCATCATTACCACTCCACCCACGGAAGATGCCGAAGGTGTGAAAACTCTCACTTGTACGGTGTGTGGTTATCAAAAAACGGAATCCGTTCCCCAACTCGGACACACGTTTGATATGGATAGCTGGAAGTATGACGCACAAACGCACTGGCATCCCGCAACATGCGCGCATACCGACTTGAAAAAAGACGAAGCACAGCATACATGGAACGAGGGCGTTGTCACCACTCAACCCACCGAAACGACCGAGGGTGTAAAGACCTACACTTGCACCGTTTGCGGCAACACCAAGACCGAAGAAATCGGAACGCTCGAGCACAAGCATACTTTCGACACGGAAAGATGGGTTTATGACGCCGCCAACCACTGGCATCCGGCAACCTGCGGTCATACCTCTGAAAAGAAAGACCTCGCGGCACACAACTGGAACGACGGCGTTATCACCAAACCCTCAGACTACGGCGTTGAGGGCGAAAAAACCTTCACTTGCACGGTATGTAAAGCAACCAAAATAGAGCCCATCGACGCACTTGACGCGAAGGACAATGAAATCGTACTTAAAGAAGGCAAAACGTTTGGCAAGGAATACGACGGAGAAGTTGTTTCGATTACGAAAGACGATTTCGTAATTGAAGGCAATCGCGAACTTGCATTTATGTTCAAGGCAAAAGGCGCGGACGACAATACGTACACTGCAACCGCCCCGAAGAATGCCGGCGAATATACCGTGAAAGTCAGCGTAGCAGCCACGGCGGAGTGGAAAGCCGCGACGCAAACTTTCGACTTTGAAATCATCAAAGCAGACATCGTCGACTTTACAATCAGCAATGCAGACGCATTCAATAATATCTTTGTCGGCGCAACGAATATCCCCGATCCCACAACAAATTACGTTGAGATCGGCACCGGTTACGGCGCAAAGACTATCGTCTGGGAACAAAAACTTGAAGGTGGCGTTTGGAGTCGTGACCTTACAAAAGAAGAAGTTATACAACTTAAAACGGGAACGTTCCGAGCGCACATTAAATATGCGGAAGGCGACAACTACAAATTTGGAGACGCGTTCGTCGAATTCACTATGAAGGCGAAACCAAGAAGGCTTACCGTTAAGAGCTTTTCGGGCAAAACGTACGACGGTAAACCTTTTGCGAACTTTACCTTTAATAACCTTGTTAAAAAATTTGGCGCAACTACACTTGACGACGTAGAAAATATCACGTCGGCTACGGACTCCGGCGAGAAATATGTCGAGTACCGCAAGAAAGGCGACACTTTGTGGACAAAGGTAACAGACGTCGCCATTCCCAAGAACGCAGCCGAATATGAATACCGCATCGGCGTCACGGCAACGGACGAATGGGAAGCCGTGGTTTCCGAAGTAAATACGTTCACAATTAAACCGTATGAGTTCGTGCTTGACCTTGGCTACGTTGAAAATCAACACAATTCGTCGAGTGATGGAGGCAAGACGTTCAAACTCAGGACGTTCAGCGCGAAAAACGGAAATGAACTTATCGAAGGTCAGGTAATCGAACTTTGGCTTAACAACGAAAAAGCAGGGTTTAATACCAGCGGTTCTCATTTCGTCCCTGACCAGAAAAAGAAAGTAAAGACGGACTGTTTCTTCCTTAAAATATCGAATTTTGTATCCGCTAATATGGAAAACTACAAAATCGTTACCAAATCCTCCGGCGTAACGACAGTAGAGATTACGGTTGTTGAGTCGTTAACCGGCGCAACAAAGTCCACCACCGGTAAAATCCAAGCCTTCAACGAGGCAGGAAAATGGATAAGCACGACCGTTGAAAAGGGATACTTCAAAGTCGGACAAACGGTTATAGTTTACAACAGCGCCGGCACAATATTGGGCGAAGCCAAAATTACAGAAATCAAAGTCGGAAGCACAACAAGTGCAAGTGGTTGTGCCATTCCTTCCGACGGTCTAGTTACCATAACTTTGGATAAGGTATTTAGTGGTATGACGTATGGCAAACTCGTAGCAAAATAACTTAAAAGTTATTATCTGATCAAAATAACGGATAAGCGGGCGTAAAAACCCGCTTATTCGCAAAAATTCGGCAAGCATAAATGCCGAAATCAATCTCAAAGATAGGAGATTTTTATGAAAACAAAATCATTACTTTTCCTTGCGCTTGCGCTGGCGTTGTCGCTGTGTCTTGCGCTGGTCGCTTGCGGTGATAAGGGGAAAACTGCAATCGAGCTCGGAAGCGATAGTGGTGTGAGCGTTGTGGGTGTGTTTGACAAGGACTCAACGCTGTTAGCCACCCACCATGCTGCCGATAGCGAACAAGGCAAGACTGCTATTTTGGCAATCGACAAGCCGTACGACAGTGCTAAAATTGCCGTTTTTGACATCGCTGTCACAAAGGGTGGCGAAAAAGTGCAGCCGAGCGGTAAAGTGAAGGTTACTTTGCCCAAGCCGTTTGAGTCGGAACACGGATATGTCACATATCACATCAAGGACGATAATACGGTAGAAGAACTCGCAACGACAGTTGACGGCAACAATTTGACTTTTGAAACGACAAGTTTTTCGTATTTTGTCGTTGCGGGCTTGGTAAATGCCGATCAACAACATATACACAGTTACGTTGAAAAAGTCACCGACAGAAACCTCGTGGACAACGCAACATGCCAAAGAAAGGCTGTGTATCGCCTTGTTTGCAGTATTTGCGGAAGTTTGGGCAGAGAAACGTTTGAATACGGCGAGCTTGCACCGCACAACCTGCGCGAAGAAAAAGGTTATGATCCTCAGTGTGAAAGAGACGGACTAGAACACGGCAAACGTTGCATAAATCCGGGATGTACTTATACCGAGCAGGAGCCGATACCCGCTATCGGACACGATATGCAGGTCGTTGCCGCCAAAGAGCCGACTTGCACCGAAATCGGTTGGAAAGCATACAAAAGGTGCGCCCATTACTGCGGAAAAACCGAAGGGTACGAGGAAATTCCCGCTACGGGACATAGTATGACCATACAAGTTCCGCGCGTTGATCCTACTTGCGAAAAGTGGGGTCACGAGGAGTACAAAAAGTGTTCCAACCAAGGTTGCGATTACCACACCGACTACAATGGTTTGCCCGCTCTCGAGCACGATTTGCAAAAGCACGATCCCTGCGACGCAACCTGCACCGAGGACGGCTATTGGGGAAGTTATTACACCTGCAATCGCGATGGGTGCGATTATTCGACCAAGTTGGATAGATACGTCGAAAAAGCTCTCGGACACAACCTCAAACACCACGAGGCAAAACAAGCGGACTGCTTGCCCGGTTGGGACGAGTATGACGAATGTCAGCGCGAGGGTTGCGACTATAATACAAAGGTGGAAATTCCCGCCAACGGCAAGCACAGTTACGTTTGCGACGTATGCACCACGTGCGGCGGACTTAACCCCGTCAGGTACACGCGCGACGGCGACTACATCTATTTCGGCCACTGGCCACAAACCTGTGAACGCGACGAAAACGTCGTTGCGAAACTCAACGCAATTGCAGGGACGCCGCCCCTTCCGCGTGATAAGACAAATCCTTACAATTGGGAAAGTCACGAGGGTGCTACTTATATGTGGCAAAAAATCGTTATATATAACGGCACGAAATACCTTGGCGTTCAAATGAACGAATATCGCGGGAATGGGATTTATGGTTTGAGCGATGATATTACGGACAACGGATATTATAGGTTAAACGTGTACTGGTTTAAGTATGAACCGATAAAGTGGAGAATTTTGACCACAAGCGAAAATTCCGCATTTATTATGAGCGATATTGCTTTGGATTTCTTTTCGATGCAGCCCGACAGAAAGAGCGAGATTCGCGACGACTTACTTGCTGCGTACAACAATTCGCCGGGTGTCCCGGACGGAACTTACGCCAACAACTGGGAATATAGTTTCATACGCAGTTGGCTCAACGAGACCTTCTACAACGAGGTTTTCAACGAGTTGCAAAAAGAAATCATAAAGACCACGCGTCTCGACAACAGCGCGAGAAGTTCCAATCCGAACGACTACCCGAAGTATTACGGCTACGCGGAAAACGCAGGGAAAAACAAGTATGCAGACCAATGCAACGATACGGACGATAAGATATTCTTGCTATCTTTGCGAGACGTTACCACCACGGCGTACGGATTTAATAAGGACGTATTAGCGGAAGATCCCGCAAGAAATCTACAAGCATCCGATTTCGCCAAATTCCACGGTGTATCGATGGGTAACACCCAAAAGGATTATGTTACCTGGTATACTCGTTCGCCATCTCTTGCCGTCGGCAATCAGGGATACACGACCTTCGTTCTGTACAGGGATAATAAAGGCGTTATAAATTCCCCGGACCTTGTCGCGGAAGGCGGTGTAGTCCCGGCACTCTGGATAACACTGTAAGTTTGTACACGAGCAACAAAACAAACGAGCCGTCTTTTTTGACAGCTCGATATTTTTTTATTACCATTTGAATTGCAATTATAAGGTCTGACGCCGTTTTGAAATGCACCCCAAAAGTTTTACGTTTCTGTCCAACGTTTTGGGTTCACATCATTCCGCATCGGGTCTTATTAGTGCTTGTTAAATAGGGTGTGTTTTGATTGCAAAAAGATCAACAATACGAGATTTTTACACATTCGTTGAATTTATAGATGTAATTTAGCAGCAAAAAATTTCCGAAAAAAATAATACGAACCCATTATCTGAGTTCGTATTATTGGCTTTTGGTGAGCAAAATAATGCATCAATTGATTGTAAAATAATCTTGTTTCAAATTCGCTCCAAAGAATGGTCGTCCAAAAGAAAATCAATTGCGTTGATTTTTTTGTAGCCGTTTTTTAGGTTGGTAAAAGGATCGTCATCCATTGTGATGACTATCTTTTTATAACCGTCATCAAGCCCATAGAACGAGGATACTTCTTGTTCGTTTTTATCGGGATCAGAAATGGTATACGCTACTTGTATATAAAACAATTCTTTGTCATTTTTTGCGACGAAATCGATCTCTTTCGAATTGTTTTTGCCGATGTCGACAATATATCCGCGCCGTATGAGATCAAGATATATTACGTTTTCAAGCGAGTGCGTTATCTCTATTTGCCGATAATTCAATTTGCTATTGCGGATTCCGAGGTCGCAAATGTAGTATTTGTTTAGCGTTTTAAGATATTGTTTGCCTTTGATGTCATATCTTTGTGCGCGGTAAAACAAATATGCGTCGCAAACGTAATCCAAATAGTTGCCGATGGTATCGTGTGTAACCTTTCCGTATCCGTTACTTTTTAGCGTGTCTGCAATTTTATTTGCGCTCACATAAGAGCCGATGTTGGAACAAAGAAAATCAACAACTGCGTCAAACAAGTTTTCCTGCCTTATGCCATGTCGATCAATAATATATTTTTCTACAACGGTGTCGCAAATCATTTTTAAGTATTCGACTTTGTTCTTGTTATCATTTTCGGACAAAAGGTAGGGGAGACCGCCGTACATAAGGTAATTGTTAAAACATTGTCTTTTATCCCCGCCATAATAACCGTAATATTCCGAAAAAGACAGCGGATATACTTTTATTTCTATGCTTCGTCCGCGCATTTTTGTGTTGATGTCTTTTGATAGCAGTTTTGAATTGGAACCGGTGATGTAAATATCGCAATTATAATCCAAGCGAAGCCCGTTTACAACATCCTCGAAACCGTCAACAAACTGTATTTCATCTATGAAAACATAATACCGCTTATCGTCAATAATTTTTGATACGATGCTATCGTACAAAGCGTTTGAATCTCGCAACGCTTCGTTTTTCTTTGTTTCGAGATTTACTTTGATTATATGCGCGTTATCAACGCCGTGAGATAGCAAATAATCGGCATAGATGTCAAAAAGCAGTACAGATTTGCCGCAACGTCGTATTCCGGTTATAACTTTGATAATGTCTTTGTCTTTTTGGCTGATCAGCTTATCAAGATACTTTTGACGATTAATATACATACGTGCTCCTTTTATTTACTAAATCATTCTACTCGCAAAACTTTAATTTGTCAATATTTTTGCGAATAGCGCTTAATGTAAAGTAAATGATAATATTGTCGGAAGATGTAGGTGTCAGCCTAAAAAAGTATAATGAACACGAATCGTTTTGTGCATTATTCAAGCGGATAACAGAAAAATAATTTTTTGTGGCCCCGAGTTTGTAGCCTTTTCGTCACGGCGGTTTGGCACAGAGAAAAGCCTATATCAACGGCATAAATTATTGCACTTGTCGATATGGACTTTTTTTTATACGCAATAATTTCTGCTTGTCGTTGACATAGGCATCTTGTGATTTGAAACGATGCATTTTTGAGTTTTCTCGGTGCTGCGCCGTCTTGTTGCCGAAAGGCAAATAAAACTCGGAGCATATCAATATGAAATCTCAAATAAATCTTCAAAATCAAAATGCAATTAGTATTTATGATGACACTCAAGCACAAGCCAAAATCGTTGCGAAAAGACAATACATATTGGGCGATGACGTTGTTATAACCGCCGACAACATCAAGAAAATCGGCGAATTAATAGCGTTACTTACTATAAGAACAGTTATGTGCCGTTCGGGCAAAGATTTATATCGTCTATATGACGGACTTATCAAAGATTGTAATAAATCAAACGATTCCCTCGACGAATACTCGGACGGATATGACATAGCGCAAACCGCAACGCTTTTCCTTTGCGAACACATAGGTAAAAGGCTTGGCGACACTTATACAACTTCGCGCGGAAATGTTATCTCGATTAAGCAAGCGTGCTTCCGCTTTACGGATAGATATTTGGACAAACAATTCACTCGCCATTTGGCGCACACAACCGTCATCAACGACAGCGTTGCATCATCGCACATAACTTTTATCGACGACGAATCCGACAACGATTGTACCGCCGTTGACGCGCTCATCGAAAGAATGCATTTAACACAAGGCGAATATGACGTTCTCTGCGTATATATGTCCGGATTGACCTATCTCGAAGCAACGCGACTCTTGAATGTTAACCGCACAACCATATGGCGAAGAAGAACGAGAATACAAGAAAAGTATTGTTTATTGGGAAACATCAGATTTTTAATTTGAGTGTATATGTGCTGATTTTTAAAAGCGAACAAGAAATACAAAAATGATAAACACAAATATGATTGAAGGAATGTATATTGACCTATCGCACAAATTATGATAGTATTTATTATAATATTTAATCATAAACGTGAATGCCGACTCGGCTACGATTTTGCAAATCGGAAAGCAAATGTGCAATACAAAGGACAAGAATTATGAGTGGAAACAAGATACTCGACACAATGTGGGACGACAACCCGATTGATATAACACAAGAAGCGAATTTTATATGGTCAATTGCCAATAAATTGCGCGGATCATATATGCCGGACAAATATGGCGATGTTGTTATCCCGATGACGATATTGCGCCGTTTCGAGTGCGCGCTTGCCGACACGAAAAAGCAAGTGGTTGACGCATACAAAAAGAATCCGAATTATCCTGCGAAAGCGTTATGCAAAATTTCTGGTTTTTCTTTTTACAATACGAGCGAGTATGACTTGAAAGAGCTTTGCAACGATCCCAATCATATTGCCGCAAATTTCAAGAATTATATAAGTGGTTTTTCATCAAATGTAAAAGATATATTCGGTGAACTCGAAATGTCCAAGCACATTGACAAAATGGAGAAAGACGGTTGTCTTTATTCGGTTGTTGAGGCGTTTTCCGTGCTTGACCTATCCATAAAAACTTATGACAGTATCAAGATGGGCTATATTTTTGAAAATCTTATCGGCAGATTTTATCAAAATGTGGATGCCGGACAATTTTACACAGGCAGAGATATTATCAAGCTACTCGTAGAAATTTTAATGGCGGAAGGATGTGACGATATCTTTGACAGCCACAAGGTTATCACTGTTCTCGATCAAGCCTGCGGAACGGGCGGTATGCTTTCAACTGCTTATACCTACATAAAACACTATAATCATACGGCGGAAGTCAAACTGTTCGGACAGGAATTTATGGGGCAGTCTTACGCGGTAGGGCTTGCCGAAATGCTCATCAAAAATCAGGACTCGGACAATTTCCGCCACGTGGACACGTTCAAAACGGACTGCTTTGCGGACACAAAGATGCGTTTTGTGCTTGAAAATCCGCCGTTCGGTACACCGTGGTCGGGCAAAGACGCAAAAGACGGACAAGAGCAAGCCGTGCGTGAAGAGTATGCCAAAGGCGAAACGGGCAGATGGGGACACGGGCTTCCAAGCGGTGGCGACTCTCAAATGATTTTCTTGCAGTCCGCCGTTGACAAAATGGATGACAAATGCGGAAGAGCTGCAATTATTGAAAACGGCTCGCCGCTGTTTAATGGCGATACGGCATCCGGCGAAAGTCAGATTCGCCGTTGGCTTTTGGAAAGCGACCTGATAGAAGCAATCATTGCGTTGCCAACAGACTTGTTCTACAACACGGGAATACAAACGTACGTGTGGATACTTTCCAAAAACAAGAGAAAAGAGCGCAAAGGCAAGGTGCAACTCATCAATGCCGCGGAGATCTATCACAAATTGAGAAAAGCCGTAGGCAACAAAAAAAATGAGATCACAAAAGAAGATAGAAAGGTGATAACTCATCTCTATGCCGATTTTGTGCAAAACGACGTTTGCAAAATCTACGATAACACGGAGTTTCTTTATAAGGAATACACCGTTATGCAACCGCTTCAACGCAGTTACGCTATCACGGAAGAACGTATCGAACAAATGCTGATGAAAGGCGCGCTGTCGGGTGTTTACGACGAAGCGAAGATTGCCGACTATGAAAGTCAGGGCGTTGCGCTTGCCGATAAGGACAAGAAAAAATACGAAGAAATGCTTGCAAGAAAGCCCATATACGATGAAATCCTGCAAGCATTGAAAGAACACATCTCGGACAAGGTATATAAAGAGCCGACAAGTTTTGCCAAACATCTTTCGGGGATTTTGTCGTGCGACAAAAAGCTCATAGACCGCATTGCGGACGGACTTTCCGAAATGGACAAAATGGCAGAAATTCAGTGCGATAAAAAGGGCAATATCATCTACGACAAAGAAACAAAAGACACCGAAATTGTCAAATACACTGAAGATATAGAAACTTATATGGCAAGAGAAGTGTTGCCTTACGTTCCTGACGCGAAATGGTTTTGGGAAGAAAATCTCGGCGCCAAAAAGCCCGTAATTAAAATCGGTGCGGAAATACCGTTTACAAGATATTTCTACAAATACACCCAACCCGAAAAGAGCGAAGTTTTGGAAGAAAAATTCTTAACACTTGAAAAGAGTGTCAGTGAAAGGATAAAAGCATTGTTTGGGGAGTGATTCTATGGCAACGGAAGATAAAATCGGCAGACAGGAGTTGGTGAATAAAATTTGCGGATTGGTTGAGTCTTTGAAGAAAGATTCAAACTTTTGTTTGTCAATAAACGGCGCATGGGGCAGTGGTAAGTCTTTTGTGTTGGACATGATTGAAGAAGAATTGTCGCAACATTCGGAGTGTATTATTGTCAAATATGATGCGTGGAAAAATAGTTTTTATCCTGATCCTCTCATTGCGATTCTATATTGCGTTCTTGACTCATTATCATTAAATTGCAAACAGATTAAAATACGACAGTATAAAAAAGCCACAACAAAAGTATTGAAGAAAACTGTAACTGAAACAGTTGACAAAATTACAGACGATGTGATTGAAATGTTATCTAAAAACGGTGGCTGGACAGGATTGGCCGCTGCTGCGATTAAGATTATCCGATCAATTATTAAAGAGGCGCAAATCTCGATTCTTGACAATAAACTTTTCGATGATTTCAAATCATATCAAGATTTGCTAAATGAGTTTATTGTAGTCTTAAATCTTCTGACAACTTACGAAGATAAAGATCATCCCCGAAAAAAGATGGTCGTACTCGTTGATGAAATCGATCGTTGTTTGCCGAATGACCAACTTAAAATTTTGGAAAGACTTCATCATCTGTTCGATGTCAAAAATTGCGCGGTTATCGTTGCAATGAATCATTCTTGCATTGCAAAAACCGTAAAAACCTTGTATGGCACGGATGGCAATGAATATTTGCGCAAATTCTTTGATTTTGTGTTCAAACTTGACACTTCTGCTGAAGTGTATTTGAACAATTTGTTTGACGGCTTTATCAAGAGTTGTGAAAAAATCAAAACGCGTGATAGTGATGCAGAGTTGCAAATAAAGCTTGCGTATCAATGCATGTTATATGGCGATAAAAAAGTGCTTGAAAAAGTGGATAATAGAGAGCTCACAAGATATTTTGATGCCGTCAACAGAGTATGCAATGATTTCGGTTGGCAAAATTTGACCCCACACTATGTATTCTTTATTTTGATTGCGTTGTTTATCCGTAGGAATGTGTCATCATCTTTTCTTGATGAGAAAGAAATAATTGTAAATCAAGGTGAACGAACTAGGGAATATGATCAACTTTCATATGATGAAAGAAATAGAACGCTTCCGTACCATGATTATTTGATAGAAGATTTGGGCATAGACAGGGCGAATCCGCCAATCGAAATTTGTGAGCCTGTTGGAATAAACTTACAGCATCACGTGGCGGAATCCTCATATTGGTTCAATGAAATTGTTTGTTATTCATTGGGAGGTCAATACCCTCAAAATGGAATGAGGATGTTTTTTCATAAGCCAACGGTGAATTCGGATGATTGCAAAAAGTTGCGAGAACTTGTGCTTTTGTATGGAGGGGAACAAGAAAAATGCGAGAGATGAAAGACAGCGGAATAGAGTGGATAGGTGAAATACCGTGTGATTGGAAATTGGAAAGATCTCAATGGCACTTAGAAGAAGTTAATATTTCCAACAATCCCGTTCAAACAAACAATGTACTATCCTTGACTAATAAATTGGGTGTTGTTCCTTACGAAGAAAAAGGAAATCAAGGGAATAAATCAAAAGAAAACGTATATGAATACAAATTGGCGTATCCAAACACGATAGTTGCTAACAGTATGAACATCTTAATTGGATCTGTTGGTTTGTGCGACTACTTTGGTTGTGTGAGTCCTGTTTATTATGTTTTTAGAGCGAAAAAATATAATAACATAAAATTCTTAAATTACGTTTTTCAAACGGTCGGATTTCAACGCGAGTTAAGGAAATATGCAAACGGAATTCTTGAAATTAGATTAAGAGTTTCGTCAAGTGATATACTTAAAAGGTTTATTCCATTTCCAAGTGAAATAGAGCAACAGAGAATTGCGGAGTTTTTGGATAGGGAGTGCGGAAAGATTGACGGATTGAAAGCGGATATTCAGGCGCAGATCGATACGCTTGAACAATATAAGCGTTCCGTAATTACCGAAGTCGTTACCCACGGTCTGAACCCGTCCGCCCCGATGAAAGACAGCAGAATATCTTGGGTAGGAGATATTCCACAAAATTGGAAAATAAAGAGATTAAAATATCTTTTTAAGTTTTGTAAAGGCTTGCCTATAACGAAGGATAACTTGATAGATCAAGGGTTGCCTGTTATAAGTTATGGACAAATTCATGCTAAGACTAATAATGGAGTAAATGTGCGCCCACATTTATTGCGATTTGTTGATTTTTCCTACCAAACATTTTATCCGTTAAGTCAAGTAATGCGAGGCGATTTTGTGTTTGCTGATACATCAGAGGATTACGAGGGATGTGGAAACTGTGTTTATAAACGAAATGATAGTTTATTATTTGCAGGTTATCACACAATAATTGCTCATAGCATTGTAGAATCGGATAATCGTTTTTTTGCATATTTATTTCTAACTGATATTTGGAGAAAACAAATTCGTGAAAAAGTGTCAGGTGTAAAAGTTTTTAGTATTACTCAAAAAACACTTTCAAACACTTATTTGATTTTGCCGCCACTCGAAGAACAACAAGAAATTGCCGATTATCTCGATAACAAATGCGCCGAAATCGAGCAGATTATCGCGGATAAAAAATCGCAAATTGAAACGCTTGACGGCTACAAAAAATCACTCATTTTTGAGTATGTTACAGGCAAAAAGGAGATCGCATTATGAGTGAATGGTGGCAACTTGTTATTGCAATAAGTGGCAGCATTGTCACAGGCATAGTTTCTCTTGTCGGTGTTTATCTTACATTGAGACATAATGAGAAACTAGAACAAAAAAGATTTGCTCAACTGCAAAAAGATAAACAGCAAGAGATAATTGAAAATCGACCGGAATTTGAAATTTGCAGTTGGAACTTCGACACAATAGAAAAAGGATACGAGCCTGATGATTCTGTTGATATTGATTGTATGTTGACTTTGTATGGCGAGAAATATAAGAAAACTGATTTTGAAAATAAATTGGTTTGTGCCAATTACACGATTAAAAATATAAGCAACAATGTTGTTGAATTTGTTGATTTGTGTTTTTATAACAATCAATACGAATTATTGAATATGAAAAAAGCAAACATAATCAAATTTGTTAAAGATCCTGATGCATATCCTACGACAACTTATATTAGATATTCGGGAATGAAAGTTAAACACAATCAAGAGATAAAGGTCAGGATATGGTATAGAGTCAACAATGTGCCACAGCGATTCATCTCATATTTGTGTTTTATCGGGTGCAGATCATTTGACAAAAGGTATTGGATTCAAAATTTTGAAGCACCGTTTGACGGAATAGAAGATAGTTGTCTTAATACCGAAAGGGAATACTATTCGCTAATACATAGAAAAGGACAATGGGGAGCATAAAATGAACAACATACTCACAGAAAAAGAATATCAGCGTTTTATCATAGATAAACTCGTTTCGGAAAACGGATACATAGAGCGGAAAAGCGTGAAGTTTGACCGCAATTTTGCCATTGACAGAGAAGTTTTGTTCAAGTTCTTGGCTGACACACAGCCCGATGCAATGGCAAATATCCGCAAAGTGTATAAGGATGCGACGGAGGATACTGTCGTAAACTTTATCAATGCGGAAATCATAAAATCTCGCAGTAGCCTTGTTTCGGTGCTCAAGCACGGCGTTGAAATCGCAGGATACAAGATCGATTTGATGTACACGAAGCCGGCAACCACTTTCAACAAGGAACTTCTCGACAAATACAACAAAAACATTTTTTCCGTTATGGAAGAAGTGTGGGCAAGCGATACGGAGCGTGTTGATCTTGTCGTGTTCTTAAACGGGTTTGCGATAATGTCATTTGAGTTGAAGTGCAATCTTGCAGGACAAAACTATCAAGATGCCATAATGCAATTTCGCATGAATAGAAGCCCGAAAACGAGATTGTTTTTCTTCAAAGCAGGGTGCATTGTCAATTTTGCCATGGACTTGCAAGAAGTGTATATGACAACGCGTCTTGCAGGTGAAAGCACGTTCTTTTTGCCGTTCAATATGGGCAGCGGAACCGGGATCGACGCCGGCAAAGGAAACCCTATATATGCGGATAGATACTCGGTTTTCTATATGTGGGAAGATATACTCAAAAAAGATACGGTGTTAGACCTTATTTCGGAGTTTATCTTTATCGAACGCAAGGAAAAGATCGATGACGTCACCGGCAAGGTTGTTGCAAAGGAAAGTGTTATATTCCCAAGATATCATCAACTTGACGTAATCCGCAAGGTGATTGCCGACGTGAAGGTCAATCGCACGTCGCAAAACTATCTTATTCAACATAGCGCAGGCTCGGGAAAAACAAATTCGATTGCGTGGCTTGCACACAGGCTTTCGTCTTTGCACGACGATGACAATAAGATCGTTTTTGACAACATCATTATTTGCACCGACCGTGTGGTTGTGGATAGACAATTGCAAGACGCAGTGCGTGGTATAGAGCATAAGACAGGTCTTATAAAGGTGATGGACGACAAATGCTCGTCGGCAGATCTTGCACAGGCGCTTCAAAGCAATATCAAGATTATCGGAACGACAATACAGAAGTTTCCTTATATCGTGGATACGGTCAAAAACCTGAAAAACAAGACTTTTGCAGTAATCATCGACGAGGCGCATTCTTCCACAGCCGGCAAGGATATGGCGGCAATCACAATGACGCTTGGCGCGGGCGAAGTTGATTTTGAAGAGGGAGTTCCCGATACGCAGGATATGATTGCGGATGAGATTGCCCGAAACGGAAAGCAAAAGAACGTTTCTATGTTTGCGTTTACCGCCACGCCAAAAGCAACGACTTTGGATTTGTTCGGCAGGCTGAATTCAAAAGGACAAAAAGAGGCGTTCCATCTGTATTCTATGAAACAAGCCATAGAAGAAGGCTTTATTTTGGACGTGCTTGCAAATTTCACCGAATACAACACTTATTATACGTTAAACAAGAAAATATCCGAAGATCCCCAATATAAAACGGCAGAGGCAAAACGAAAGATTGCGCGATTCGTCGAGTTGCACGAAACAAATATTGCGCAAAGGGTGGAAGTTATCGTTGAACACTTCCGCACAACAGTTATGCAAGAGCTTGGCGGAATGGCAAAAGCGATGGTTGTTACTGCATCACGCGCAAGTGCGGTGAAGTATCGTCAAGCATTTGAAGATTATGTCGCAAAGAAGGGTTATGACGGAATTCATGCACTCGTGGCATTTTCCGGAAAAGTCAAACTCGACGGCGACGAAACCGAGTATACGGAAACGTTATTGAACGGTTTTTCGGAAGATAAACTGCCCAAACGATTCGATTCCGACGATTACAACGTTTTGCTTGTTGCAAACAAGTATCAAACGGGCTTTGATCAACCCAAACTTTGTGCAATGTACGTTTTGAAAAAATTGCGCGGCGTGAATGCCGTACAAACGTTATCGAGATTGAATCGTATCTGTCCGCCGTTTGAGAAAAAGACGTTTATTCTCGATTTCGTCAACACTTATCAGGATATAGTAAATGCGTTTGCACCATACTATACGACAACGTTGCTTGCAAATTCCGTTACGCCAACGGCAGTGTACAATATGGAAACGAAACTTGACGGATATATGATATTCGATCCCTATGATATAGATATGGCGGGG
>ULMF01011671.1_pt1 | contig 15479 bp, 10 predicted proteins | sample 1951581 | NCBI WGS metagenome assembly ULMF01 (sample SAMEA4835543, study PRJEB28245) | human gut metagenome | biome: gut microbiome; material: fecal sample | place: Denmark | collected 2008
GTGGGTGTGGGCAAAGCCCACAAATACTTTTCGTTTACACAATCTAACGATAGCCAAACAGCCTGCTGTTTGGCGGCTTGAATATAACTGCGTTAGCTTTTGCGAGAGCAACAAAAGAAAATACACTTCCCTTTCACGGTCAACGCAATGCTTTGACCGTGTTTTTAGCATTTCCGGTTACAATGGCGCTATTGCCTGTTTTAACAAACTTAGTTTTAGCACGCAAACAACTACGCTGTTTGCGCCTGATAAATTGTTATATCGGAAGATTTTATGGGCGCTGCCCAAACCCGCAAGCCTTTAAAAAGGCTTGACCTAAATTTTTTAATCATTTGACCTAAGCACCGTGTTAAACCACAGTTTTTTTAATGACCTAACCGGCAATCTTTTAACACATTTATAAGAAATTGTTAATAACTACAAGCACACGTACAAATGCCCGACAATGACTGAATGCATTGTCGGGCATTTAATTTTTTTAAACCAAAATGTTAGTTAAAATTATTCGGAAATATCTGCAGTTTCGGTTGATTCAACAGCATTTTCATCTGCATCTTCAACCTCTGACTTCGGCTCTTCGAGCTTTACGCCTGCATATCTCGGCATACCTGTACCTGCAGGAATAACCTTACCGATAATAACATTTTCCTTAAGACCGATAAGCGGATCAATCTTACCCTTAATAGCTGCATCTGTAAGAACTCTTGTTGTTTCCTGGAATGATGCGGCAGAAAGGAAGCTGTCTGTTGCGAGTGCTGCCTTTGTAATACCTAGGAGCAACTGTGTGAATGTTGCCTCTCTGAGGTTTTCTTCACCGTTAGCAATACGCTTTTTAATCTGCTCGTTCTCAAAGAGAACATCGTTCTTATCGTAGGTCTGACCGGACATAAACTTAGTATCGCCTGCGTCCTCAACTCTTACCTTTCTCATCATCTGACGAACGATAACCTCAATGTGCTTATCGTTGATTTCAACACCCTGTAAACGGTAGGTACTCTGTACCTCTGAAATAAGGTAGTTCATTACTGCGTCTGAACCGAGAATTGCAAGAATATCGTGCGGATTAACAGCACCGTCGGTGATTTTGTCACCCTTCTTAATAATCTGACCTTCCTGAACCTTAACTCTAAAGCCGAAAGGAATAAGGTACTGCTTTTCTTCGCCTGTTTCGTGGTTGAATACAATAGCGTGACGAGCATTTTTGATTTCTTCAAATCTAACTTCACCGTCAATTTCACTGATGATTGCAAGGCTCTTTGGTTTACGGGCCTCGAACAACTCTTCAACTCTTGGAAGACCCTGTGTGATATCTTCTGCCGATGCAACACCGCCGGTATGGAATGTTCTCATTGTAAGCTGTGTACCCGGCTCACCGATTGACTGTGCGGCGATAATACCTACTGCCTCACCGACTGTTACAGGCTGGCGGTTTGCAAGGTTAGAACCGTAGCACTTCTTACAAGCACCGTGCTTAGCACGACAAGAAAGTACGGAACGAATCTTAATTCTTTCAACGCCGCTGTTTACGATAATGTCAGCCTCTTTGTCGCCCATCATTACATCCTTAGAAACAAGGGTGTTGCCGTTTGAATCGCAGAAATCGTCAACGAGGTATCTGCCGATAAGTCTTTCGTGAAGTCCCTCGATAACATTGTTTTCGCCTGCCTTGATGTCGAAAATTTCAAGACCGTCTGTTGTACCGCAGTCGTCCTCACGAATGATAACTTCCTGTGATACATCAACAAGACGACGGGTAAGGTAACCTGAGTCGGCTGTTCTGAGCGCTGTATCTGTAAGACCTTTACGAGCGCCTCGGGATGAAATAAAGTATTCCATAATGTTAAGGCCTTCACGGTAGTTAGCCTTGATAGGAATTTCGATTGTTTTACCTGATGTATTGGCAATAAGACCACGCATACCTGCAAGCTGACGAATCTGGCTCATACTACCACGGGCACCTGAATCGGCCATCATGAAGATTGGGTTGTAGCGGTCAAGGTTCTTCTGGAGGGCATCGGTTACATCGTTTGTAGCCTTCTCCCAAATCTTAAGAACTTCCTCGTAACGCTCCTCATCGGAACGAAGACCCATCATATAGTCCTCACGAACTGCATCGACATCAGCCTCTGCCTTTTTGATGATTTCTTTCTTGGCAGGAGGAATAACGGCGTCACATACGGCAACAGTAATAGCGCCTCTTGTTGAGTATTTATAGCCCTGTGCCTTGATGTGGTCAAGAACATGGCTTGTAATCTCTGTGCCGTTTATCTTAATACATTTATCAATAATCTTCTTAAGTTTAGACTTACCTACAAGGAAGTCAACCTCAAGTTTAAAGCGGTTTTCAGGCTTGCTTCTGTCAACAAAACCAAGGTTCTGCGGAATCGGGTTGTTAAAGATAATCTTACCGATTGTTGTGTCAACAAGGTCGGAATACTTAACGCCGTCAATTACCTTTTCGTATCTTACCTTAATCTTTGAGTGAAGCTGGATAACACCGGTCTGATAGGCCATCATAGCTTCATCAACATCACGGAACACCTTGCCCTCGCCACGCTCGCCGTCCTTATCAAGTGTAAGGTAGTACGAACCGAGGATCATATCCTGTGTAGGAACTGTTACAGGCTGACCGTCTGACGGTTTAAGGAGGTTGCCTGCTGCAAGCATAAGGAATCTTGCCTCTGCCTGTGCCTCTGCGGAAAGCGGTACATGGACAGCCATCTGGTCACCGTCAAAGTCGGCATTGTACGCTGTACAAGCAAGCGGGTGAAGCTTAAGTGCTCTGCCCTCAACAAGTACAGGCTCAAATGCCTGAATACCGAGTCTGTGAAGTGTAGGCGCACGGTTGAGAAGAACAGGGTGACCCTTGATTACAACTTCAAGTGCATCCCAAACCTCGTCCTTTGCACGCTCAACTGCTTTTCTTGCAGCCTTAATATTGATAACAGCCTTAGTTTCTACAAGGCGTTTCATAACAAACGGTTTGAAAAGCTCGATAGCCATTTCCTTAGGAAGACCGCACTGGTACATCTTAAGTTCAGGACCTACAACGATAACCGAACGACCCGAATAGTCAACACGCTTACCGAGAAGGTTCTGACGGAAACGACCCTGCTTACCTTTAAGCATATCGGAAAGTGACTTGAGCGGACGGTTGTTAGGGCCTGTAACAGGTCTGCCTCTTCTGCCGTTGTCAATGAGAGCGTCTACAGATTCCTGCAGCATTCTCTTCTCGTTTCTGATGATGATTTCAGGAGCGTTAAGCTCAAGGAGCTTTTTAAGACGGTTGTTTCTGTTAATAACTCTTCTGTAAAGGTCGTTAAGGTCAGATGTAGCAAATCTGCCGCCGTCAAGCTGAACCATAGGGCGGATATCAGGCGGAATTACAGGAATAACATCCATAATCATCCATTCGGGGCGGTTGCCCGAAAGGCGGAAACTCTCAACAACATCAAGGCGCTTGAGAATACGAACTCTCTTCTGACCCGATGCTGTTTCAAGCTCTTCTTTAAGCTGTGCAGAGAGCTGCTCAAGGTCAATTTCCTTGAGTAACTTCTTAATAGACTCTGCACCCATACCTGCCTCAAAGTCGTTGTCATACTTTTCACGCATTTCAGCGTACTCTTTTTCGCTCAGGCACTGATTTTTTTCAAGATCACGGCAGTTGCCGGGATCTGTAACAATATATCTTGAGAAATAAAGAACATTTTCAAGTGTTCTCGGAGAAATATCGAGCATAAGAGAAATTCTTGAAGGAATACCCTTGAAGTACCAGATATGAGAAACAGGAGCGGCAAGCTCAATGTGACCCATTCTCTCTCTTCTTACTTTTGCTCTTGTAACCTCAACACCGCAACGGTCACAAATTTTACCCTTAAAACGGATTCTCTTGTATTTACCGCAGTGGCACTCCCAGTCCTTTGTAGGTCCGAAAATACGCTCGCAGAACAAGCCGTCACGCTCAGGTTTTAATGTACGGTAGTTGATTGTTTCGGGCTTTTTAACCTCGCCGTAAGACCAGGCTCTAATTTGCTCAGGGGAAGCAAGTCCGATTTTAATTGAATCAAATGCGTTATTATCTATCATTTTTATACTTCCTCCTTACATATCATTCTTGTTTAAGTCGTCAAAGTCGAAGTAGTCGCTGTCATCGTCATCTGCTGCAAGACCCGAATCGTCAAACATATTGCCCTCTTCGCCTTCTTCATCGAGGTTGTAACCGTCCATTGACTCGGTCATTACGCTCTCCTCGTTGAACTCGGTTGTAGCTGCATCTGTAATGTCTTCGTCCTCATCAAACTTCTGCTTAATGTCAATTTCCTCGCCCTGTGCGTCAAGAACACGAACATCAAGAGCAAGTGACTGCAATTCTTTAATAAGAACTCTGAATGATTCAGGGATACCCGGTGCAGGAATGTTCTGACCCTTAACGATTGCCTCATAAGTCTTAACTCTGCCGATAACATCGTCAGACTTAACGGTAAGAATTTCCTGAAGTGTATAGGCCGCACCGTAAGCCTCAAGTGCCCAAACTTCCATCTCACCGAAACGCTGACCGCCGAACTGTGCTTTACCGCCGAGAGGCTGCTGTGTAACGAGTGAGTAAGGACCTGTACTTCTTGCGTGAATCTTCTCGTCAACAAGGTGATGGAGCTTAAGGTAATACATATAACCGACGGTTACAGGGTTGTCAAAACGCTCGCCTGTTCTGCCGTCGATAAGCCATGTCTTACCGTCCTCGCTGTAACCTGCATCTTTAAGTGCCTGGAAAATATCGCCTTCGTGAGCGCCGTCAAATACAGGTGTCATAATCTTCCAGCCAAGTGCCTTAGCCGCATAGCCGAGGTGAACCTCGAGCACCTGACCGATGTTCATACGAGAAGGTACGCCCAACGGGTTAAGTACAATGTCAAGCGGTGTGCCGTCAGGAAGGAATGGCATATCCTCTACAGGAAGAATTCTTGAAACGACACCCTTATTACCGTGACGACCCGCCATCTTGTCGCCAACGCTGATTTTACGCTTTAATGCAAGATAAACTCTGACAACCTTATTTACACCCGGCTGGAGTTCGTTACGGCTGTCGGCTCTTGTAAATACCTTAACATCTACAACTGTACCGCTCTCACCGTGAGGTACTCTAAGTGAAGTATCTCTTACTTCTCTTGCCTTTTCGCCAAAGATAGCTCTCAAAAGTCTTTCTTCGGCAGTAAGCTCGGTTTCACCCTTTGGTGTAACCTTACCTACAAGAATATCGCCTGCGTGAACCTCTGCACCTACCTGAATAATACCGTCTTCATTAAGGTACTTGAGCATATCTTCGCCGACATTAGGAATATCTCTTGTGATTTCTTCAGGGCCAAGCTTTGTATCTCTTGCCTCTGTATCGTATTCCTCAATATGAATAGATGTATAAACATCATCTCTTACGATTTTTTCGTTAAGGAGAACCGCATCCTCGTAGTTATAACCTTCCCAGGTCATAAAGCCGATAAGTGCGTTCTTACCGATAGCAACTTCACCGTGGTCTGTAGCAGGACCGTCAGCGAGAACTTCGCCCTTCTTAACTCTCTGTCCTCTTTCAACAATAGGACGCTGGTTGATACATGTACCCTGGTTAGAACGCAAGAACTTGATAACCTCAAAGTCCTGAATTCTGCCCGAATCGTACTGTACACGAATGTTGCGGGCATCAACGCTTAATACAACGCCGTCCTCTTCCGCAAGAATACATACGCCTGAGTCTGTACCTGCCTTGTACTCCATACCTGTACCTACGATAGGTGCTTCTGTTCTGAGGAGAGGCACTGCCTGACGCTGCATGTTCGCACCCATAAGAGCACGGTTTGCGTCATCGTTTTCGAGGAACGGAATCATAGCTGTAGCAACCGAAAGTACCTGCTTAGGCGATACGTCCATAAAGTCAAACTCGTCTGCAGGAAGATCTACGAATTCATCTCTTCTTCTGCCGACAACTCTGGTATGAACAAATCTGCCGTTCTCGTCAAGCGGCTCATTTGCCTGTGCTACGGTGTAGTTGTCTTCAACATCGGCTGTCATATAAACAACTTCGTTTGTAACAATGCCTGTTTCTTTATTAATCTTACGGTACGGTGATTCGATAAAGCCGTACTTGTTGATTCTTGCAAATGATGTAAGGTATGAAATAAGACCGATGTTAGGTCCTTCAGGAGTTTCGATAGGACACATTCTGCCGTAGTGGGTGTAGTGTACATCTCGAACTTCAAAGCCTGCACGATCTCTTGAAAGACCGCCCGGGCCGAGTGCTGACAAACGACGCTTGTGAGTAAGCTCTGCGAGTGGGTTTGTCTGGTCCATGAACTGTGAAAGCGGAGAAGAACCGAAGAACTCTCTGATTGCGGCAGTTACCGGACGAATATTGATAAGTGAGTTAGGAGAAAGCGAGTCCATATCCTGTGACTGTGTAGCCATTCTTTCTCTTACAACTCTGTCAAGTCTTGAAAAACCGATTCTTACCTGGTTCTGTAAAAGCTCGCCTACGCAACGGATTCTTCTGTTGCCGAGGTGGTCGATATCGTCTGTTCTGCCGACACCGTGAGCCACGCAGTTAAGGTAGTTGATTGTAGCAAAAATATCATCTTTTGTGATATGGTTAGGAGTAAGCTCGTCTGCTCTGTCTGTGAGCATTTCCTTAAGCTCTTCCTCGTTCTGTGCTGCGTCAAGAATTTCGCAAAGAACATCAAAACGAACATTCTCACGGATTCCGCATTCAGCCTCTGCATCAAAGTCAACATAAGCCTTGATGTCAACCATACCGTTAGAAATAACTTTAACGATTTTTTCGTCCTGTGCTTTTACATAAGCAATCTGAACGCCGGCATTTTCGATTTCTAAAGCCTTTTCTTTAGTAATTTTCTCATCTCTGAAAGCCATAACCTCGCCTGTGCGTGGGTTAGAGATAGGCTCTGCAATAACCTGGCCTTCAAGTCTGTCGGCAATGCCGAGTTTTTTGTTGTACTTGTATCTGCCTACTCTTGACATATCATATCTGCCGGGGTCAAAGAAAAGATTATTGATATGCTGTTGAGAGCTGTCTACTGTAGGAGGCTCTGACGGACGGAGCTTTCTGTAAACTTCGATAAGACCTTCTTCAACACTGCTTGTCTGGTCTTTTTCAATAGTAGCTCTCATTCTCTCGTCGTCGCCGAAAAAGTCGAGAATTTCAGCGTCTGTGCCAAGACCTAAAGATCTGATGAACGCTGTAACGGGAAGCTTACGGTTTTTATCGATACGAACATAGAAAACATCGTTGATGTCTGTTTCGTACTCAAGCCATGCACCACGGTTAGGAATAACGGTAGCGCTGTAAAGCTCTTTACCTGTTTTATCGTGGTCCATCTTATAATAAACGCCCGGGCTTCTTACAAGCTGAGATACAATAACACGCTCTGCACCGTTGATGATGAATGTGCCGCTCGGTGTCATAAGCGGGAAATCGCCCATAAACACATTGCTCTCTTTAATCTCACCTGTAGCTCTGTTTAAAAGTCTTGCTGTAACACGCAAAGCGGCAGAGAATGTAGCATCTCTTGACTTACATTCTACAATGCTGTAATTTGGGTGATCAACATCAATAGAGTAATCAATAAAATCAAGCACAAGATTATTTTGATAATCGGTAATTCCCGACACATCCTTAAATACTTCTTTAAGACCTTCGTCAAGGAACCACTGATAAGACTGCTTCTGGACATCAATAAGGTTAGGCATATCAATAACTTCATTGATTTTGCCAAAGCTCATTCGTTCACGATTGCCGAGCTTAACGGGTTTGACATTAACCATAGGCGTATCACTCCTTAATAAATTTGAGGGCAATGCCCCTGTCAAAAAAACCTCTTGACACTTTGGAGATTTTGTGATAATATCCCCCTGTAAGATAAATTTTTTTGACGATTTGTCCGACTGTGTCGGTACATAACCCCATTATGGTACATTGTACTATTTTACGCTACCAAAGGGAGGTTGTCAAGGGCTTTTTTCTAAAAAAGCAAAAATTTTTCAGTAATTTTGATTTTTAGGCAAATAAAATTCTCCACAGGAAAATAAATCCTGTGGAGATTATTTTTGCCCTAAAATGCAACACCCGACAGCGTGTAAAGAAATATCAATGCCGATTTTGAGGTAAAAAGGTGTTGAGATTTTATCAACAGTTGATAATCGCAATTTATAAGTTTTCAAAATCCGCTGCAATATTTGCAATGTCCTGCCCTCCGTAAAAAATACGGATAACCGTAACGGTCAAACTGCGGGTGTCTACCGTTTAAAAAGTAATATAAGTATAAATTTCTTTTAAATCGTCCTTTGCTTTCGGAGAGTACACAACCGAATATAACTTATTCATATACCGAATTCCTTTGCAAGTTCAGCGTCCACCTCATCTGCCGTATAGGTTTTTCCTGCTTTTATAGATTCTTCACCCTTTATTAATTCGGCATTTAATTCAGATTGAGTCATTGAACCGATAGCAGTCGGTTTAACCACAGGAAGTTGAAGATTTAAGGGTAGACTTCTTGTAAGTACAATCTGACTGTAAAGCATCTGAATTGCACTTGACGGAGTAATACCAAGCTGTGCAAGTATATTTTCCGCATTTTCTTTCAAGCCTGTATCAATACGGGCATAAACTGCTGAAGTATTTGCCATATAAATCACGCTCCTTTAAGTATATTATATTCACTTATGACGGCAAATGCAAGCAATTGCTTGCAAATTATTTTGATTTTTAAAAATTGTAAATGTAAGTAAATCTCGAAAATATTTTATAAACGGTTCTTTATTAATTAAGAATTGGAGGAAATTATGGTATAGCAGTCGGGTTAAGCAAAATAATTTAAAAATTCAGGTCAAGCCTTTTTAAAGGTTGACCAACCTTTTATAATTGTTTAGCAACCGTTAAAAATCGCACAAAAAAACAGTCTGACAAACTCACTGTTTATCAGACTGTCATATTGTTTATTTAATCAAAAAACCTTTGACAAAAATTCCTTTAATCTGTCATTCTTAGGGTTTGTAAAGAATTCCTGCGGCGGCGCTTGCTCTACGATTACGCCCTTATCAACGAATACAACATTTGTACCTACTTCACGGGCAAAACCCATTTCGTGAGTTACAACCACCATTGTCATTCCGTCTTTTGCAAGCCTTTTCATTACTTCAAGAACTTCGCCTACCATTTCGGGGTCAAGTGCGGAAGTAGGCTCGTCAAAAAGCATTACCTCCGGATTCATACAAAGCGCACGGACAATTGCCACACGCTGTTTTTGACCGCCCGAAAGCTGCGACGGATAGTCATTTGCTCTGTCTGCAAGCCCTACTCTTTCAAGCAGCTCCATTGCCTCTTTGGTAGCCTCTTCCTTACTCTTTTTAAGAAGTTTTACAGGGCCGAGAATCATATTCTTAAGCACTGTCATATGAGGGAAAAGGTTAAACTGCTGAAACACCATACCCATTTTTCTGCGGTGGAGGTTTATATCTACATTTCTGTCGTTAATATCAATGCCGTCAAAAATGATTTTTCCGTCTGTCGGCTCTTCAAGCAGGTTAAGGCAACGCAAAAAAGTTGATTTACCCGAACCCGACGCACCGATAACCACCATTACATCGCCCTTGTGAATTTCGGCATTAATGCCCTTGAGCACTTCGTTATTGCCAAAATACTTTTTCAGTCCCTCGACCTTAATTAAAATATCATTATTAGTGGTCACTGCTGCGCAACCTCCTTTCAAGTTTTTTGAGGAAGTATGTCAGAATCAATACTATAACAAGGTAGATTGCCGCAACCGAAATAAGCGGGAAAAATGCCTCGTAAGTTCTTGAACGAATAAGATTGCCCACATAAGTAAGATCCTGGAGTGCAACATAACCGGCAACCGAAGTTTCCTTTACAAGCACAATAAACTCGTTGCCGAGTGCCGGCAATACATTTTTGAAAGCCTGCGGAAGTATTACATGGAACATTGTGCTGCTGTAATTAAATCCGAGCGAACGGCTTGCCTCAAACTGACCTTTGTCGATTGACATAATACCCGAACGCACAATTTCAGCCACATATGCGCCTGAATTGATACCGAATGCGAGTACCGCTGCGATAATTCCGTTTCTTGACGATGAAAATATGATGTAATACATAATCATAAGCTGAATTACAACAGGAGTACCTCTGATTACCGTAATATAGATATTGCAGAGAACATTTAAAAACTTGAGTAAATAATCACTCGGCTTTCTGCATTTTTTACCGGTAAGGTTCTTGTCGTAAGTCGAACGAACCATCGCGATTAAAAAGCCGAGGATAATACCGATAACGGCGGCAACAACTGTAATTTCAATCGTTACTCCAAGACCTTTTAAAAACTGCAGCCAACGGTCATCTTTAATAAAAGTTTTCTGAAAGCTTGCAGCTATTTCCTGAAAAAACTGATCCATATGCTAAATTCCTTTATATATCAGAAAAGCAGCTTTTCGGCTGCCTTTCCAAAATTCTTAATTATTCTTTAACTATAATTACCTGAGTAGCTGTTGTGTAGCTGTCTGAGAAACTTACAGCCTGCTGTCTTTCCTCAGTTACTGTCATACCTGCCATACCAAAGTCAGCCTTGCCTGTCTGAACAGCTGTTACAATAGCGTCAAAGTCCATATCGTCAATAACGAGCTTGTAGCCGAGCTTATCGCAGATAGCCTGTGCCATAGATGCGTCAATACCAACTACTGTGTCACCGTCATAATACTCATAAGGCTCAAAGAATGCGTTTGTTGCCATATGGAGCTCGCCGTTAGGATAATCTGTTCCTGCAGGAGTTACATAAGGTGTTTTTCCCTTTGTATCGTCGCCGATGAAGTTCTTTTCGATTGACTCTGTTGTACCGTCAGCTTTGAGCTCTGCAAGAGCTGTGTTGATTTTGCCGAGGAGGTCTGTATTGTCCTTAGCTACGCAGATTGCATATTCTTCTTCCGCAAACGGTTCGTCAAGAATCTTAAGACCGTCATTAGCGGCAACAAAAGCCTTAGCAGGCTCGCTGTCAATGATAACGCAGTCAATCTTGCCCTGTGTAAGAGCGAGAACAGCGTCTGCACCCTTGTTAAAGCGTTCTACCGTTGAACCCTTTTCCTCGTAATCACTTGCATAAATGTCGCCTGTTGTACCGAGCTGAACGCCGATTTTTGCGCCCTCAAGGTCATCAACAGTTGCAATGGTTTTTGTTGTGCTGCCACCACAAGCGGCAAGGAGCATTGAAGCCGAACAAATTACGGCCGCAAGCGCCAATGAAATAACTTTTTTCATAGAGATCCCCTTTTCTTTTTAAAAAAATCATACATCTATTATAGTAATACAAAAACCAAAATAAATCAAGTAAAAAAGGCAAGATAAATTTGCTAATTCCTACAAAATATCCGCAAAAATTCTGTAATTTTTACATTACGGAAAAAGATATTAAAATTTAGGTTTTTAATGCACTGTTTAAGACAAATTTTTACAATAAAAGGAGACAGCCTTGTAACCCAATTGTTACTTTGCCAAATCATTCACCCGTCACTTAAAAAAGCAAAAACAAAAGCAGGGCGATATTTACACCGATACCGCTCTGCAAAACCGTAAATTATAATTTAACCTTAAGGTTATTGTCTTTTAAATGGTCCTCGCTGACTTTTTGATAAAGTCTGTTTCCGCTCCAACGGCTGTTGTCGGGAGTGAGGGCGCAAATCAGAGGCATTTTATTTATGCCGTGGCTTTCAAGTTTTTTAAGCATAACATTAAATGTAAGGTGCGGAAAATCCTTGATAACCATAAGCTCATCGTCAAAGTTTGGAGAATCGTCGGGCAACGGTTCAATATCCTTTAATCCGAACAATGTTCCTATAGGCTTTGAAAAGTCCTTTTTCGCCGCTGTTTTTACAGGTATTTTCATAGACAAAAGCGTATTTCTTACGGCTTTCAGTCTGTCGCCTTTATAATTATAAAGAAGTACCGCCTCGTTCACGGCAAAACACCTCTGTTTTATTAATTGTATTTTTCAAGAGAAACTTCAATGATTTTTTCGCAAAGTGACGGATAGTCAATACCCTCTGCCGCTGCCTCCTGTGGGAGCAAGCTTGTCGGAGTCATACCGGGAAGTGAGTTTGCCTCAAGACAATAAGCCTCGCCCGATACCTTATCAAGAATAAAGTCAATTCTTGCATAGCTCTGCAAGTTGAGAGCCTTAAACGCAGCCTCGGCAGCTTTACGAAGAACATCGTCCTCGCTTGCAGTAATGTCAGCAGGGCAAATTTCGTCTGTTGCGCCTGCCTGATACTTTGCCACATAATCGTAGAAGCCTGTCTTAGGAATAATCTCAATCGGAGGCAATGCTCTGCCGCCGATAACGCCTACGGAGAACTCTCTGCCCTCTACGAACTGCTCAACTACGATTTCTTTTTCATATTTGAAAGCCTCTTTTACAGACTCTAAATACTCCGCTCTGTTTTCTGCCTTTGTAATGCCTACGCTTGAACCGCCCGAACACGGCTTTACAACGCAAGGATAGTAACTCCAATCCTCTGCGTCTTGGGCTGACTTGTAAACTCTGCCCGCAGGGGTTGTAACTCTGTTCTGAATAAGTACGCTCTTTGTAAGCGCCTTATTCATAGCAAGCGCAGAGCCGAGATAACCCGAACCCGTGTATTTGATGCCGAAAAGGTCAAGTGTAGCCTGAATCTGACCGTTCTCGCCCTCACCGCCGTGAAGAGCAAGATATGTAATATCTGCCTCGGCGCAGATTTCAATAACATTCATACCGATAAATTTTGATGATTTATCAAGGCGATTCTCCTTGACTGTCTTAATGTCGGGAATTTCCGTGCCGACACCGAGGCTGTCCGTAAAGCTGTAATTGTGCTTGAAGAGTGCGTCAATGTCGCAGAAATTCTCTTCGTAACCCATAAATACATCAAGCAAAACTACTTCGTTACCTTTTTCACGCAAAGCAGACGCTACCTTAATACCCGAAGATATTGATACATCACGCTCTGTACTTAATCCGCCTGCAAGAACAACAATTCTCATAATAACTCTTTCTCCCGTAAAATATATAGATAATTATTCGGTAAATAACAGTCTGTTTTCAGAACATAAAGCTGTCCATACCCCAATGCTCTACTTCATCGTACTTAACATAGCAACGCTTGCCCGCAATGCCGTTTGTCTGCATAATATTGCAGATATTCTCGGTAACTTTGGCATAGCCGTCTTTTGTACCCTTGCCCAGAAGTTTTACTTCAACTATTGCCGCAGGCTCGTCACTGCTGCCCTGAAAACTCATTTTTAATCCGTCATTAACGGCGCACATAACATACGCCTCGCTCTTGCCGATTGCCTTAAGCGAACCGGAAAGCTCTTTCATAAGTTCGTCTGCTTTCTCCTTTGAGAAAGTCACATTAGTTTTAACATCTATAAAAGGCATAAAATCTGTCCTTTCGTAAATCATAAGCCAAATAACTATCCTATATTATAATACGCATAAGTTTTTAAAGCAAGGATTTTTTGATGTTGTAATAAAGTTTATAAAAAGCGTTTTTTATACATCTTAAAAAGCAAAATATTTTTGTCATTTTGCATATTAAAACATTAAAATACTATTGAAAACAACGAAGTACAATTGCCGAATACACAATAATACTTTATAAACATTTTATATTATTCACAAAATGCCGTCTTATTTACAGACTCAGAAAATTCGTTATAAAAATTTTAAAAACTGCAAATTATCTGTTGCACTTGAGTGAATTATTTGATATAATAAAATTTAATAATAAACAATTATGAGAAAAGGAAAATGGAGGATAGTTTATGTTGAATACAGATTACAATCAGAAATTCGGCAAAGAAGGTCTTACCTTTGATGATGTTCTTCTCATCCCCGGTGAGTCTGATGTAGAACCTAAGAATGTTGATATTTCATCAAATCTTACAAAAAATATTAAGCTTAACACTCCTGTTGTTACTGCTGCAATGGACACTGTAACCGAAACCGCAATGGCTATTGCTATTGCCAGAGAGGGCGGTATCGGCGCTATTCATAAGAATATGAGCATTGAAAAGCAGGCTGACCAGGTTGACCGTGTTAAGAGAAGTGAAAACGGTGTTATTGTAAATCCGTTCTTCCTTTCTCCTGAAAATACAGTCCGTGACGCTAACGACCTTATGGGCAAATATAAAATTTCCGGTGTTCCGATCTGCCGTGACGGCAAACTTGTCGGTATTATCACAAACCGTGACCTTCGCTTTATGACCGGCGCTGACTTTAACCAGCCTATCGCAAACGTTATGACTTACGAAAGCCTTGTTACCGCTCCTGTAGGCACAACATTAAAGCAGGCACAGGAAATTCTCCGTAAACACAGAATTGAAAAGCTCCCGCTTGTAGGCTCTGACGGCAGCCTTAAGGGACTTATTACAATTAAAGATATTGAAAAGTCGGTTCAGTATCCTAATTCAGCCCGTGATGACAAAGGCAGACTCCTCTGCGGTGCGGCTATCGGCGCTACAGCAGATGTTCTCGACAGAGTTGCCGCTCTTGTTGAGTCACAGGTAGATGTACTCTTCCTCGACTCTGCTCACGGTCACAACTCAAACATTATAAAAACAGTTGCCAAAGTTAAAAAGGCTTATCCTAATGTTCCGCTCGTTGCCGGAAACATTGCTACAGCAGAGGCTGCCAAGGCTCTTATTGAGGCAGGCGCAGACACAGTAAAGGTTGGTATCGGTCCGGGTTCTATCTGTACAACAAGAATTGTTGCAGGTATCGGCGTACCGCAGATTACAGCAATTTACGATGCGGCTTGTGAGGCATCTAAGTACGGTGTACCGGTTATTGCAGACGGCGGTATCAAGTACAGCGGTGATATAGTTAAGGCTCTTGCGGCAGGCGGCAGCGTAGTTATGGTCGGCTCACTTGTTGCAGGCTGCGAAGAAAGCCCGGGAGAAAAAGAGATTTATCAGGGCAGACAGTTCAAGGTTTACCGTGGTATGGGTAGCCTTGGCGCTATGGGCAAAGGCAGCTCCGACAGATACTTCCAGGCAAGCAACAACAAGTTTGTTCCGGAAGGTGTTGAAGGCAGAGTACCTTACAAGGGAACTCTCGGCGACACAATTTATCAGCTTATGGGCGGTCTTAAGTCCGGTATGGGTTACACAGGTTGTGCAACTATTTCTGACCTTCATCAGAAAGCACAGTTTGTAAGAATTTCAGGTGCAGGTCTTCGTGAAAGCCACCCACATGACATTCAGATTACAAAGGAAGCTCCAAACTATTCTTTTAACGGCTGATTTTAAATAAAAAATATTTAACCGCTTGGTGTTTTATGCATCAAGCGGTTTTTTGCGGTTATTATTAAAGTTTTTTCAGGTTCTTTATCAAAAGTTTAGGTAAATTGTGGTTTAGCAAATTGTTTCGACAGGT
>ULMF01035898.1_pt1 | contig 15464 bp, 10 predicted proteins | sample 1951581 | NCBI WGS metagenome assembly ULMF01 (sample SAMEA4835543, study PRJEB28245) | human gut metagenome | biome: gut microbiome; material: fecal sample | place: Denmark | collected 2008
GGGCAGAGCGCAGGATGTTTTGACAAAGGCTTTTTGCGATTGGTTTTTAACCCTACAAAAAGAAAACAAAAATGAACAATTCAATCGAAATATACCACTCGCAAGACGGAAGCATACAGCTTAATGTAAAGCTGGAAAATGAGACAGTGTGGCTGAGTGCAAATCAAATGGCTATGCTTTTTGACCGCGATGCAAAGACAATACGCAAACATATAAACAATGTTTTTGCAGATGGAGAATTGGCAAAGGAAAGCAACACGCAAAAAATGCGTGTTGCTAATTCCGACAAACCTGTTCCGTTCTATAATCTTGATGTAATCATTTCTGTAGGATATAGAGTAAAGAGTAGGCAAGGCGTACAATTCCGCCAATGGGCAACCTCCGTACTCAAACAATACCTCATCAAGGGCTACGTTGTCAACCAACAGATAAAACTCGACCGCTACAACGAGCTTAAGGATGTTGTGCGCCTCATGTCGCGCTCCATTGTCTTGCAGGACAATGTGACCACAGACGAGTATAGCGGGCTGTTCAACGTTATCTCCGACTATGTATATGCGCTCGACACACTCGACCAGTATGACTATCAGTCGCTCTCCATCTCAAAGACAACCAAGAAAGAGCCATTCCGCGCCACTTACGACAATGCAATGGAGGTTATCAACGCATTGAAAGAGAAATTCGGTGGCAGCAAGTGGTTTGCCAATGAGAAGGACGACTCGTTCAAGAGCAGCATCGGACAAATCTATCAGACCTTCGGTGGAGAGGAACTCTATCCGTCGGTAGAAGAAAAAGCCGCAATGCTTTTGTATCTTGTTGTGAAGAACCACTCTTTCAGCGACGGCAACAAGCGTATCGCCGCAATGCTCTTTCTCTGGTTTCTCAACAACAACCGTGTGCTCTATGCAAAAGACGGACATAAGCGCATAGCCGACAACACTCTCGTAGCGCTCACTCTGATGATAGCCGAGAGCCGCACAGAAGAGAAGGACGTGATGGTGAAAGTTGTGGTGAATCTGATCAACAAAGAGAATCAGTAGAAGCCACAATCATAGGTTTGTATATGCATTTTTGAATATAAGTAGTTATATTTGTACAAATTTTATAGAAATCTGTGCTGCGGCAACTGGGCAGAGCGCAGGATGTTCTGACAACTATTTGAAAAATATGCGCAAATAAATTATGATGAAACTTATTTCCGACAAAAGCCAAGAATTGATAAAAGGCGACAATTGCTTTGACATAATACGCTATTATCTATCCTTTATTGTGGTTTTTGCCCATTTTTCAATACTGTCTGGCGCAAATAATTTCAATTGGATAACAAGTAGCGGAGAAGCTGTTTCTGGATTCTTCATACTCAGTGGCTTTCTCGTATACTATAGTTTTCTAAAGAAACCACAGTTAAATGATTATATAAAAAAACGGGCTCGGCGCATATTGCCACCATACATATTCATTGTTTTCTTATGCTTTATTGGAGGATTGTTTTTGTCGACAATGACAGTTTCTGAATATTTTACCTCTCCACAATTGTATAAATACATTGTCTCCAATGTATGTTTCTTGAATTTTTTAGAACCGTGTCTTCCCGGTGTATTTACAGACAACATAATGCCAGCAGTCAATGGCTCATTATGGACAATGAAAGTTGAAGTTATGCTATATGCTTCAGTCCCCATTTCTTTTTATTTTTTCAAACGATGGAACAAAAAAATCGTTCTTTTACTGATTTTTGCCATATCAATCTCTTATCGTGAATGTTTTGAATATCTTTACGACATAACAAACAACGATTTTTATTTAATTTTAGGCAGACAAATGGTAAGTCAACTGGTCTATTTTTATTCAGGAACTGCCATTCTAATGTTTTTTGACAAATTTCAGAGAAATATAAAGATTCTCCTTCCCTGCGCTTTGCTTATATATTTATTCAAATCAGAATTCATCTTATTTGAATATCTTGCACCATTTGCATTCGCCATCATTATAATAGGGATTGCATATAACTTCAGATATCTAAATTTTATTGGAAAATACAGCAATGTGGCATATGGCATCTATTTGTTCCATTTTCCTGTCATACAAACAATTCTACATTATAAAATACACGAATACAGCTTTTCGTTGGCACTTGCGCTCTCTGTATTTTTGACAATAGCACTTGCCATCTTCTCTTGGAACTTTATAGAAAAACCATTTATGCGTTTCTCAGCACAAAGACAGCCTCGCGTCCTACGTTGAAAAGCAAATCGAGAATGCTCTGATTGGGCTGAAATCCAAATTTTGACGACCATATCTGATAGTATGGCTCGAGTGTTTGCTCCGTCAGCACACCGTCGCGTAGATTGAGGGCGTCAGAGGCCGCCAAATCGTTTTTATTGTCAACAACGACTGTTTCTATATCCAAGTCGAGAAAATCGATTACAGCGGCGTGCAGCGTCAAATTAAGCGATGCTATTGTTTGTATCGACTCGTCTGTATAGATTTGCTTCAAATCATCTGCAAAATAGTCGAAGAACGGAGTGCGCCCATAAGCCGAGAACAATGCACCCCAATGCGTATGTCGCCAATTGCCGTGACTGGAAAGCGCCACCTCTCCCACCGCCATCCGCCTGTTTGTCTTTTGCAGCGACGCCGACAGCTGCTGGCATCCGTTTGTACCAACAATGTCCATACGGTTAAGATGCTTGTGGTGCTTGTCGAAAGGCTCCGACAAATCTATCGCCACCTTGCCATAACGAAGCATGGCAGCGTAATAGTCTACGCTGCCCGCATATCTGGAGCTGAACACTGCTTTCAATGTGTCCATCTTATTCTACTTGTCGGGATTTGCATCCTTGAAGATTCTGTTCCAACGGATTCCAGAGAATAACGGTTTATCCTCGTCGAATGATATGATGACAAACATCGGCGTGCCTACTATGTGGTCTTCAGGCACAAAACCCCAATAACGCGAATCGAGCGAATTGTCGCGGTTGTCGCCCATCATCCAATAGTAATCCATCTTGAACGTATAAGAGTCGGTCTGTTTGCCGTTGATAAATATTTTGCCGTCGCGCACCTGCAAGTCGTTTCGCTCATAGTTGCGGATGCATCGCTCATAAACAGGCAGATTGAACATGTTAAGCTTCAGCGTCACACCCTTCTTAGGTATCCACATTCCGCCCTGAGCTATATTTGTGGCATAGTTGGCACGCGTCCATCCGTAATAGCGCGTAATAGGATAAGGCGGACACGGCTCCATCACTTCCGAGCGCTCCACAGCCGTGACATAAGGCAACGATTTGAAATAAGCCACCGCCTTTTTTGTCAGAGGCACACCTCCTGAATAGAAAGATCCGTCGCGGTTCATCTTCTTGTCGTAGACCATCTCACCATCGGCATTGGCAACTGGAGCATTGCGGTCGGCAAGACTGATGCCTGCCTTTTCCCAATCCTCATCGCTAATCGACTGTCCGTTGGTATAGATGTCATAGTTGAACTGCAAATTTTCCGGTTCATCAAGCGGCTTGCCGTTGATATACACCGTTTGGTCGACAATCTTCAGATAGTCGCCAGGCAAACCTATGCAGCGCTTCACGTAGTTCTCGCGGCGGTCCACAGGACGATACATCACCTTTCCGAAATATTCCGGATGCTGGTTTACCACACGGCGTCCCAGCTCAATGCAACGCTTGCCGAACTCGTAGCTGTAATATTCCTGCAGCGATGTTGGATTCTGCTGCTTGAAACCTTCGATGTAGCAACTTGTATAGTAATCCGGATTCTGCACATTGTAGGCAATAGTGTCGCCTGCCGGGAAGTTGAACACAACGATGTCATTGCGTTCCACCTTACGGAATCCTTTCAGACGACGGTATTCGTTTTCCGGATGGTCGAGATAGCTCTTTGTGTTGATTATAGGAAACGTGTTCTGACAAAGAGGAAAGTGGATTGGAGTGATAGGCACACGCGGCCCGTAGCACATCTTGTTGACCCACAGATAGTCGCCCACAAGAAGCGTTTTCTCCAATGAAGAAGACGGAATCTTGTAGTTCTGACCAATGAATGTGAAAATTATATATACAAGCACAAGGGCATAGACAATAGCGTCTATCCAGCTCATCACTGTGCGCACCACCGACGATTTCGACGTGCGCCACCAGTCCCAACGCACGTAGCGCGTCAGATAGATGTCGACCAAAACGGGATAAACCAGCAGAAACCACCAGTTGCCAAGCCATGTCAAAAATGCGAAAAACAGCACTGAGACAATAGCAAAACGTATCTTCTGTGACCTTTTTGCCGATAATATCCGCTCCTTTATACTTTTACCCTTTTTGTTTGATTCCGTCATATATTCTTAAAAACTTACTTTACTACCAAAATTTTAGTGACACAGCCGCTCGATTTATCGTTTTCATTCTGCGATGCAAATACATAGTAAACACCTGTGTTCACGCGTGAACCTTCGCTGTTGAGTCCGTCCCAAACAAACATACCTCCTGTGGAACGTCCTGAATAAACAAGGTTGCCCATAGAGTCTGTAATCTTCACGAGAGAATTGTCCATAAGTCCTACCACTGTGACATGTCCGCTATAGTCAGGACGCACTGGATTAGGATAAGCATAGACATCACTATAGTTATCTTGAGACGGCGCAGCGTCACTTTCATAGACAAGTGTACCTTTCTTTGTTCCTATAAACACGCGATTATCATCTGTGCTGCATACAACAGATGTTATCTCATCACTTGTCAACGGGCTGTTTTCCGTAGAAAAATGCTCCAATATCTCACTGCCGTCAGCATTTACCAAATATAAACCTGAAGTAGTAGTTCCTATCCATTTTCTATTAGCACCATCTACAGCTATAGATGAAACATAAACACCATCCAAAAGATAATCAGCCAAATTGGTTCCATCATTACGAGGCACTTTAATTCTGTTAACTATATTATTGCCTTTAAAAGCAGCCTCCAGACTGTTTATTACACAAACACCCGTATTTGTACCTAACCAAATTTTACCATTTTTATCCTCCACTATATTAAAAATAAAGCCAATATCAATAGATTTACCATCCTGATCAACAAATGTGGATATTATTTTTACATCGTCATCTGACTTATCGGTTAAAGTTCCTTTTGTGTCAAGTATTGTCAGTTTTGTTTTCCATTCATTATCAGCGTATACAATAAAATTACCCTTTATAATAAATCTTACACCAAATTCTGTTTTCATGTTACCGAAACTGTACGTAATCCAATCAGAATCTTTTACATCTTTATTGAATTTTTTTTCAGCAGGAAGCATATGAAGTTGAGGATATCCAACATTTACTATATAATTTAAGAATCCAGCCCATAAGTTTCCAAATTTATCAATTTTCACATCAGGAACACAGCAAACACTTTTGAAAGTAAGAGTGGAGTTGTCTCCATCAAATTTTTGTATTTGCTCATTATTTTTTATTCCATATATTCCTTCCCACCATGTTCCAAACCATATAACATCCTTATCATTTACATCAACTGTCAATCCATATGAATCTGTAAGATAATCTTTCGAACTGTGTTTCAATGTCAAATTTTCAGGTAAAAGATTATTCCATACTCCTTCTTTTAAAGATGATACCGCAACTCTATTATTCATACCAGCTCCTAAAAAAGAATATCCCGAATTCATAGAATACAGCGTGCCGTTTTGATAAGTGAGGTAGTAAGGCTCGCTGACGGTAGAGGTGTTTGGGCGATAAGTGTCGTGAAGAATGGTGACAGAGCCGTCGGAGATTGAAAACTCCTTCAATCCGTTGCTGTCGAGATTCCACAATCCTTTGCCATCGATTGTTGACAGATGGCTGCCGTCGATTTCCGAAGGCATCGCCACTGTCTGCGACGTTCCATCCGGGCTTACAACGATGTATTTTCCCTTATACGAAGCCACCATATTGTTGCCCGACATCGACACGTTCGACGGCGCCGACTTCTCTATAACCGACATTGCAAGGTTGGTAGGATCCTCTCCTATTTTTATATAATAAAACCAACCAGTCGTGGTCAACATACTGTTGTTGTCTATTTTCCGCAACTGCATTTCCTGCTTGATGTTGGTTTCCTTGAAACTGCTCAGTTCATAATGACTCTCACCAACCGACGACACATAGATTTTTTTGTCGAACGTGGCAAATATGTTTTTGTCGGTCACTACAATCGATTTGAAAGCCTTTCCATAGTTGAACGACTCTTTTACCACACATTTGTTGCAGTCTACGACCATATATCCGAAATCAGTGGCAATGTATGCATAATCGCCGCTGAAATCCACGCTGTTGATTGCTTTCGACACTGTGAGAATAACGCTTTTGAGGTCAGGCACATTGTCAACACGTCCGTTTTCGCGCACAATGTCGATGTTTGAGTTGCTGTATGCCACAAGCAAAAATTTCTTGTCGTAGTTATAGTATATGCCCGAAATGTCAGTGTCCGACATTCCGTTCATTTTCGTATAAAACACCGACTCATCGTTATCTTTGTCGTAGGAATACAACCAACCGTCGGCGAGATAGAACACCTTGTTGTCGGTGTCGACAAGCGAATTGTTGTTGTTGCCCGAAAATACGGGATAAATGCTCCAACTGCCCACTTGCTGGGACTTCGCCGGCACAACAGCCATCACAATCAGTAATGCAACTGCCAAACATATTCTCTTTATCATAGTGTCTTTTTTAAATAGTCTATAAGTTTTTTTGTAGCCCTTGCGCGATGGCTGATGGCATTTTTTTCTGCCGACTCCATTTCTGCGAAAGTGCGGTCGCTGCCTTCCGGCAGAAACACTTTGTCGTATCCGAATCCACCTTCTCCATGACGCTCTGTGGCAATTGTTCCCTCTATTTTTCCCTCAAATTCAATGCTTTCACTGCCTTCAATAAGTGCTATCACCGTGCGGAAACGCGCTGTGCGGTCGATCTTTCCAGCCAATTCACCGAGCAGCTTGTCTATGTTGCGCTCCGAATCGCAGTCCTCGCCTGCATAACGTGCGGAGTAGACACCCGGACGTCCGTCAAGCGCCGTCACCTCCAAACCGGTGTCGTCGGCAAAGCAGTCGTATCCGTATTTGTCCTTCACCCAACGCGCTTTAAGCATGGCGTTGCCTTCGATTGTAGCCGCCGTTTCCGGAATGTCGTCGTGACAACCTATTTCAGAAAGACTGAGAATATTGTACTCTCCTCCTGCAATAGCCCTGATTTCCTGAAGCTTGTTTTTATTATTTGTAGCGAATACAATATTCTTCATATCTTTCTAATAATTCAGCTGTTCTATTTATTAAAACGTTGTTTTACACGCTTTATTTCACAACGATGTTGACAATCTTGTTTGGCACAACTATCACTTTCACCACAGTTTTGCCTTCAAGCCAGCGTGCGGCATTCTCATTTTCAAGAGCCAGACGCTCAACTTCAGCCTTGTCGGTGCCGTTTGCCACTTGAATGTTGAAACGTGCCTTTCCGTTGAACGACACAGCATAGTTCACGTTTGCCTCAACAAGATATGCCTCGTTGAATTTTGGCCAAGCTGCGTCGCACACCGTAGTGTCTTTGCCTACAGCATGCCACAATTCCTCTGCAATGTGAGGAGCGAACGGTGCGAGAAGCACCACAAGTTCGCCAAGCACCTCGCGCGAATGGCACTTAGCCGCAGCAAGCTCGTTTACACAAATCATAAACGCGCTGACCGATGTGTTGTAAGAGAAATGCTCAATGTCCCATGTCACTTTCTTTATCAGTTTATGAAGCGATTTGAGCGCCTCTGCCGAAGCTTTTTCATCGTCGACGAGCAAAGTGTCGCCTTTGTAGAACAAGTTCCACAATTTCTTCAAGAAGCGGTTCACACCGTCGATACCGTTGGTGTCCCACGGCTTGCTCTGCTCCAACGGACCGAGGAACATTTCGTAAAGACGCAATGTGTCGGCACCATAAGTTTCTACAATATCGTCTGGATTCACAACATTGAACATTGACTTTGACATCTTCTCAACGGCATATCCACAAACATATTTGCCATCCTCAAGCACAAACTGTGCGTCGGCAAACTCCGGACGCCACGCCTTGAATTTCTCAATATCGAGCACGTCGTTGCTAACGATGTTGACATCAACGTGGATAGGTGTTGTGTCGTAGTCCTTCTTCAATCCGTATGAAACGAATGTGTTGGTATCCTTTATGCGATAAACAAAATTGGAGCGTCCCTGAATCATACCCTGATTTATGAGCTTCTTGAACGGTTCTTCCTCACATACAACACCATTGTCAAACAAGAATTTGTTCCAGAAACGGCTATAAATCAAGTGACCTGTGGCATGCTCCGTACCGCCGATGTAAAGGTCAACGTTGCGCCAATATTCGTCTGCCTCTTTAGACACAAGAGCATTGTTGTTGCGCGGATCCATATAGCGCAGATAATATGCCGACGAGCCAGCGAAACCAGGCATTGTGCAAAGTTCGTAAGGATAGCCTTCGACTGTGTGCCAGTTTTTGGCACGTCCCAATGGAGGCTCGCCAGTCTCCGTAGGCAGGAATTTATCAACTTCGGGCAGTTCAAGAGGCAACTGGTCCTCATCGAGCACATGAGGAATGCCGTCTTTGTAGTATACAGGGAACGGCTCGCCCCAATAGCGCTGACGACTGAAGATAGCATCGCGCAGACGATAGTTCACTTTTACCTTGCCTATGCCTTTTTCTTTGATAAACTTCTTTGTCGCGGCAATGGCTTCTTTCACTTCCATTCCGTTGAGATTCAACTCCGCACCCTCAGAATTTATCATTTTGCCCTCTTTTGCGTCAAAACTTTGTTCCGACACGTCGCATCCCTCAATAAGAGGCACTACGGGCAGATTGAAATGACGAGCGAAAGCATAGTCACGGCTGTCGTGGGCTGGCACTGCCATGATTGCGCCCGTGCCGTAGCCTGCAAGCACATAGTCGCTTATCCACACAGGTATTTCCTTTCCGGTAAGCGGATTCACGGCATACGATCCTGAGAACACACCGCTGACCTGCTTGTCAATCAGACGCTCACGCTCTGTCTTATGCTTTATTTCAGCCAAATATTTATCTACTGCTTCACGCTGTTCGGCCGTAACGAGTTTTTCAACATATTCGCTTTCCGGTGCAAGCACCATGAATGTCACACCAAAGATTGTATCGGCACGTGTTGTGAAAATTTCAAGATTGAGATCTTGTCCCACTACCTTGAAATTCATTTCAGCACCCTCCGAACGTCCAATCCAATTGCGCTGTGTTTCTTTAAGAGAATCGGTCCAGTCGATGGTGTCAAGACCGTCGAGAAGACGTTGTGCATAAGCCGACACACGCAGACACCATTGGTTCATCACCTTCTGCTCTACAGGGTAGCCTCCACGAATAGACACACCCTCACTCACCTCGTCGTTGGCAAGCACAGTGCCGAGTTTCGCACACCAGTTGACCATTGTCTTGCCACGATAGGCAATACGGTAGTTCATCAGCACGTCGCTCTGCTCCTTTTCGCTCATTGCGTTCCATTCGGCAGCCGTGAAGTGCATTTCCTCGCCGCATGCAGCCTCCACGCCTTCCGTGCCGTTCTGCTTGAACGCATCTATAAGTTTGTCGATGCACTCAGACTTGTTTGTCTTCAAGTCATAGTAACTCTTGAACATTTTTACAAATGCCCACTGTGTCCATTTGTAGTATTGCGGATCGCACGTCTTGAGCTCGCGGCTCCAATCGTAGCAGAAACCAATCTTGTTCAGCTGCTCGCGGTAACGGTTGATGTTGTTTACGGTTGTCACCTCAGGATGCTGACCAGTCTGAATGGCATATTGCTCGGCAGGCAAACCATATGCGTCGTAGCCCATCGGATGAAGCACGTTGAATCCCTGCAGACGCTTGTAGCGTGAGAATATGTCGGACGCAATGTAACCGAGCGGATGGCCTACGTGAAGTCCCGCACCCGAAGGATAAGGAAACATGTCGAGGACGTAGAACTTCGGACGCTTTGCATCGATGTCGGTTTTATAAACGTTGTTGTCTTTCCAATACTGTTGCCAGCGTTTTTCTATTTCTTTGTGATTATATTCCATATTTCTTTTCTTATTTTATCAAACCAAGTTGTTTAGAAATGTCGAGCATCTTGTTTATCGGACGCACTGCGCGCTCGCAAAGATCCTCGCTTATCTTTATTTCCGGAGCCTCGTATTTAAGGCAATTGTAGATTTTCTCAAGTGTGTTTAGACGCATATAGAAGCACTCGTTGCACGCACATGTGCTGTCGTCGGGAGGCGCAGGAATGAATTCCTTGTCCGGACAAGCCTTCTTCATCTCGTAAAGTATGCCCGACTCCGTCACTACAATAAACTGACGGGCGTCTGACTTTACAGCATAGTCGAGCAAGCCTTTTGTCGAGCCAACCTTGTCGGCAAGAACAAGCAGACTCTTCTTGCATTCAGGATGCGCCAGCACTTTCGCTTCAGGATATTGCTTCTTCAATCCTATGAGTTTCTCAAGCGAGAATTTCTCATGCACCATGCACGCTCCGTCCCACAGTTTCATCTGACGTCCTGTAAGACTGTTGATATAATTGCCGAGGTTGCGGTCTGGTCCGAAAATCATTTTCTGATCTTTCGGGAAACTCTCCACTATCTGGCACGCGTTGGATGATGTGACAACCACGTCGGTCAGCGCTTTCACCTCTGCCGTCGTGTTGGCATAACTTATAACGATGTGGCCGGGATTCTCGTCGATGAACCGCTGCAAGTCGGCGGCCTTGCAACTGTCGGCAAGCGAACATCCGGCATTGAGATCGGGCACAAGCACCTTCTTCCGCGGTGACAGAATTTTCGCCGTCTCGCCCATGAAGTTCACTCCGCAGCTGACAATCACGTCGGCATCCGTCTGTGCAGCCTTCTGTGCCAACGCCAGACTGTCGCCGATGAAATCGGCTATAGCCTGCACCTCGTCGCGCTGATAGTAGTGCGCCAGGATGACTGCATTCTTCTCTTTCTTCAGTTTGGCAATCTCTTCCACCAGATTCAAACCCTCCTCTACAGGAGCGTCAACGTAACCTTTATCCACAGTCATTATTTTATATATTTTCTTTTTATTTTTTTAAAAAAGGAATTTTATGTTGTTACTATTAGCGCGTTGATAACTGTAGTAACTTTTTGGCTGTTTTCTTGCTTTTTAAGTTATTGATATAATTGTCTACGTTATCAATATGCTGTCAACACGCAATATCCTTATATTTCAGTTTCATATAAGTTTTATCAACACCTTGTCAATAATCCGCAAAGTTAGTAAATTCTTACGATTTCAAGGCTTGATTTATGTCGAAAACCTGTTTAATCAGCGATTATTATTTTATGCTAACTTTTTTTGAAAGTTGAAAACTATTTACATACGTTGTTGATTCTTAGATTGCAAGAAAAAAGTTTCAATTGTTGTTGTTTGGTTTTCAACTGTTATCAACCATTTATTCACATATTGTGGACAACTCCTGTAAGTTAAATTCATTACCTTTGCATTCAAATAATTAACTTCTGAACAAACAATGAAAAAGAAATCAATGCAGGAACTTGCTCGACTGTCGTGTGAGGAATATCATAAAGTGGAGAAACTCCACATTGTAGTGGTGCTCGACGACGTGCGCAGCCTTAACAATATAGGCTCTATATTCCGCACGGCTGACGCCTTTCTGATAGAGAAAATCTACCTTTGCGGAATCACTGCCACTCCTCCAAGTCCGGATATTCACAAAACGGCGCTCGGTGCTGAGGACTCTGTGGAATGGGAATATGTTGATAATGTTGTAAACCTTGTTGAAAACCTTCAGGAGAATGGCTATCAAGTATGTGCCATTGAGCAAGTTAACGGTAGCGTCAACTTGTTGGACTTTACTGTTGATAAGTCTGCCAAATATGCCGTGGTGCTGGGTAATGAAGTGAAAGGTGTGAAGCAGGAGGTGGTAGACAAGGCTGACTGCTGCATAGAACTCCCGCAATATGGCACCAAGCACTCGCTGAACGTGTCGATTACTGCCGGCATTGTTATGTGGCAGTTCTTTTCAACAATGCGTTGACAAGTAGTTGTTAACATAGTGTGGATAAACAGAGCATCACGCTGACATTCAGCGTGATGCTCTGTTTATAACTTGTTTAAAGTTGTGTCAAAATGTGATAATGTGTCTATCCGTATTTACAGCTCCAACTATACCCCACCCATCAGTGACATTGCTATAAATTTGAATAGCTTCGGTGTACTCATCTTGTGGAGTGATGCTATATACCATAAGTGACTTCAGGTAGAAATAAAGTTCTTTGGTGATGCTTTGCAGTTCTACAATAAGTTTGGTTTGTTCGCGAGGAGCCACAAGGTCAACGCTGATGGTAAATTCATGTTGCGTGCCATTGAAACGCTGGTCAGAGAAGATGTTGCTGAAGTAGCGAGGCCAGTTGCCACGCTTGGCATAGATGTCGGTATCTTTGAATAAAGTCTCATCATCGGAAGTGAAAACGTCATTGTAGTTTTCATCATCGCGCTTCTCCTTGTCGTTAATAAGTTGTTCGTTGTCTTTGTCAAAAGTTTTAACTTGCAAGCGATAGTAATTGCCGCTTTCTTGAGGGTCAGAGATGCGTAGGCGCACTTCCGCTTTACCATTAACCTCCCCTTCTTTAGGAGCGACGTATTTAGCATCAACCACCTCAAGAGTTGGTTTGGATGGAACAATCGTTGAGCCTGACACGTTTGGAAGATCTATTTCTGAGGCATTAACAGCAATGTGGTCGCCAACTGAAGGGCGGTAATCGCTGACAAAGCGGTGATGCTCATCATCGTAGGTCATCTTCTTTTGTTCGCCTCCATTGATAGAGTAGTAGACGTGACCGAAGCGGAGAGAAGCAGATATGTTGAACACATATTCAGCATCTTCCGTGATGTCTGTTAGTCGAGTAAATACAAACGACCGTCCAGCCATCACTTCAAGCGTAGTGTCGGGCGAAGCCATCACTGTAAGAGTGATATTCTCAGAATTATTGTCATCTCCATCGTATTTAAGTTTTCGCTCACAAGCTGTTGATAAGATAATCACAGTTGTTAATAAGAGTATTTTAAAGAATTCCATAAATGTCAGAATATAAGTTTGTAATTAAGTGATGGCATAAAAGGAAATATGCAGATACCTTTCAGCACGGGCGTGTTGTTGTCATAGCCAGTGTAGGCGTACGACACGTTCTTTTGATTATAGAGATTGTAGATAGTGAAAGTAAATTCACTATCTACAAATCTGCGGTGCTTAGTGTTGTAAGTGATAGAAAAGTCAAGATGGTGGACATCAGGCAATTTATAAGAGTTAGGGATGTTGTAAGTATTAGTCATCATAATATCATCGATGAATGTTGACTCGCTCGTGATTCCAGTAGAAGGTTGTCCTGAGAAAATAGTAGTCAGAGGCAGATTGCCACGTCGTCCGCTTTGGTAAGTCCACGATGCTGATAGCGACCAGTGGCGGTTACAGCGATGATTAACCACAACGTTGAAGTTATGTCGGCGGTCGGTAGGGTCATAGAATTCCTTGCCACCATTGATTTCTTTGCCTGGTTGGTCGAACGTGCGAAAAGACTTAGCCCATGTGTAGCTCACCCACCCTGTTGTCCTTCCAAACTTCTTCTGAGCCATAAACTCAATGCCATAAGAGCGACCTTTACCACTGACCACAAGTTCCTGCCAGTCGCCCGTGGTGCTTGCTATCTCATAGAAAGGTATTCCGTCCAAAGATGATGAAAAAGGGTCTTGTACTGTGACTTTTTCAACGAATGCCATATATGTAGCTCCATTTTTATATTGAATAACGTTGTCGATAGTCTTGTAGTAGCCTTCTACCGAAAATTCAATGCCATTAATAGGTTCGTAAGTAAGTCCAGCAGCATATTGGTTGCCACGCATTAGAGGCACATTTTTAGTAATAGGCACCCATAAATTGGATGGCATTGTGATGTTGCTGCTGCTGAGCATGTGTATGCCTTGACTCATACGGGCATATGAAACTTTAAATGCTATTTTGGGAGTAATCAGAAAGCGGAGCGAAGCGCGAGGCTCAATGGAATGATAAGTCTTACCTGTCACGGCATAGAGTGAATAGCGCAGTCCAAGATTAGTTTTCAGCCACGAAGTGGCTGTCCAATCATCTTCACCATATATAGCCATTGTGGTCATATGTTGCCAATCGCCTACATTTGCATTGCTTATGATAGGTTTCGTATTTTTGCCTTTAGGCAGAATGTAACTGTAAGTGTCCACTTGAGGAAGCATCCATTGGTATGCACCTTTAATACCCCATCGTATGTCGTGTTTAGACTCCCTTTTAAGGCGAAAATCTGTACTTAAGGAGGCTTCATTTATTTCAGAGTTGAAACTTGCATATGAATCTTCTTTAATCTCTTTCTCTGTTCTTTCTAATGAAGATAGTTTGAGATAATATAGATAATGACTAATGTTAGCGTTGACATTTAAAGAAAAAGAGTTGTTGAAAAGATGCGTCCAGTACGCACTACCCATCACGTTGTCCCAGTGATTGATAGTGGAATGCTTAATAAGAAGATAGTCTGAATTGTCATTATCATCACCTTTGTAAATTTTATAACTGTCGGATGGCGATGCATCGCTCACGTCCTTACCCCAATAGACAACTGCCGTAAGTTTGTCTCTATCGGAAAATTTATGGACAAATTTAGCATTCAAGTCGTAATAATTCATCTTTGAATAAGGCTTTAGAGCGTTGGGATTATCATAAACCTTATCAAGTAGAGGTTGCATAATCCAGTTGAAGTAGGAGGCTCGAGCGGCAATGTTGAAACTTGTATGCCCTTTCCATATCGGACCTTCGGCGTGAATTGCTGACAAAAGCATACCAACGTTAACGTTTCCGTGGTAATTTTCGAAATCACCCTCTTTAAGACCCACATCGACCACACTTGATAGTCGCGAGCCATAGCGAGCAGGAAAAGCACCTTTGTAGAAAGTAACGTTATCTACCATATCTGGAATTATAGAAGAAGAAAAACCCTTCAGATGTTCACCGTTGTATAGAGTTGATCCGTCGAGTGTGATAAGATTCTGGTCGTAGTTACCACCGCGCACGTAGATGCCCGCTGCACCATCGCTTGACGACTGCACGCCAGGTAGTTTCTGAAGAGATTTCATCACGTCAGCCTCTCCCATCACCGTAGGTAATTGCTTGATTTGTGTAGCTGACAAAGTCTGAGCCGACATCTGCGACGACTGCACGCCGAAGTTTGTGTGCGAACCGTAGACATTGACGTCGCGCAGCTCCGTGCTGCGTTGCAACCTTACCTCTATCGCTTTATTGCCACTTTCAGCAGTGAAAGAAGAAGGCGTGTAGCCAACGTATGCTGCGGTCAGCTCTGTCCCATCAGCAACGTTAATCTCAAAA
>ULMF01023609.1_pt1 | contig 15324 bp, 4 predicted proteins | sample 1951581 | NCBI WGS metagenome assembly ULMF01 (sample SAMEA4835543, study PRJEB28245) | human gut metagenome | biome: gut microbiome; material: fecal sample | place: Denmark | collected 2008
AAGGGTGAAGCCTTTGTAGTTCTTAACGGTTACCGCAAATTTACCGTTAGTTGCTCCCTCTCCTGTACCATAAGTAGTTGTTGTTTTTGTCTCTGTGGTTACTATGGTTGCTGTTCCGTTCATACTATCTGGCGTAATCTTTTTCGTTGTTTCTTTGGTAAATGTTGCTGTAAGGTTTAATACTGCTTTGTAGGGCTCTTTTAACAGGTTATAACCAGCCTTTGTTTGTGTCTCAACCAGATAGTAGGTTGCGTTATCGAGACCCTCAAAGGACAATTTACCGTTTGAATCAGTCGTTTTGGAACCAATTTTTACAGCATTGCCCGCAGTTTTCAGCCATGTTTCTGTAACTTTAGCAGGAGCTGCAGGAAGGCTTACTCCATCCTTTACACGATATAAATCAAATGTAACACCCTCCAGTGGAGTATTAGGAGTAGTAGCTTCGCCATCTAACTTAAGAACATCAATTCCAAAGGTAAATACATTGACAACATCCTTAATGTAATCTATTTCCGGATCCTTTGGCTTATTCGGGTTATCGGGATCCTCTGTCGTCGGATAAATTGCATTGGAATAATCTAATGTAATGTTATTGGGGTTACCAGCTTCTGTCATCGCTGCATCTTCATCTAAGGTTGCTACGAAATAAATGTAAATGGATTTTCCTGCATATTCTTTAACAGCGGAAGTGATTGTTCCAGCGGTGGTATCTACGGTGTTAAAGTCAATTGTCCAGGTTTTACCAGTTACAGTAGGTGAGATTCCTGTTAAAATTGGAGTTTTACTTGTGTAATCTGTTTCTTTCGTTTCATAAATCTTAAAGCTGCCATCTTTATATGTCAAATTTTTCATTATATCTGTCAGCTTAAAGGTTTTTAACTTCTCAACATTGGAAGGTACGTCAACTCGGATTAAGTAAGGAACCTCAGCGCCTACTCTATAATCTGCGTCAGCTTCCCAGTCTTTATTTGTCCGATCCATTACAAATTTTTCTGTGTCAGGCTTTTCATTTGTAATGTTAACGATTGCACTATACGCTGCTCCTTCACCAGTTGTTGTTCCGATTCCACCTACGTTTGCGTCTTCTTCCCAGGTAACTTTTCCGGCATTATTAATCGTAAACTGATATTTCTTTGTGCCATCCATAATGTAACCCTTGGGTGCGCTAACCTCGATAAAGCGGTATGTTCCGGCTGTCAGATCTTGTACGTTGATCATACCATTGCTGTCTGTTTTAAATTTTGTTGCATCTGTCGATGCCACACCAGTATAAGTCCATTTAGCACTAGTACTAGAAGCATCATATTTTAAATAATCCCATTTTGCAGTAGTAGCCTCTTTATCTTTCATCTGCAGGATAAATTCTGCACCTTCCAGAGATACTGCCGCCTTAGTTCCTTCTTTTCCCTTCTTAACAAGTGTTACTCCACCGTAAGTAGTCTGGTTTTTAGGGAATACATGCACATCATAAATCCAGTCATCTCCCTCTACGTTTGTCATAGGCAGGGATACAAGGAAATCTTTCGTTTTACCTGTTACGTTTGCAGGAGCATCGGTTTCGCTAACGTAATATAAGCCCTGGGTAATAAAACCATGACTAAATTTTGCTATTCCATTATCATCTGTTCTGCCTGAATCTATCTGTGGTATTTCAGTTCCATTTTTCTTTAATACAGCTGCATTACCTTTCCCGGTAAGTACAAAATCCTCTACCTTTGGCAATGCATCACCGTCCTTGCCATAATAAGCATCCAAATTAGCTACTTTCCAGATTGTAAATTGTACACCTGGTAACGGTTTTGCATCCCCCGGGACAGCATCAGTTTCACTACCCGTTCCATCTGGTTTCAAATTTCCATTATATTCATACTTATGAATTGTTAAAGAAACATCCTTACTCGTATCAATCGTCGGCATTTTGGTCGTTGTGGCAGTCGAACCGCCTTCAGCCGCAAATGCCGTCATTGTCATCATCGACAATGTCATCGCCAGGGTCAGGAGCCCTGTCAGAAGCTTTTTCATTCTCTTCATTGTTTGCATTCTCCTTTTTTTGTCCGGCTGTCCTTTTGTGTTTGGGACAGCCGAATTATTTTTACTTCTCCTGCTTTGTACGTTTCGCTCCGTACTTTGTTTCTAAGGTTTTCGCCTTATGCAGCTGCCGGACATAAGCCCCTGCTCCAACAGCCTTTGTTTCATACCTCCGGGGGTATTATCTCTTCTTCCGAAGCTTATCGTCCCCCTTTCTGCATTGCAGCGTGAAGTATGTACCCATAAGGATTGCCTGCGCCATCAGCGCAATGCCTCCCATAGTAACCAATCCAAACCCGGATCCTCCTGTTGCAGGAAGGATCAGCTGCTTTGTGTTGTAGATGGTGAGGGGGATTTCATTTTTCCCCTGTAGATCTATTACATTCCAGGGTTTATCTGTTTCCTTCTCCATCCTCCAGCTCACCTGATTCGAAGCCTCAATCTTAATTAAGATCGAATCACCCAGCAGATTGTAGCCCTCTGCAGCCTTTGTTTCTATCAGTCTGTAGGTTCCCTGACCGAGCTTTGTAAAGGTGGCAATGCCGTCAACCTTTGTTTGCGAACTACCGACTGTTTCAAACCACTCTCCAGTCGAATCCTTCTTCTCCAGCTTAAATTGTACACCGGAAAGCAAACCTTCACTTTCTGTTGTGTTTATACCCTTTTTCGTAATTATCAGGTTCAGCTCTTCCAAATAGGTATTGGTCACTGTCATATTCACCGTCGGCTGCTTGCCGGTTTCAGGCGAGACAGGTGTAAGGTCAATACCCGCTTCTGTCGGATCTGTTGTGGAACCTGTTGTTGTGCCTGCCGAAGCATCCATGGAATAGGTCACTCGATAGGTTTTTCCATCCACAGTGTATGTACCGTTGGAAGAAATCACATTTCCACTGGCATCCACTTCCATGACCCGATAGATCCACCGGACTTTAGGATTCGCTGCGCTGTCCACATATTGCTCCAGATCCTTAAAGGAATAAGACCAGCCGTCATAGGTGGGCTCAACTTTAACCCATTTGCTTTCTGGACTGATATTGCCGGAATAGTCAACCGCTTGCCAATCAGCTGCTTCTTGACCTTTCTGTTTTCTCTGCAGCTGCAGGTAAATACTATTCGGAAGCTGTTTCAGATCCGTAATCTCAATATCATTTGTCGTTACCCATTTTTTGGTTACAGCTATGTTACCGGTCGGTTTGTTATTATTTTGAAATTCTACAACAGGATTTGTTGCTTCCGCTGTAATGGTTCCGTTTACGGAGCCTTTCTCTACTTTAAAGGATGTATCATCGTTAAAGGTTGTTCCATCGTTACTGATCAAAACCTTCTTCAGGGTAGTTCCATCTGTCGGTTTTACTTCTGTAATCTCATAATCTGTTCCAAGGGGAATTCCTGAAATCGTATAGGATTCTCCCTGCTTTAAGGTACAGGTTGTTGTAATGGAATCTCCTTTTTCCAATGACATTCCTGCGACATTTGTAAATTTAACTTGAAAAGTATAGGTTCCGGTCAGATCATCTGAATCCGTCGTCTTCGCCTTTTGGATCTTAAGGGAACCAACCTTGACTTCATTTACAAATACCGCTTTTAATTTTGTAACATTGTTTTCATCATCCGGTTTGCTGTAGGAACGGAACACGATGGCGTCCTGAGTATTTCCATTTGCGTCTTTCGCAAAATGCATCGAAGCATATCCATTATTTTGGATTCCATCCTTCTTATATACCTCTTGTCTGCCATCCTTGATCTGCGTTCCGGATACGTTGGAAACCTTTTGCTCTGGTATAATCTCTACCGTATTTCCTGTTCCGGTTACCTTGTCTACTATATGTCCGTTTTCATACAGGCTCCAGCTTGTCTCAAATGCAAGAGAATCTATCTCCTCCTTCACGGAAATGTAGCTGCCGCGGCGGAACTGATTTCGGAAGGTTGCCGTCTGACCATCCGCCAGTACAAAGGTTCCATCTTTTTCAATCACGCCGGTATCCGTACTGGAGGAATCGCTCAGGGAATAGATTGCACCCGCGGGATTCTCCAGTTTTCCAGATGTAGCAGAACCATAATCCGGAATGGCATCCTGCTGCACCTCAAATCCGATATGCTGCGTTACCTGCACGCCGGAGCGGAATACAAAGTCATCCAGATATATGTGTCTGGGATAGCTGTAATTAAATTTGATGTATTGTATATTGCTATAATCAAAATTAGCTGCTCCGCTTAATTTGCTTAAGTCAACCGTCAGGGTATTCCATTCTTTTCCCTTAAGGGTTGTGTTTCCGTATAATTTTCCGGATAACAAGCCTCCGATCTTCTTACTACTTGCATCCTCCAGCTCCAGATAAATACATTTCGCCGTTGGAGTGTCCTCATAATCATAATACAACTTGAAATCCAGATACTTATTCGTTTTCGTCGCTAACGCATCCAGAGTTCCACCTTTTTGATATGGGATAATACCAAATCTCAAGTCTTTGTAGTCTCCGGTCGTATCCTCTAACGATGCATACCAGTGCGCAACACCGCTTTGATTTCCATAGGCATTTACCCATTCAAATGTATTATCCGAGCTGGCAGGCTTCAATTCTGATGAACTGCTGTCAAAGCTGTTAAATGTCTCTTTTTTTACCGTTGTTTCACTATCTGCGGCTTTCTTTGGTCCATAATGTGTCGCCTGATTTTGGATCGTAAAGGGGAATACGGAGGCATTCTCAAAGGAATCTTTAAACAGCTCATTTACCTTACTTGTATCTACCTGTTTTTCTACTGCAAACTCGTTATCATTCGGGAAGTTGAAGGCAATCATCATATTAGATTCCCACATACCGCGTTCCATATAAAACATGGTAAGGGTATGCTCGGCTTCGTTGCTGCCCGTCAATTCGAATTTTGTTGTTTTTTTGCCACCTTCTTCTGTTCCTTCTTTTCCTGCATCTCCTCCTGCCGCACTGGCCTTTACGCTGCTTACTGTTGCCTTCTTTTCTGCCTGTGTACCAGAAAAATCCAGCGTTCCTGTCACCTTTCCATGGGCTCCGCCAACATCCAGTGCCAGTTTTCCATCAATAAATACCCATACATCATCATCTCCGGAAAATGCAAAGATAATCGGCACATTTTTGTCATTTCCCAGAACCATTCCATCCTCTGTCAGACGGAATTTAATCTCTAATTTTGTACCAAATCCAAAATTGTATTTTGCTGCGTTCGTTCCGCCAACGGTTTCATTAAACGGGAAAAATCCATTCGTCCCCGTTTCACCTCCATCAGACCCAACATTTTTCGCCCAGTTCTTTGCTCCTGTATTCTTCAGGTAATATTTTTGGGTGGATAAATCTTTTTGCATCGCAAGTGTCGTTTGGCTACTGTCAAACCACCAATAGTCTACTCCATGAGTATCCTTTTTCTTTTTAAACGGGAATGATACATTATGATAGACCTCACCCAAAACCGCATTTTTGCTGTTCTTTCCCAGTAAAAATGCCTCATCAAAATGGGGCTCTGCACATTCCCCCTTTGCAGTCTTCAAAACTCCATTCGTCAGCGTAGAGCTTACAAGTCCCTGTGCTGCACATGCATATTTATCCTTTTTTTCATCACTCGTCGCGTCAATAGAAGAGTTGTTTGTGGAAAAGAATTCTAGATTGTTATCACTTCCATATAAGTTCAGTGTGTTATTGATGAAACTAAACGGACAATTCCAAAAACTTGGCTGAAAATGACCCGTATAAATTGGAATGGAAACCTTATTCTCTTTATAGTAATCACTTAATGCCTGATCAAACTGTCGGAATGTGACCCAGTAGCGATCAGACACCTTATGATCACCCGGATAGGAATCCCGATTATTACCGTTCAATTCATAATCCGTGTAATAGTCATAGAAGGTGGAATCCACATACAGGGTATCCTGATCTGTCGAAGAAGCACTTTCCTGAATATCAACTATATCGACGCTCTTACCAGTATCGGTTTTCTTATACTTCTCTGCATCCCGAACCGTATATGCTTCAGCCCAGTAACCGCCCCTATATTCGTCAGCATTGTATGCCGCAGTATCACCGGCGTCTGCATAGAAGCAGGGTTTTCCTCCACACTCATCCGGATCCGGAATCGTCAGAATAGCAGTTCTTCTGCCATACAAGTTGTTAGCCAAGCTATTCTCATTATCTAACGCGTCAGCAGAGAAAATAATTTTATCAATTTCCTTATCTTCCGGAATCCGCACATACCACACATTGTCCCAGGTCTGTCCATCCTTTTCGTGGGACTTTGCTTTTATCATCTCTCCACGCCGGTACTCATTAGTGGTTTCGTTCCATGCACAAAAATAAACCTTCGCCTTGTCACTTTTCGGAATGGAATTTTGTCCATCATTTCCCCCATCCGGCGTATTCAGCTTTGAATAGGTCGCATCAAAATAGATTTTCTTTCCGGTTCCATATTCGCCTGTGACATTCGCTATGTTCTTCGTCACCTGAAGCAGGTTACAGCCCCGATCTGTCCAGAAAAAATGATAGATATTGCCCTTGGGATCATTCACTGTCAGAACAGTCTGCTGGGTTATGTCCTCCGTAAACGTATAGCTATACAAGCTTTCTTTAAAATTTGGATCTCGTTCCAGAGCCTTCCCTGATCCTGATCCAATCTTCAGGGTTACCTCCTGGCTTTCCCCTTCTGGGTCTACCGGAAAATGCTGATTATCAAAATAGAGGATTTCGTCTTTCAGACTCTCGTTGTCCGGTGTTGTGCCCCAGCAGCTTATAGTAGTTGTTGTGTCATCGTCGTTCTTCAACTCGGTAGCTCCATACAGGAAGGTATCCACAGAACCAGCTTTATAGGTTACAGGAACTGCGCTAGTGTCTGCACCGGTACTGTCTTGCCCGAAATAGTAACTTTTTCCCAGTGGTTTTCCATCTCCATCTGTAAACTTCACATAGGGGTTTGTTTCAATTTTCGCCTTTTCCAGTTCTGCTGTAAAGAGGTTCGAAAAATCAGTAACACCATTCATCACGACGGATTCCGTTGTTCCCGCAGAGAACTTGCTGTCCGAGGAATAGACTACCTTTACCTGGGTTGTGACATTACCAGTAAAGTCATAGAAATACAAAGGCATAATCTTATCCGTGATTTCTTTTGTAATGTCTTTGACGATGTAGACCTCTTTACCGTCGATCCTTTTTGATGCTCCTGTATTTCTTGCAAACACCTTTCCGCCAGCTTGCGAAAAGTATTCACCTGCTAATTCTGTTCTATAATAATCACCCGACTTAATTCCGTCCCAGTTAATTCCGTCCCCGCTATTTGTATAGACAAATGCAAAGTCTATATTACCATTCTTGTTGTCAATTTTCCATCTCCAATACTTTTTGCCATAAACGGTAACTGGTTCACCCTTTCTAAATTCTTTTCTATCCTCAAAAAGATATATAGGAGCTGTAGAACTTGCTTCACTCCACTTCGCATTGGGATTCAAATCCATCCCTGTCGTATCAAGATATACATAGTTAGAATCCAGTCCTCCTGCTGCCTTTCTGAGTCCAACCTTCGCCACACGGCTGGCTTTTCTCATTTCGCCGCCCATGTCGTACAGGCTTCCGTCCTGCTGGATTTCTTCTGTTGTTTCCTTTTCGGCAGTTTCCTTGGAATGAGCTTTCTCTGTATTGCCCTCCTCTGTGCCGGTTTCTGTTGTTTCGGTCTGTTTGGTCTCTTCTTCTGTCTGTTTGCTTTCCGATGCAGTTTCTCTGTTGTTTTCTTCTGTATTTTCCTGTTTGGATCCTTCTGTGGCAGACTCTGTTTCCCGCTCCAGAGTTTCTACAGTCTTCGCCTCAACCGTTTCGCTCAGCTCCTCCAAGTGAAAAAAATAGGTCTCGCACCTCGCTTCCTGCTCCCAGGCAGCTTCTGCTGCCGGATCGCTGTCCGGAGTGTTTCCTTCGGAGCCTGCTGCGTCGTTTTCTGTTTCCGGTGCAGAGGGCACATTGTTTTCCGTTTCATAGCTTGTCTCTGCGCCAGTGCCAGTCTCTGTTTCTGGCTTGGGATCTGCTTTGGTCTCGGTTTCTACCGTGGTATGTGTTTCTGCAGCAGTCTCCGTCTGGGATCTGCTTTCTGTTTCAGACTCGTTTTCCGTCTTTGTCTGTGTTTCGGTTTCTGTCTCGGTCTGTGTCTCGGTTTCTGTTTCCGTCTCAGTCTCTGTTTCGGTCTGCGTCTCGGTTTCTGTTTCCGCTTCGATTCTTTCGATGGTCATCTGATAGCAGGGTGCTGCCAGACTGTTCCAGTCAATTTCGATGACATCTGTTTGGATGGCTGCATCAAAGGAGGTGCCCAGGAAAAACTGCACATGGTCATATGCCTGATCCAGGGTGTACTGATAAATATCCTCGCCTTTCGTAGACGCAATCATCCGAACCGGCTCTGCAGAAAGCTCCTGTCTGCCGCCCTCCTGCTCTGTCCAGGCATAAAGGGATACGCCCGACTTTAAGAACTCCGGATCCTCTTTGATCTTCGATGCATCAAAATAAATCATATAATGAAGGTTTACCCAACTGCCTGTGGATTCTTCTCCGTCTACCTTCTCCAGTACAAAGCAGGGATCCTGGAAGTCCCATTCCGTATAAACCGGTGTGGTCGCTTCCGTATAATCCCATCCGTCTGTCCCGGCCATAAAGGCGATATATTCATAAGGTCTGTCCAGACAGTATTCGTAAATTCCATTCCCCTTATCAGAGGGCTTCATCTCAACAGGTGCGTCCTCTGCACTGCTTTCTTCCGAATCATATGCATAGACGCTGACGCCGTTTTTACAGAACTCACTGTACTGACTTCCATCAAAATATACGGTATACAGTCCGTAAAAGCTGCCTGCCCCGGTCAGGTCTTCTCCCTGAAGCCGATAGCAGGGTGCCTGTAAGGACCAGTCTATCGTAAGCTCCCCTGTGGTGTTTTTGTTTTCTTTTTTCTGTCCCTGGCAAAATACTACATGCTCATATTTCCGGGTCAGACCCAGCTGCCAGATCTCCTGCTGTCCCTCTGTCTTTTCCAGCTTCACCGGCTCTGCAGCTTCTGCCTCTGCTGCATCGTCATAAGCGTATGCATAGATCCCTTTGGATGCCAGTGCCTCTGCTGTGCTGCTTCCTGAAAGATCCAGGTATACGGCATATGGAGTTTCTTCCTTCGCTTTGACTCTGTTTCCTTCTGCAAACATGCCAGTTCCCGATACCATTTCCAGTATCAAAAGTAAGCTCAGAAAAAAGCTGACAGATCTTTTTATTTTTTTCCGTTTCTCTGGTGATATTGCCGCTTTCCACATACCGATTTTCCTTTCCCCCTGTTTTGTTCCTTCTGTTTCACAATGGTTTTTATACCTTAATTTCAATTTAACTAAATTGTAGATTTTTTTCTGTACAAAGGCAATAGCATCGGCATATTGAATATTTCAGATTTATATTAAAAATTTAAGAACTTTTCACAAATATCGTTATTAAGCATATATGCATTTGTTTTACCGCATATTTTTTTGTATTTCATTCATTTCCTATCATCCTAATATGTTAAAGATAACATTTCTAGTATCACATCTCATATTTTTTATATTGTTTTCAGGGCTTTTGTGAATTTTGCTGTACCTGCAATTCCAACCGCTGGCAGTCTGCATCATTGTGCTGCGTGATGCAGCTGTTGGTACTCCGGTTTTTCTGACAAAGAACGGACGCGGCAGATATGCAATTCTCGATATGCAGGATTTTGAAAAGACACAGGCAACCATCCGACTGATGAACGAGCTTGCAAAAGGCCGGTCAGAGAATCTTTCCCTGACCGGCCTTGCTCAATCTTATTCTTTGACAAACAACTCGTAATCATTCCACGCCCTTTGGTGAAAAGGGATCCTCATAGATTGCATACACACCCGGGCGGCAGAGCTGTCCGGAGCCGTTGACCGCGGAGCGCACGCCGTCGATGGCCGGGTCGGAATAGGTGCAGAACCATTTTTCCATCCTGCCCTTTAATTGGGTTACCAGTTTTTTATATTCCGGTAAACCGTACAGATTCTTCTCTTCTCCCGGATCGTCCACGAGGTGATACAGCTCATGTTTTCCATAGGGATACCGGTGCACATATTTCCATTCTTTCGTCCGGATCATGCGGACAGGCCCGTATTCGTCAAAGATCACGACCTCGTCGCGGTGTTCCAGCTGTCTGCCCTCCAAAAGCTCTGTAAAGCTTCTTCCGGGAAGTCCCGTAGGCTGCTTGTCGGAAAGTCCCGTCAGCTTAAGGATCGTCGGGAGCAGATCGCAGGCGCTTATCATTTCGCTGCAGACGGTATTGGCAGGAATGTGCCCCGGCCAGGAAATCAGAAACGGCACCTTAACTGCGGAATCATACATATTCATCGGGAATGTCCCGTTGCCCTTTCCCCAGACGCCGTGCTGTCCCATGCTCATTCCATTGTCCGCTGTAAAGAGGATTACGGTATTGTCCGCCAGCCCCTGTTCTTCTACTGCATCCAGCAGTCTGCCGATCTGTTCATCCATCGCACTGATCGCCGCAAAATAGCCCCGCAGATTTTCTTCCCTCTTACCGGTTCCATATACCGCGCCGGTGCGCAGATCGGGATGATCCGGCACGTTGGGAATGCTGGGAAACGTGCAGCCATCGTAGTAATCGATCCACTTTGCAGGATGGTGCTCCTTTTCCCAGGGAGAATGGGGTGCAGTATAGTGGACAGACAAATAAAACGGGTCGTCCCCTTCGCCCAGCTCTTTTAAATATTCCAGTGCACGATCCGTGATCAGATCTGTCACATATTCCCCATGATGCACGGTGATTTCTCCATGGTCCACCATGTCCGGGTGGTAATAACAGCAGCCGCCCATGCCGATGGTGTACCACTCCTGAAAGCCCTGCTGCGGTTCGATGCTGTTGCCTAGGTGCCATTTTCCGGAGAGTGCGCAGTGATAGCCGTTCTGCGCCAGAATGTCCGTATAGGTGGGCTGTCCTTCCAGATAGGAAATCGGCTTCCGTTCCTGCTTATAGCCCTCGAAATAAGGATTTTCCTTTCCCTGGGCGGCAAATTTCTCGCCGTCTAAGTTTCCGCTTCTGAGCCAGTCCTGTACGCCGTGAGCGGAAGGCATTTTCCCGGTCAGAATGGATGCCCTCGCCGGAGAGCATACCGGCGAGGCACAGAAGAAGCTGTCAAACCGCATTCCCTGTTCTGCAATTCTGTCCAGGTTGGGCGTATAAAGCTCCGGTGTCCCGGCGCAGTGCATCGCCCAGGGGCCCTGATCGTCTGCCAGAATCATGATAATATTCGGTTTTTTCCCTGTTTTTTCCATATTATTAGATTTTCCTTTTTACTGCTTTGCTTTTGTTTTCTGATACTCTGCATTGACTGCCTCAAGGATCTCTTCACCGCCCTGACTTCTCCAGGACTTGCTCAGCTGCTCTACACCCTCTTCGATGGAAAGCTTACCCTGCAGCATATCCGAAAAGTACTGGGTGTAAATATCGTCCACTGCGGCGCCGTTTTCGATCTCAACCTGCGTTTTCTGCTTAATCAGGTTCGGAACCTGGCACTGGGTCGCAAGATCAACGGTATGCAGCGCACGTTCCCGGTTCGGATCGGTTACAGGGATGTAGTTGCTCTCCAGAGGCCAGTAGAAGGAGCCCCACGCCAGCGCGTGCGCCCAGCCATTGGGCGAGAAAGCATCCTTTGCACGCTCTTCTTCGTTGAAGACGATTTCGTCGCCATCCTTGGTGTAATGAATACCTTCGATACCAAGACGCAGCAGGTTATTTCCTTCCTCCGAAACCATGAAGTCCACAAATGCTGCCGCTTTGTCAGGGTTCTTGCAGGCTGCGGTAATACAGGTCATCATACCGCTCTTGCCCTGCTTGCTTAAGCCTCTCGCGCCGTCCGGACCTGCGGGGGAAAGATCATAGCAGATCGAAGCGTCCGGGAACAGCTCTCTGACGCTGTTTTCATGACGGGTCACATGACGGAACAGGGGTGCAGGCATCATGCCGGCTTTGCCCTGATAGAACTTTTCTTCTTTTTTAGACATATCATTCAACATCAGCTCCGGATCGATCGTACCTGCATCCCACAGCTCTTTGATGTAGGTCATGCCCTTTACAAACGCAGGATCTTCAAAAACGGGGATTACCTGATCGTTTTCATCCAGCGAATAGTCCGCATAGGGTAGTCCGTATGCGAAAAATACCCAGTCAAACTGTCCCGGCTTTTCTGCCGTGTAGCCGTATGTATTGTTCTGTCCGTCGCCGTCCGGATCGTCGTTTGTGAAAGCGAGCATGACGTCTTTCATTTCATCCAACGTCTGCGGATAGGACAATCCCAAATTATCCAGCCAGTCCTGACGCATCACGATCAGGGTATTGGCCACACTGTACTGTGCAATAAACGGCATGCCGTAATATTTTCCATTTTGTGCCGACCACTCGTAATTTTCCAGCCATGCCTTCATGCTCGGGAAGGAATCCATGTAATCATTCAGCGGAATAACCATTCCATCATCAATCCACTGCTGGGTTGCGCTCGTCCCGTATGCACCAGTTACCACATCCGGGAAATCGCCGGACGCCATCGCAACGTTGACCTTTTCCGTATTGGCTTCCGGAACGATTTCAACCGTCAGGTCTATGCCGAGTTTTTCGTTGATCGCTTCAATAATGCGGTCGTTATCCTGAATTGCTTCTGCCGCAGCGTCGCCGGTCGTCAGCCAACGGATCGGAACCCGCTCTGCAGAATCCGCAGTGTTCTGACCACCCGAAGCGCTGTTGCCGCAGCCTGCTGCCAGAATCGTTGTCGCTGCCATCGCTGTTGCCAGAAATGCACACTTACTTCTTTTTCTCATTTTGTTCCCTCTTTCTTTCCCTTTTATATTTTACCCCTTCACTGCGCCTGCCGTCATCCCTGCTGTGAAATATTTTTGGAAAAACGGATACGCGCACATGATCGGAATAATTGCCAGCATCACAGCCGCCATCTTCATCGGCTGTCCTAATAAAAACAGGCTTTCTCCGCCGCTGGAATATGCTGCGTCATTCTGAAACAGCATCGACCGTAAAAACAGCTGCAGCGGCCATGCTTCTTTCTTATTGATATACATAATCGCCGAGAAAAAGTCGTTCCAGTGATCGACTGCATAAAACAGCGTCACCGTCGTCAGCGCCGGTTTGGAAATCGGAAGCATGATCCTAAACAATACGCCGATCTCCGTACATCCGTCCAAAAGCGCCGCTTCCTCCAGCTCCATCGGAAGCTCCAAGAAGAAGTTTCTTAAAATAATCAGGTTGTAGGTGTTGACCGCCGACGGCAGGATCATCGCCCACAGCGAATTCATCAGATGCAGATCCTTTACAACGATGTAGGTCGGAATAATTCCGCCGGTAAACATCATCGTAAACACTGCCAGAAACATGAAGAACCGCTGTCCCTTTAAATCCTTTTTCGACAGCACATACGCCGCCATCGTCGTAATCAGCATGTTGATCAGTGTGCCGACAACCGTGATAAAAATCGAGTTCGCATACGATCTCCACAGATCGAAGCTTTTTAACATATAGGCATAGCCTTCAAACGACCATTCGTCCGGCCATAAATGGATGTTCGTCGCCAGATAGCTTTTCAGCGAGGAAAACGAAACAACCAGGCAGTCCCAGAACGGGTAAAAGGTTGTCAGCCCCAGCAGAATCAGAAAAATCAGATTTACTGTGTCAAAAATCCTGCTGCCGACAGAAACCTTGATTTTTTTCGGCTTTTCCCTGCTCATCAGTAAATTCCCTCCTCTCCTGCCATGCGTGCTGTCTTGTTTGCAATGACAACCAGTGCAAAGTTGATCACGGATTTAAACAAGCCGACCGCTGTCGCCAGCTCAAATTTGCCTTCCTGCAAGCCCATCCGGTATACATAGGTATCGATGATATCCGCCGTCCCGTATACGCCTGGATGATACAATACGAAAATCTGTTCAAAGCCCGCCTGCATCAGTCCGCCGATTCTCGTAATCAGCACAACGATAATAATAGAACGGATACACGGTAATGTGATATGTAACAGCTTCTGCCACCGGTTCGCCCCGTCCACGGTCGCCGCCTCGTACAGCTGCGGATCGATTCCGGTGATCGCCGCCAGATAGATAATCGTGTTCCAGCCGAACGTTTTCCAGATCATCGAAACGACCATCGTGCCGACGAAATACTTTTCATCTGTCAAAAATCCGATCGGTGCAAAGCCGAGCGCCTTGATGACGCCGTTGACAATACCCGAATCCATCGATAACAGGCTTGTCAGAATACCGCCCAGAACGACCCAGGAAATAAAATTCGGAATGTAAATCGCTGTCTGGATGACCCGTTTTACCTTTCCAAGCCGCAGCTCATTTAAAAGCAGCGCAATGATAATCGGAAACGGAAATCCGAAAATCAGTCGGATCAGGCTGATCCGGATCGTGTTCCAGAAAACGGAATAAAACTTTTCCATTCCAAACAGCTTTTGGAACATTTCCGTCCCCGCCCACGGACTTTTCCAGATTCCAAGCATCGGATTGAAATCCTTGAATGCAATTGTTACGCCGTACATCGGAACGTAACAGAAAATGATGTAATACAGAATCGCCGGAAGCAGCATCAGATACAGATATTTATGCTTCCAGAAATACAGTGCTGCCTTCTGCAGGCCCCCCTGCTGTCGGCCCTTTGAAAGTGCTGCGGTTTTTTCCCTCTTTCCCGTCATGTACCTTCCTCCCTCTCTTTTTTTCTGAAACAGTCCTGTTCCGTAAATGCTGCCCGCCTGGTGGCTGCAGCCCCTTTGCGTTTTTTTGTTTCCGTTTCTGAGGTCATTATATAAAAACACAGCTCTGTTAAAAATTAAAAAATCCGACCTATTTTGTTACATTTATAGCGATTTCAAAAAAGCCTTGATCTATCACCCCTTTATTGACTTTTTGCAACTTTTTGACTTTATTTTTTGCAGATTCATCGGATTTTTGCTATCCATTTTTGCACTCCCTTTCTTTTGCTTTGTGCATTTTTTCGGTATAATGGTGTCAGAACCACTCAAAGGGAGGCAATTGTTTTGGTATCATTCGATCGTTCCATGCAAAAGAAAAAACTGAAAAATATCATTCGCTCGAGACATTTTTCTTCCTGTTTTTTTATCCTGGCACTGTTGTCCACGATCCTGTTTTTTGTTTCCACGCTCTTAAGCATCTGGCAGAACAGTCTGCAGTTAAAGGAGCAGCTGGAGGCAAAGGCAGACGCTGCCTATTCCAATATGGAAAATACTTTTTC
>ULMF01007114.1_pt1 | contig 15313 bp, 9 predicted proteins | sample 1951581 | NCBI WGS metagenome assembly ULMF01 (sample SAMEA4835543, study PRJEB28245) | human gut metagenome | biome: gut microbiome; material: fecal sample | place: Denmark | collected 2008
GGCTTTCGGCATTTTAGTCCGTTATTCAAACTCAATCGTTCCCGGTGGCTTACTAGTCAGGTCATAGAATACCCTATTAACCCCACGCACCTCGTTTATAATTCTACTCATAACTGTCTGGAGTACCTCAAATGGTATCTCGGCACTTTCGGCTGTCATAAAGTCAATTGTATTGACTGCACGAAGTGCAACTGCGTAGTCATAAGTTCTTTCATCACCCATAACACCAACTGAACGCATATTAGTGAGGGCTGCAAAGTACTGGTTTGGCATCCAGGCTGGTGCCTTGCCATTTTCTTTCTTGTAGGCTTCTACTGCCTTGTCTACTTCTTCACGGTAGATGTAATCGGCATCCTGTACGATACGAACCTTGTCGCCTGTTACTTCGCCGATAATTCTTATTCCAAGTCCTGGACCTGGGAATGGCTGACGGAACACAAGATGTTCTGGTATTCCAAGTTCAAGACCAGCCTTACGTACTTCATCCTTGAATAAGTCGCGGAGTGGCTCAATAATCTCCTTGAAATCAACGAAATCTGGAAGACCACCTACATTGTGATGTGACTTGATTACCGCTGATTCACCGCCAAGTCCACTCTCTACAACGTCTGGATATATAGTTCCCTGTGCAAGGAAGTCAACTGCACCAATCTTCTTGGCTTCTTCCTCAAACACACGAATGAACTCTTCACCGATTATCTTTCTCTTAGCCTCAGGTTCAGTAACACCTGCAAGCTTAGAGTAATATCTTTCCTGTGCATTTACCCTTATAAAGTTAAGGTCAAACTGTCCTTCTGGACCGAATACACTTTCAACCTCATCGCCCTCGTTCTTACGAAGAAGACCATGGTCTACGAATACGCATGTAAGCTGCTTTCCAATAGCTCTTGAAAGAAGACCTGCTGCCACTGATGAATCAACTCCACCAGAAAGTGCAAGTAATACCTTACCATCGCCAACCTTTTCACGTATTTCCTTAATAGTATTCTCTACAAATGCATCCATTTTCCAGGTTCCAGCACATCCGCATACTCCACGCACAAAGTTGTGAAGCATCTTTGTACCTTCCTGTGTATGAAGAACTTCTGGATGGAACTGGATTGCATAGAGGTTCTTTTCTGAACACTCTGCTGCTGCCACTGGACAGTCTGCTGTATGTGCAATTATCTTAAATCCTGGAGCAACCTGTGAAATGTAGTCAAAATGGCTCATCCACACGATAGTCTTTTCTGAAACATCTCCAAATAAAGCACTGCTCTTATCAACAAATGTCTCTGTCTTTCCATACTCTCTTACTGGAGCTTTCTCAACCTTGCCGCCAAGAACGTGCTGCATAAGCTGAGCACCATAACATAATCCAAGCACTGGAACACCAAGTTCAAAAAGCTCTTTAGTACAAGTAGGTGAACCTTCTTCATAGCAGCTATTCGGACCACCTGTAAGGATAATTCCTTTAGGGTTCATCGCCTTAATCTGCTCAAGAGGTGTTTTGTAAGAATATATCTCACAATATACGTTACATTCACGGACACGACGTGCAACTAACTGGTTGTACTGTCCGCCAAAGTCAATAACTATAACCTTTTCCTGATTCATATTGTCCCTTTCCTAATCATAAGTTTGCGTTGAAGATATATTTTATATGCATTTCTATACTTTAATCAGCCAATCATAAAAAATATCCAGACACAATATGCATATATAAATAATATTATGTAGGGGTCAAAAGCCCCGACTTTGATACCTACGGATTGTTCCGTGCTATGCACTCCCACAATCCTACCCAATATTCACATATCGTGAGATTATCATCCCACTTTTATGCTCATATCGGGGGCGTGTCACAATGTCTAAACCCACCTATGAGCGAGCCCATGTGGGTTTAGACCTTGTGCCCCTGGTATCATAATATACATATATATAACATATACATATATAATATATACATATAACACACACATATATTAATTAGATATTTTACATAACAATTTTTTATATCAATTTACAGCTTTTATTGTTTTATATTTCTTTCTATTGCTTTTAAAGTATATATCAGTATATATAACACATCTACAACTCATATATACATTTATTATAGTAAACAAGCGGTATAATGACAAGCCTATTCTTCAATCTTTATTACAATCCCATACAACACAACCTCCTATTATTAATCTGTTGTATGCTTATACCGCTTAATTTCAGATTTATACAGCTTTATATTTCCATAAGGAACTCGTCTACATATTTCCTCATATCGCCAAATTCTGCATTAACCTCAGGTACATCAGACTTAAAATCCAGCAGTTTATATACATAACCTTGTTCCTTGGCCTGTCTATAACTTTCTTTATATACAAGTTCAAAAAGCAGTGATATATGCCCTACTATATGGTCAACTGCACTCCTTCTTACACTTTTAAGTACTGTTTCCTTCTTATAAAAGCTCTCAAGTACCTCTTTGGTTATAATTCCATTATTAAGTTCCTCTGTTGTTACATCATATATAATCTCCATAGGAATATCTGCATTTACCTTAAATATGTCAACCTTATCTGCATCACGCAGTATATCACAAAACATACGCTGTCTTTCGGTGAGGTCTTCTTTTACACGATACTTATTATGCTGTCTTATTGCCATTTCAAGAAGTCCTGTATCTTTATTGTGGTGCTCATTATTTTTTATTATCTGCTCAGCTTCTTCATTCCCTGAACGTGCAAGCTCACATTCTTCATAATACCCTTCTGCAAACTTCCTTATAAGGCCTTCCTTAAACAGCAGGTCTGCCCCGAATTCTGCATGGTCTACTGACTGGACGTCATTAAATGTACCGAAACGCCTTATCTGCTCAAATCTTCCTATGTCGTGTAACATTCCAAGAAGCCATGCAATATCTACATCCGGTTCACTTAAGCCTAATGATTCTGCAATTCTTTGACACAGTCCTGCTACTCTGTAGGTATGATCTATCTTAAGCTTTATCTTTTCATCTGATGGGTCATAATTTCTTACATACTCTGCAAATGCATTGATAACATTTTTCCTGTTAATAACTGGTTTGTTAATACTTTCCACAACATCGATAAGTCCATTAAGGTCAGCACATACCATATATGTAAGTTTCCTGATATCATCATCTATTGCTATTGTATCAGGAATATGAACAACTCTCATATCTGCCGCATATCCAGCCTTAATGCCATTAATGCTGTCCTCAACTACTACTGCCTCTGACGGATTTACGCCTATTGCCTTAGCAGCACGAAGAAATATATCCGGTTCTGGCTTTCCACGTTCGACTTCATCTCCATATACAACCGCATCAAGATAATCCCACACTCCTATTTCATGAAGTGTTTTCTCAGCACTTTCACGCCTTGTTGATGTAGCAACTGCACACTTTAGTCCATTATTTCTTATATATTCAAATATGTCCTTTACGCCCTTTTTAACAGGAATACCTTCTGTTTCCCTTATCTTGTATACATGCTGTGTTCTAAGCTCCTTCGCTTCCCAATAATCTATCACACCCTTGTAATAATCATCAAAGAACTTGCAGCAAAGCTCTGCCGGAGCACCCTTAAAGCTGTCTATAAGCCACATGGGCATATCCACTCCAAGCTGCCCTGCCGCCCATAGCCAGCCCTCATTAGACTGTCTTTCTGAATCTATAAGAACGCCATCCATATCAAATATAATGCCTGATACCATTTTTCTTCTCCTAGCAATCAAATGTCGTATTTTTACACTTTATATTATTTAAAATAACTATAAAAGATATATTTTTATAATTTATAACACTGACCAGCACCTGCAATTTTCAAATTTGCCAATTTAGAGATTTTAAACATCTTCTATCATTGAACTTTCATCCACAATGCCGTCATCTGCACCATCCTTATAAATACTTCTTAACATACTGTCCCGTATAAGACTTCTTAACCTTGGCAACCTCTTCTGGTGTACCCTTTGCAATAACTGTACCACCTCTGTCGCCGCCTTCTGGTCCCATATCTATAATATAATCGGCTGTTTTGATAACATCAAGATTATGCTCGATAACAACAACAGTGTTACCGCCCTCCGCAAGCTTATGAAGTATATCAACAAGCTTGTGGACATCTGCAAAATGAAGTCCTGTTGTAGGCTCATCAAGAATGTATATAGTCTTTCCTGTACTTCTTTTTGAAAGCTCTGTAGCAAGCTTTATTCTCTGTGCCTCTCCACCTGAAAGCTCTGTAGATGGCTGTCCTAACTTAATGTATGAAAGTCCAACGTCATTAAGAGTTTCTATTTTTCTTCTGACTGATGGCACATTTTCAAAGAAATCAACTGCATCCTCAACTGTCATATCAAGCACATCATATATGCTCTTTCCCTTATACTTAACTTCAAGTGTTTCTCTGTTATAACGCTTTCCGTCACACACTTCACAAGGAACATATACATCAGGCAGGAAATGCATTTCTATCTTGATAATACCATCTCCGGAACAAGCCTCACAACGTCCTCCCTTTACATTAAAGCTGAAACGTCCTTTGTTATAACCTCTTTCCTTAGCATCTGTTGTTGAAGCAAAAAGATCCCTTATCATATCAAATACACCTGTATATGTCGCAGGATTAGAACGTGGAGTTCTTCCTATTGGCGACTGGTCAATATCTATAACCTTATCAAGCTGCTCGATTCCTGTAATATCATCATGGTCACCAGCGATACATCTTGCACGGTTTAAAGACTTAGCAAGGTGCTTATACAGAATTTCATTCACTAGGGAACTCTTTCCTGAACCCGATACACCTGTTACACATGTAAATACTCCAAGTGGTATATCAACATCAATATTTTTAAGATTATTCTCCCTTGCACCCTTAACAGTTATCCAGCCTGTCGGCTTTCTTCTCTTCGCCGGCACTGGGATCTTGATTCTTCCGCTAAGATATGCACCTGTAAGCGAATCCTTGCATGCCATAATATCAGCTGCTGTTCCTGTCGCAACGACTTCTCCACCATTACGTCCGGCACCCGGTCCTATATCAACAATATAATCTGCGGCACGCATAGTATCTTCATCGTGTTCAACCACAATAACTGAGTTACCAAGGTCACGCAAATGTATAAGTGTCCCAAGCAGCTTGTCATTATCTCTCTGATGAAGTCCGATACTTGGCTCATCAAGTATATAAGCCACACCAACAAGTCCTGAACCTATCTGTGTCGCAAGTCTTATTCTCTGTGCCTCTCCTCCTGAAAGCGTACCTGTAGCTCTTGATAATGAAAGATAATCAAGTCCTACATCCATAAGAAACTGTATTCTTGCCTTAATCTCCTTAAGTATCTCTGCACCGATAAACTTCTGTCTGTCTGTAAGCTCAAGCTCATCTAAGAACTTCTTTAACTTAACAATAGACATATCTGTAATCTGATATATATTCTTATCTGCTATCGTAACTGCAAGAGATGATGGCTTTAATCTCTGTCCGTGGCAGGACTTACAAGGTCTTATGCGCATGAATTCCTCATACTGCTGCTTTGCACTGTCTGAGTAAGTTTCCCTGTATCTTTTCTCCATATTATGGATAAGGCCTTCAAATGCTATATCGTATTCTCCAACGCCTCTCTGGCCTTTGTAATGCACTTTAACACTTCTGCCCTTAGTACCATTTATAATCATATCCTTAATATCATCTGGATAATCCTTAAATGGTGTTGATAAACTGAAGTTATATTCCTTTGCAAGTGCACTCATAATAGCCCTTGAAAAGCTGCCCTCATCCTTTACAGACTGCCATCCCATACCAACTATAGCTCCCTCATCGATGCTTAATGAATCATCTGGTATAAGAAGCTCTGCATCAAAATTCATTGTATAACCAAGTCCGTAACAATCCGGACACGCACCAAATGGATTGTTGAACGAAAAGCTTCTTGGCTCTATCTCATCTATGCTTATGCCACAATCCGGACACGAAAAGCTCTGTGAAAAGTTAATCGGCTCACCATCTATAACATCAACTGTCATAAGTCCCTCTGCAAGCTTAAGTGCTGTTTCTATTGAGTCTGTAAGTCTTTTGTTAATTCCATCTTTAACTACAAGACGGTCAACAACAATTTCTATATTATGCTTCTTGTTCTTATCAAGATTTATCTCATCTGTAAGCTCATACATATTGCCATCAGCAATAACTCTTACATAACCACTCTTTTTAGCCTGTTCAAAAAGCTTCTTATGTTCACCTTTTCTTCCTCTTACAACTGGAGCTAATATCTGTATCTTTGTTCTTTCTGGAAGCTCCATAATAGTATCAACCATCTGGTCTACAGTCTGCTTGTTGATTACTTTGCCACACTTTGGACAATGCGGTGTACCTATTCTTGCATATAATAATCTGAAATAATCATATATCTCTGTAACAGTTCCAACTGTTGAACGTGGATTTCTGTTAGTTGACTTCTGGTCTATGGAAATAGCTGGTGAAAGTCCTTCTATGCTCTCTACCGCCGGCTTTTCCATCTGTCCTAAGAATTGCCTTGCATATGAAGATAATGACTCCATATATCTTCTCTGGCCTTCTGCATATATAGTGTCAAAGGCAAGACTTGACTTACCAGAACCAGACAGACCTGTAAGTACTACAAGACTGTCCCTTGGTATATCTACATCAATATTTTTAAGATTATGCTCACTTGCACCTCTTATTCTTATATAATTCCTGTAATCGCCTTTTTCCATATTCTATTTTCTCCGTTATTTCTTCTTTCTTAATCCTTAATCATCTCAGGTACATAAAGCTTTTTCCGTAATCAGCAACTGCTTTTTATAATTCTGACTGCGTAATATTGCTTTTGAACTTATAGCCTCACCTGGTATAATAGCTATTAATTCTATCTGCCTGACTTCTTATCCTCATAAATATACTTATTAATCTCGATCATCTTATCACGAAGCATAGCCGCCTGTTCAAAGTCAAGCTCTGCTGCAGCCTTACGCATATTTTTCTCAATCTGCTTCTTAACCTTTTCAAGATCTTTAATGCTCATAGATTCATAATCTACATCAAGCCTTCCATTTGAATTATCTGCTTCTGCTGCCTTAGATATACTTATAAGATCTCTTACTGCCTTCTTTATAGTCTGAGGAGTTATTCCGTGTACCTCATTGTACTCCTGCTGTATCTTTCTACGTCTTTCCGTCTCAGATATAGCCTTTTCCATAGACTCTGTTATAGTATCTGCATACATAATAACGTGTCCATCTGCATTTCTGGCAGCTCGTCCTATCGTCTGGATAAGTGAAGTCTCTGTTCTTAAGAAGCCCTCTTTATCAGCATCAAGAATAGCCACAAGACTTATCTCTGGAATATCAAGTCCCTCTCTAAGCAGATTGATACCAACAAGCACATCGAATCCGTCAAGTCGCATATCCCTTATAATCTTCTGTCGCTCTAGTGTATCAATATCCGCATGAAGATACTTGACTCTTATGCCGACTTCCTTAAGATAATCTGTGAGATCCTCTGCCATACGCTTGGTAAGTGTAGTTACAAGTATCTTATTCTTTTTCTCAACTTCCTTATTAATCTCACTTATAAGATCATCTATCTGACCCTCTATTGGTCTGACTGTTATCTCTGGATCAAGAAGTCCTGTAGGCCTTATAATCTGCTCTGCCCTCATAAGTTCATGTTCTTCCTCATACCTGCTAGGCGTAGCAGATACAAAAAGCATCTGTGATATCTTGCTCTCAAACTCCTGAAAATTAAGCGGTCTGTTATCCTTCGCTGATGGAAGCCTGAAGCCATAATCAACAAGTGTCGTCTTTCTTGCCTGATCGCCTGCATACATTCCCCTTATCTGTGGAATAGTTATATGTGATTCATCAACAATTATCATAAAATCATCTGGAAAATAATCCATAAGCGTATATGGCGGACACCCTGCCGGAAGCCCTGCTAAATGTCTTGAATAATTCTCAATACCTGAACAGAAGCCTGTTTCCTGCATCATCTCTATATCAAAGTTCGTTCGTTCTTCTATTCTCTGTGCCTCAAGAAGTTTATCCTCACTCTTGAAATACTCTATTCTCTCTGCAAGCTCTTTCTTAATATTCTCAATCGCCTTTTCCATCTTCTCTTTTTCAACAACATAATGTGAATTAGGAAATATAGCAACATGGTCAAGGTTACATTTAACCTCACCGGTAAGAGAATCAATCTCGCTTATCCTGTCTATCTCATCACCAAAAAACTCTACTCTCACAGCATCTCCACTTGATGCAGAAGGATATATTTCTACAACATCTCCCCTTACCCTGAATGTTCCTCTTTTAAAATCCTGGTCATTGCGCATATACTGTATATCTATAAGCTTTCTTATCATTTCATCCCTGTCTTTTTCCATACCTGGACGAAGTGAGATAACCATATTCTTATAATCAATAGGTGCACCAAGACCATATATACACGAAACTGATGCTACTATAATAACATCATCTCTCTCTGACAATGCCGCTGTTGCTGAATGTCTTAACTTATCTATCTCGTCATTAATCGAAGAATCCTTGGCTATATAAGTATCGCTCTGTGGCACATAAGCCTCTGGCTGATAATAATCATAATAGGATACAAAATACTCTACTGCATTCTCAGGAAAGAACTCTTTCATCTCAGAGTACAGCTGAGCTGCTAATGTTTTATTATGACTGATTATAAGAGTAGGCTTCTGTACATGCTGTATTATGTTCGCCATAGTAAATGTCTTACCAGAGCCTGTAACACCGACAAGTGTCTCGAACTGATTACCCTCTTCAAATCCCTGCACAAGCTTCTCTATTGCACGGGGCTGATCTCCTGTCGGTTTATAAGGAGCGTGTAACTTGAATTCCATAACAATTCTCCCTTCGTTAATCTATAGTAAAATAGTCAACAACAATATTATTTAATAGTATTTACCTTATATATTGATTTTACTACAAATAAATGCCTTTGTCTATCAAAAACAGAACATTTGTTTCATTTTATAACAAAAATCACCTGACTGCTGATACACAACAGATTTCAACAAACTGCCAATCTGCATATCAGCCATCAGGCTTACTGTAATTTATATATTTTCCATTTGCATATATTTAATTAATCTGTGCTTCCACATTCTTAATTGCCGCATCAAGCTGGGTATCAACATCTGCATCAGTATCATATTCCACTACCATATCCGGAGTAACACCTTTTCCGTGTATATCCTGACCCTTTGGTGTAAAATACTTGGCAATTGTGAACTTTATTGCACTTCCATCTGTAAGTGGTTTAACTGTCTGCACAATTCCTTTGCCATATGTCTGGGTTCCAATTATCGTTCCTTTGCCATAATCCTGTATAGCACCTGCAAATATCTCTGAGGCACTGGCACTGTTGCCATTTACAATAACTGCCAGTGGCAGATTGAACTCATCATTATCCTGACCTTTATACTCTTTTCTATTGCCCTGCTTATCCTCTGTATACACAATAAGTCCGTCAGGAAGCATATATTTAAGCATACCTACAACCGTATCAAGCAATCCACCTGGATTGTTTCTTATATCAATTACAAGTCCTTTCATACCCTGTGACTGCAAATCTTCAACAGCCGCCTTGAACTGCTTTGTTGTTACCTCCTCAAACTGTGATATCGAAAGATAACCTATATTATTATCAAGAAGTGTATATGACACTGTCTTTGCTTCAACAGCATCTCTTACCGCAGAAAATGTCAGTCGCTCAGTTCCACGAATGACCTCCAGCGTGACAGATGTACCCTTGTCGCCTTTAATAAGTGCAACGGCTGATGAAAGCTCCATATCTGTTATGTCCCTGCCATCAACATTTACAACCCTGTCGCCACTCCTGAGTCCAGCCTGATAACCTGCCCCATTATCATATACATCTACAAGAAGAACACCACCTTCACCGCTAAGCTGGCAGACTGCTCCTATGCCATAGAACTTGCCATTTGTTGACTCCTTTAAGGCTTTATATTCATCCGCTGTATAATACATGGTATACTTGTCACCATATGAACTAAGATACGCCTTGTAAATGTTATCTTTGGCGGTTTCATCATCTACATCACCAAAATAAAAGGATTCAAGCACAGAATCAATTGCATTAAGCTTGCCTTCTACCTCACTTCCAATTCCGTCTGAATCTGTGACTGCATCAGATTGTATATATACATCTCCATTAACACCTATATGAATGTAGCCTTTAGCTATACACACTGCTGCCACACTTAATATTAGAAGTATAACAGCCATAAATGCTGATACAGCACCGATAATCATTCCACTTGCAAAGCCTTGTGATTTCTTCTTTCTTGGCGGCTGTGCATTTCTTCTTAAATCATTCATTCCATACAAATCACCAATATTTACACGATTATCCGAAGCACTATTATTAATTCTGTTTCCGGCATTAATGTCATTATCTGCATTAACATTATTAATTACATTAATGTTATCACCAGCATTAAAATCATCACTATTGACATTATCATTTGAATAAATGTTGTTATTTTGATTGTCCATACCTATATGCCTCTGCATTTATTAATATTTATTTGCTTAAGTAGTTCCAAGGTGAAACATAACTTCCGTTATATCTTACATCAAAATGTAGATGAACTCCGTCAGAATCACCAGTTGTTCCCATAAGTGCTATCTTCTGTCCCTTAGTTACATGTGTTCCTGCACTGACAAGAAGCTTTGAAGCATGCAGATATCTTGTATACAATCCACCACCATGATTAATCATAATATAATTACCAGCTGATGAACTAAATGTCGCAATTACCACATCACCATCATATGCCGCATATATAGCATCACCCGCAACGCCTCTGTTAAGTGCACCGATATCAATTCCCTTATGCGGAGAACTTCTGCCCTCTGTATCACCATAAGGTGAGGTTATCCTTGTTGACTCTGTAGGCCACTTGAACTTTCCACCATCATATTTTACAACATTGGCACTTCCACTATTCTCCTTGGCCTTAATCTCTGCCTCTATCTTAGCAATATATTCGTCCTGAGCCTTTATATCAGCTTCTATCTTAGCTTTATAATCCTCCTGCTGCTGCTTATTCTTCTGCAATGAAGCCATTTCACTTTTCTTGGTTGACTCAAGCAGTGAAAGTGAAGCTCTCTTATCTTCAAGCTCCTCCTGCTTGGTTACAAGTGTCTCCCTGTCTGTTTCTAACTGTGCTTTAGCGACAGTTATATAAGTAACAGTAGCATTATATTTTTCAAGCATTTCCCTGTCATACTGTGAGATTTTTGTAATATATTCCGCCTTATTAAGCATATCACCCATACTCTGGGAATTCATAAGCAATGCAAAATATGTTTCATCATTATGTTCATACATAAACTGAATTCTAAGCTTCATTGAACTATACTGTTCTTCTGCCTCTATCTCTGCCTGTGCAAGCTTTTCTTCTGTATCCGCTATCTCAGCCTCTATCTGCTCAACCTGCTCATTAACCTCATTAAGCTCGCCATCAACACTGGACATCTGTGCATCAAGCTGGGCAATATAAGCTATCATATCATCGTTCTGTGCCTTTAAGTCTTCAATTATTTTCTCTGTCTGTTCATACTGGCTCTGCAAATCTTTTTTCTTGCTGTTAGCATCATTGAGATTCTGCTTATCATCTCCATATACATCATAATATGACACTGCAAAATATGGTATTACAAGCACAAGTACCATCAACAATGGAATAAGCCTTTTTGCTAATGCTCTCCTCATACAACTCCTCCATTCAGTCAGACCATTTATAAAATGCATACAAACAGCCGCTTAACAATAGCATAACAATCTATACTGTCGGATACCATTTTTATTTTTAAATAGGACTTCCACATATCATATACAATCACATAATATAATCTTCATATATAATACATAATCATATAATTCAATGCAGCAGTCCTATGTCTGGCTAATATTATCTGCTATACATTAGCATGCTTTCTTACGGCAAAGAAGCTTCCTAATGCACCTATTCCGATACCAAGAAGAATTCCTACTGGAACCAGTATTCTGAATACATCATTAACCGGCATAAATGCAAGAATATTCTGAAGTATCGAGAACTTATTCATAACAAAATTAATAATATTCTCATATACAAATCTAAGAATAACTATTGGAATAATTGAACCAACAAGTCCAATTACAATACCTTCTACGAAGAATGGTGCATTAACAAATGCATCTGTAGCACCTATATACTTCATAATAGAAATCTCTTCTTTACGGACAGTAATACCTATTACAATTGTGTTAGTAATAAGGAATATAGATACTGCAAGAAGAATAACTATAATTGCTATTGTTATGTAACTAACAAGTCTTGCGGCACTGGCAAGTCCACTTGCTGTTGCCTCTGAACGGTTAACCTGTCTTATACCATCAAGATTTTCAAGGTATGTTACAAGTGTAGCCTGACTTGAAGCTTCATTAAGATATATCTCATATGATGAAGAATTAGCAAGAGGATTATCATCCTTGAAACCTTCTGCAAGTTCTGGGTAATCTTTAAAATACTCAGCCTTGTAATTCTCCCACGCTTCATCAGCTGATGTATAATGAATTCTTGACACTTCATTACGCTGGCTTATCGTATCGCCAAGCTTCTTAATATCTGCGTCTGTAAGTCCTTCATCGAAAAATACTGTTACGCATACTTCATTCTCAGCCTTATGAATCATATACTGAAAATTGGATACAAGTGCATAGAATACACCAAAAAGGAATATACACGCTGTAATTGTTGCTATAGACGCAAGAGAGAACAATCTATTACGATAGATGTTCTTTAATCCGTCTTTAATATGATAAAATAACGATCTAATCTTCATAGAAATAACCACCTTTTTCCAAATCACTGATAATCTTGCCTTCGCTCATAGTAATAGTTCTCTTCTTCATCTGCTGAACTATCTCCATATTATGAGTAACAACAAGTACTGTTGTTCCCTGCTTGTTAACCTGATCTAATATCTTCATAATCTCATTAGAATTAGCTGGGTCAAGGTTACCTGTAGGCTCATCGCACAATAATATAGCTGGCTTATTAACCAGTGCTCTGGCTATGGCAACTCTCTGCTGTTCACCACCTGATAACTCATTAGGAAATGACTTATACTTATCAAGAAGTCCTACCATTGAAAGCATAGCAAGAACCCTGCTCTTAATCTTCTTATTAGGAGCTTCGACAACTTTCTGTGCAAATGCAATATTATCGTATATATTACGATCTGGTAAAAGTCTGAAATCCTGAAATACAACACCGATATCTCTTCTAAGATATGGTAACTTCTTTCTTGTAAGTTTATTAAGGTACTTTTTATTAACGTATATCTTACCCGATGTTGGGTCAAGTTCCTTAAGAAGAAGCTTTATAAGAGTTGACTTACCTGAACCACTCTTACCTACTATAAACACGAATTCTCCTTTCTGAACGTGAAGATTAATTCCGTTCAAAGCAGGAACTCCAGATGTATACGTTTTGGTAACATCTTCCATTATAATCATTATTAATATTCCTCCAAATTAGTATGTATCTTTACTTTCCATATATTTCATATATTTAACTACCATAAGTGCAATCTTAAATGTTATGGCATCATCAAACACTCTCAAATCAAGGCCTGTAGTCTTCTGAAGCTTATCTAGTCTGTATACAAGAGTATTTCTGTGGATATATAACTGTCTTGATGTCTCTGATACATTAAGGCTGTTATCAAAGAACTTGTTAATTGTTGATAATGTCTCCTCATCTAAATCATCAGGTGACTTTCCGTCAAATATCTCTCTTATGAACATCTGACAAAGTGGAAGTGGAAGCTGATATATTAAACGTCCAATACCAAGTCTGTTATATGCAACAACATTCTTGTCACTATAGAATATCTTGCCTACATCAAGAGCCATATTAGCTTCCTTGTAAGAACGTGATACTTCTCTTATATCATTAACAATAGTACCATAAGCAATATGAGCAGAACTCATAGCCTCTGTATTTAACATATCTATAATAACTTCTGCTGTCTTATCAAGGTCTTCGTAAGTTTCATTACTCTTAACCTCTCTGACAAGTATTATACTCTTCTCGTCAACTGCTGTGATAAAATCCCTTGTTCTTGAAGCAAATAAAGTTCTTATTGTCTCTAATGCATTAATATCTTTCTCGTGCTTAGTCTCAATAATATATACAACTCTCTTTACATCCGTATCAATATGAAGCTTCTCAGCTCTTGTATACATATCAACCCTTAGAAGATTATCAAGAAGAAGATTTTTAATAAAGTTATCCTTATCAAATCTTTCCTTATAAGCAACTAAAAGATTCTGTATCTGAAATGCTGCAAGCTTTCCTAACATAAATACATCATCAGTTGTTCCCTTAGCCAATATTATATACTCAAGATTGCCATCTTCAACAACCTTAAAGAACTGATATCCATTAACCACCTGACTATCTGCTGGTGAATCTATAAATACAAGTGCATCTGCTGTACATTCAGCAACATTATCAAATGTCTTAGCTACAACCTTGCCCTCTGCATCAATAACACATAAATCAACTCGTGATATTTCTTTTAACCCATCAACGGTTGTCTGTAAAATCTGATTTGAAATCATATTATACTCCATTCCTTCGCATCTTTTTGACATTTACTATATCATTGTAAAGCAAAATGACAAAAAAAAAAAGAGGAAATGTATAGAAATTATACACTTCCTCTAAATTTTATAAAATAATTATATTTGAATAATACAAATATCTAATTATGTATAGTAATTAGTGAGTAATTACCATTTCTGTTTCCTTATCAAATACATGAAGTCTTGCAACATCCATAGCGAATTCAACTTCATCACCTGGACGAGCTGTTGTTCTAGGATTAACCTTAGCTGTACATGTAACATCACCGATTTCATAGTGAAGGTTAACTTCAGCACCAAGTAATTCATATACTCTGATTGTTGACTTAAACTTAGTATCCTGATGAGCAGCGATAAATTCTGGATCATCTTTAACGTCTTCTGGACGGATACCAACTACAACTGTCTTTCCAACATAACCTTCATCGATAAGCTTCTTGCTCTTTTCAGCTGGAAGTTTGATAACAACTTCTTCGCTCATCTTAAGAACTGCCTGTGAACCTTCCTGAGCTACTGTAGCGTCGATAAGATTCATCTGAGGTGAACCAATGAAACCAGCAACGAAAATGTTGTTAGGTGTATTGTAAAGGTTCTGAGGT
>ULMF01033842.1_pt1 | contig 15003 bp, 9 predicted proteins | sample 1951581 | NCBI WGS metagenome assembly ULMF01 (sample SAMEA4835543, study PRJEB28245) | human gut metagenome | biome: gut microbiome; material: fecal sample | place: Denmark | collected 2008
CCTTTTTGATTGGCCAAAGCAATTATTTTTCCCATATACTCTAAATTTATTGGCAGCGAAATAAGTGATAATTCCTTAGAGCGCCTACGAAAAAAGAGAAACTTTGCATTTTCTGTTGATAAGTCACCTGTTTTGTTAATAACTGCCGGACGAAACAGTTCTGAAACCTGGCTGATTTTATCATCAAACTTCCTCTATTCGAGCGTGCAAATATACATATTTATATTGGATATCTCTTTCTTTTTTTACTCGCTTGCAGAAGATTAAGATTTGTAAACGGGTGTATATTCGCCAGATAGCGATGTAATTAATGGATATTCGAAGATATCCGGTTGGCGGTACGGTTACTTTTTGCTACTTTTGTGCGAACATAAAAAGGAAAGGATTGAATATATGGAAAGTAAGAAGCCGTTGATCCTCGTTTCAAATGACGATGGTGTTATGGCTAAAGGTATTAGTGAACTGGTGAAGTTTCTTCGTCCGTTGGGGGAAATTGTAGTAATGGCACCCGATTCTCCGCGCTCCGGTAGTGGCAGTGCACTGACAGTAACTCATCCGGTTCATTATCAGCTGGTCAAAAAAGAAGTGGGTCTGACTGTATATAAATGTACGGGGACACCAACCGATTGTATTAAACTGGCATTGGGGGCTGTACTCGACCGAAAACCGGACCTGGTAGTAGGCGGTATCAATCATGGAGATAATTCTGCTATTAACGTACATTATTCGGGAACGATGGGAGTCGTGATCGAAGGTTGTCTGAAAGGGATTCCTTCTATCGGCTTTTCTCTGTGTAATCATCAGCCTGATGCTGATTTTGAACCTGCGGGTCTTTATATACGCAAGATAGCTGCCATGATATTGGAAAAAGGCTTGCCTCCGTTGACTTGCCTCAATGTGAACTTCCCGGATACTCCTCATCTGAAAGGGGTGAAGGTTTGTGAACAGGCGAAAGGGTGTTGGGAGAACGAATGGGTGACTTGTCCCCGTCTGGACGACCATCATTATTTTTGGCTGACCGGTTCATTTACTGATCATGAACTTGAAAACGAGAATAATGACCATTGGGCACTGGAAAACGGATATGTGGCTATCACGCCAACGACAGTTGATATGACTGCCTACGGCTTTATCGATGAACTGAATGACTATTGTAAACAAATAGAATTCTGATATATACGGCATTTTGCTGATTTCGAAATTCAAAACTCCTAATTCAAAATTCCCATGAAGTATTATCTGATTGTCGGTGAAGCTTCCGGAGACTTACACGCGTCTCATCTGATGACTGCCTTGAAGGCGGAAGATCCTCAAGCTGATTTCCGTTTTTTCGGTGGAGATCTGATGGCTGCCGTCGGAGGGACGATGGTGAAGCATTATAAAGAACTGGCATATATGGGATTTATCCCCGTGCTGCTTCATTTGCGTACGATCTTTGCGAATATGAAACGTTGCAAGGAGGATATTGTTGGCTGGAATCCTGATGTCGTGATTCTGGTAGACTATCCCGGTTTCAATCTTAACATAGCTAAGTTTGTACATGCCAGGACTCAGATTCCTGTTTTCTACTATATTTCTCCGAAGATATGGGCATGGAAGGAGTATCGCATCAAGAATATCAAACGCGATGTGGATGAACTCTTCTCCATACTTCCCTTTGAAGTGGAGTTTTTTGAAGCGAAACATCAGTATCCTATACATTATGTAGGAAATCCTACGGTAGATGAAGTGACTGCTTATCAGAAAGCCCATCCCCAAAATATGGAAGCATTTATTGCGGATAATAAACTGGAAGATCGGCCTGTAATTGCATTATTGGCAGGAAGCAGGAAGCAGGAGATTAAAGATAATCTGCCGGATATGCTGAAGGCGGCTTCTGCATTTCCCGCTTATCAGCTGGTGCTGGCTGGTGCTCCCGGTATTGCTCCGGAGTACTACGAGCAATATGTAGGACAGGCTAAAGTAAAAATAATCTTTGACCAGACTTATCGCTTGTTGCAGCATGCGGAGGCGGCTTTGGTAACGTCGGGTACGGCAACCTTGGAGACAGCCTTGTTCCGTGTTCCTCAGGTGGTCTGCTATTATACTCCGGTTGGAAAGTTCGTTTCGTTTTTGCGCCGCCATATTCTGAAAGTGAAATTTATCTCGCTGGTTAATCTGATTGCAGACCGTGAGGTAGTGAAGGAGCTAGTGGCAGATACAATGACTGTCGGAAATATGCAGGAGGAACTAAGCAAACTTCTTGAAAATAAGGAATATAAAAAACGGATGCTTGCAGGGTATGAGTATATGGCAGATCGGTTGGGACCCGCGGGTGCCCCACAGCATGCTGCTCATGAAATGCTGGAACTGTTGAAAAAATAACTTTCTTTTTCTGAATAAACGTAAAGCCGGTGCAGTAAATGCCCGGCTTTTTTATTTATATAGCAGAAGAATTAAAAAGAGAGGAACAGATATGAAAAAATTTAATTGGTTTTTAGTAATGTTATTGCTCGCATTGGTACCCGCACTGCAATCATGTGACGACGATGGGTATTCAATTGGAGACTTGGGATGGGATTGGGCCACGGTTCATGCAACCGGTGGCGGAGGTTATTATCTGGAAGGTGATCGCTGGGGAGTGATTGATCCGGTTGCCAGCTCTATTCCTTGGTACAAACCGGTAGACGGTGAACGTGTAGTTGCTTTTTTCAACCCTTTGGCTGATACGGATAATGGTGCTCAGGTAAAGATAGAAGGCATCCAGGAAGTGTTGACGAAAGAGGTGGAAGATATGACTGCTGAAAATGAAGAAGAATTCGGAAATGATCCTATCGTGATTTATCAGGGAGATATGTGGCTGGGAGGAAAGTTCCTGAATATAATCTTCCATCAGTATTTACCTCATACTGAAAAGCATCGTATTAGTCTTGTGCAGAATAAGATAGAACCGGAAACTCCGGAGACACCGGAAACATTGAATGTGGATGAAGACGGTTATATACATCTGGAATTGCGTTACAATACGTATGATGATGTAACTAAATACCGGGGATGGGGACGAGTTTCTTATAATCTGGAAGAGTTCTATCCGTCAGCAAAAGACGCGGAAACAGAATGGAAAGGATTCAAGGTGACAATCAATTCAGAGGAGAATGGAGAAGGAAGAGTGATCGTTCTCGATTTGGACCATCCGGTAGGCGTTCCGGAGAAAGCGAAGGACGTACATTCCACTTCTTTTATTAAATAGCCAAACTTTTATGAAAACTAAACCTTGACGAACACTGTGTGTGAAAAAAAAGGTCGGAATTGCATCAAAGCAGCTTCCGACCTTTTTGTTTATTTTGTCTCCATTAGAACCAAGTCAGTGCATACAGATAAAATACTGCTGCCGGTATGGCCATCAAAGCGCTGTCAAAGCGGTCAAGCATACCTCCGTGTCCCGGAAGAATCGTTCCCGAATCTTTAACGTGTAATTGGCGTTTCAGTAATGACTCTGTCAGGTCACCCCATGTTCCGAATATGACAACAACCAAAGCCAGACCTGCCCATTCCCACATCGACATAATCGTGAAATAATGTGCCAGAATAAAAGAAGCTCCGATAGCTACCACTCCGCCACCGATGGAACCTTCCCAGGATTTCTTAGGAGAGATACGTTCGAACAAGCGGTGTTTACCTATTAATGAACCGACGCAATATGCACCCGTGTCACTCAGCCAAAGGAATATGAAGATAGACAATGGCAGAATCGGATTATAGCTTACGCTGCTATATTCCGGATCATTATGGAATGCCAGTACATTGAGCAATGCAAACGGCAGCCCTATGTAGAGCTGGCTAAGCATGGAATATGCCCAGTTGAGCATCGGATTTGCTTTTTTCAGATACAACTCACTGATCATTAAATAGAGCAGCAACAGCAAATAAGGAATGAAAATCTTAGAGTCGGCTGCGTCAATGCAGAATCCCATTACTGCGAGGAATAAATAAGCTCCTCCCAGCATAATAATGGTCTTGTTTACATTAGCACCTTCTGCACGGCTGTTGACCAACTGTCCGAATTCATAGATAGTCAATGCACTGATCGCCATGAACAGAATGCCGAAACTGAAAGAATTGTAAAGTATACATCCTACCAGAATGGCTACGAAGAGTATACCCGTAATGGCCCGTTTTATAAAATTACTAATCACGATCTTCGTGTTTTAATTAGTTGGATTCGGTAGTTTGTCCTTTCTCATTGGATTTGGCTTCTATAGTCACTTTTCCTTCTACGGTCACTTTTTTTCCTTCCGCAGTGATTTTCGTTTCTGTAGTTGCTTCTTCCTGAGCAGTATTTTCAGCTTCCTCCTCCTTGATTTCCTGTTCTTCTGATTTCAGTTTTTCGGCTAATGCTCTCTCTGCTTTGGCAGCATCCTGGCTTTCTTTGGCAGCCAGGATTTCTTCCGAGCGCGATGCCCAGGGACGCTTACCGAAAATACGTTCAACGTCTTCGGCAAAGATTACTTCCTTGTCGATTAGCAGTTGGGCTAATTCATTGTGTCCTTTCATGTGTTCAGACAGAATTTTCTTAGCACGTTCATATTGCTCGTTCACCATCCGCTTCACTTCCTCGTCGATTAGTTCGGCTGTCTTTTCGCTATAAGGACGGTTGAAAGAATATTCTTCATTATTATAATAGCACAGGTTGGGCAATTTGTCACTCATACCTAGATAAGCGATCATGCCGTATGCCTGTTTGGTCACTCTTTCGAGGTCGTTCATGGCCCCGGTGGAGATACGTCCGATGAACAGGTCTTCAGCTGCCCGTCCTCCTAGAGTAGCACACATTTCGTCAAGCATCTGCTCTTTGGTAGTGATCTGACGTTCTTCCGGCAGATACCAGGCAGCACCTAATGCACGTCCGCGAGGAACAATCGTAACCTTGATCAATGGGTTGGCATATTCCAGCAGCCAGGAGATAGAGGCGTGTCCTGCTTCGTGTAAAGCGATTGAACGTCTTTCTGCTTCTGTGGTGATTTTGGTCTTCTTTTCCAGACCACCGATGATACGGTCTACAGCATCCAGGAAATCCTGCTTGCCTACGAATTTCTTTCCGTGACGGGCTGCAATCAGGGCAGCTTCATTGCAGACATTCGCAATATCCGCACCGGAGAATCCCGGAGTCTGGCGTGCCAGCAGATCCACGTCTACTGTGTCGTCTATCTTGATCGGGCGCAGATGTACGCCGAATACTTCTTTACGTTCGTTAAGGTCGGGCAGGTCTACGTGTATTTGACGGTCGAAACGTCCGGCACGAAGCAATGCTTTATCCAGTACGTCTACCCGGTTGGTGGCGGCAAGGATAATCACACCACTGTTGGAGCCGAAACCGTCCATTTCAGTCAATAACTGATTCAGGGTGTTTTCGCGTTCGTCATTTCCACCCATTGCAGGGTTTTTGCCACGTGCACGGCCTACTGCGTCAATCTCATCGATAAACACAATACAAGGAGCCTTTTCTTTTGCCTGCTTGAACAGGTCACGTACGCGGGATGCACCCACACCGACAAACATTTCTACGAAGTCGGAACCAGCCAGAGAGAAGAATGGTACGTTTGCTTCACCGGCAACAGCCTTGGCCAGTAATGTCTTACCGGTTCCCGGAGGGCCTACAAGCAATGCACCCTTAGGAATCTTTCCTCCTAAGTCGGTATACTTTTGAGGCTCTTTCAGAAACTCTACAATTTCTTCCACCTCTTGTTTGGCTTCCGCCAGACCGGCTACGTCCTTGAAAGTAATCTTGATAGATCCTCCCTTTTCAAAAAGCTGGGCTTTCGATTTTCCCACATTGAATACGCCGCCGGCACCGCCGCCGCTCATGCGGCGCATGAAGAAGATCCACAGGGCGATAAGTAAAACCAGTGGAAGAATATTAATCAGGATTGCCGGGAAAATATCCGAATCGGCAGGATAATCCGCAATTCCGTCAAAATGACCGGCAGCTTTTTCATCCTGCAGGAATTTATCCAGTCTGTCCTTGGAAGGAGGGTTACTGGTGATAATCGGGTTTCTTCCCACTTTCATGGAGTCCGCACCGAATACAGCACCTACGGCATTCGGCTTTACGTAGGCTTCGAGTGTTTTCTCAGAACCCAGCACTTTGCTGATATACCCATTGGTGACATACTTCTGGAAGTCGCTGTAAGGAACGAGTTTGCTTCCGCTTCCTCTTGAATCGCTACTCCACCAAAGGCCGAGAAGCATGAGGGCAATAATCATATATAGCCAGTTCAGATTGAACTTAGGCATATTCACCTTATTATTAGGCTTATTGTTGTTAGTATTATTGTTGTCCATAATTGTGGATTAGTCTAAATCGGGGATTTGAGTAAGTTTGGCGTCTGCCCAAAGATGTTCAAGATTATAGAAGGATCTTACTTCCGGCAAAAAAACATGTACAAGTACATCGGCATAATCCATCGCTACCCATTCTGCGTTTCGGAGTCCGTCTATGCCGAAAGGTTTGCTGTCGGCACCTTTACGTGTAAACTCTTTGATAGAGTCTACGATAGCGCTCACCTGACTGGGAGAGTTCCCCTGGCATATAACGAAATATTTGCAGATGGTATCTTCTATACCGGTTAAATCAGCAATAATGATATTTTTACCTTTTTTCTCTTGAATTCCCTCTTTAATTTTTTCAATTAATATTTTCGTATCGTTCATTCCTGTAATTGAAATTAATAATTCATGTTCTCTTTTGGTTTATAACAAAAAAGGATTCCCCTTTGTTTCTGATTATAAACGTGATATTTTTGACAAATATACGGTGATTTATTGGATACAAGAAAGTTATGACTTAATTTTTGTGTTTTTTAGGGGAGATGCTTTTATTCGGAGGGACAAAATGAGCTTTTTTGCAAAAAAAATAGCAGAATTGTTTGCAATTCCCAATTTATTTGTATCTTTGCACCCGCAAACGAAAATCATTGGGCTATGGTGTAATGGTAACACTACAGATTCTGGTCCTGTCATTCCTGGTTCGAATCCAGGTAGCCCAACAGAATCAACAACAATGATTAGTTAGAAACCTGCTAAAATGAAAGTTTTAGCAGGTTTTTTATTGTTCTCTCTGAAGATGGACGTAAAAAAGAGTTTTTCAAAATCAATGGAAAACTCTTTTTTACGTTTGCACCGTTCAGGTGATGTTTGTTTGCATCTATGATGAGATACCTATTGTGTCTGTGTTATGACGTAGGGGGTTACCATCCCGGATTTTGAACAAGTTTACTTGATTTTTGAATCTCATTTAGCGGGATAGGATAGAGGTACATACGTCTTTCGAAGATGCGGGTTTCGAATGGGGTACGCTCCATGAACCCTTCCAGGTTATCAGCATTCATGTTCATTCCATGTACCGGCCCACCTTGTTTGTATCCTTCTTCGTCGGCACACATCCAGCGGCGTACGTCAAAGTAGCGTTGTCCTTCGGCAAACAGCTCAATGCGGCGTTCCTTGCGGATAGCTTCTTCCTGCAATGTCTGGTTTCCCTTTATTTCCGGTTTGATATCTTTCAGCAGAGGAATACCTGCCCGATAACGGACGCTGTCAATGTGTGCGATGATACGTTCGTCCGCAGGATTTACATGGTTCAATGCTTCGGCATACAGCAAATAGAAATCGGCCAGACGGAACAGCATGCCTGCTCTGAACTTTGACTTGGCATTGCTGCCTTGATTTAAAAGGTCACGGTTCATTCCCTTATAAAGCAGATAGCCGGAATAGCTCATATCCGCTTTGGAGTTGTCGTCTCCGCTACCTTTGTAGAAATAAATCTGTTTGGTTGTTTTCTGCCATGTTTTGCCGGAATAGGTGATATCCTGATAGAAGCGTGGTTCACGATTCTTGTACATGTTGGGGATACCGTCTTCACCGATGCCTTCTTCGGTATAAAGATCGGATTCGTGAATGCTTTTGCCATCACTCATCAGGAAGTCGTCTATGGCTTCTTGTAAAACACCTACACAGCCAAATCCGCTATAAATCGCACGTGGGGTACACCTGCGTTCTCTTCCTTCTCCGCCAACATCTCCCCATGAATTCTTGCTGGTTTGCCAGATAGCTTCCGGGTTGTTCAGACTCACCTGGAAGAGTTGGTACAAAGATTCTTCCGGATTCAGTTCGCCGTCTTTATCTTTTTCTTTATACAAATAATAGTGAGTTTTTGCATAATCGATAAAGCGTTGTAAGGCGTTTAAGGCAGTCTGCCATTTTCCGTCGTCTTTTGCCGGGAACAGTTGTTTGTCCTGATTATCTCTCAGGGCGACTGCTTCGGAATAGCCTCCGTTCAGCAAGGGACTTGCGGCGTAAACGTGAAGTTTAGCCAAAATGGCCAATGCTGCTCCTTTGGTAGGTGCTGCGCTTCGGTTCTCGTTAGGAGTGCCGTCGTCATTCACTTCTTTCTCCGGCAGTTCATTGTAGCATTCATTTAATTCGGAATCGATGAACGCTACTACTTCATCCACTGAGTTCCGGTAGTAGTCCAGATCACTTGCCGACGGGTCTGATATTTCCGTCATAATGGGAATGGGTCCGTACAATTCGAATAGCAGATAGTGGTAGTAGGCACGTAGGAAACGGGCCTCATTTTTCAATCGTGCCAGTTCGGCTTCGTCAATGTAATCCGTTACATCACCTTGCTGGGGGATGGTATGCGAGTATGCTAGGAATTCGTTTGCTTGACGGATTTGTTTGTACAGGCTCCATCGGGATAAATCAGCCGAACCGGCATGATAACCTACTACGGGAATTGTCTTAACGTTGTTTTGCGCGCTTTTCAATTCGTCGGAAACAGCAGGCCAGGGATTGTCGAGCCCGGTCAGGGCTGCGTAAGAACTGGTAATGATGATGTTTGACACATCCGGAATTCCGGAGTATATGTAACGGTGGAAGCGTCGGGCATAACCGGTGTTGTTGAATACTTCTTCCATGCTCAGTTCTGCCGCCAGGTCATCCGATACGTCCAGATAGTCGCTGCAACCTGAAAAGAAGATCGTGCTTAGTCCTGCGGCCAGTATGATTGATAATTTCTTCAATGTCTTCATATATATAATGTGTTATATAGATTATTAGAAAGTAAAGTCGAGACCGAATGTGAAAGTACGGCTTAGAGGATATGAGAAACCGCCGTTGGTGTTTCCAAGTTCCGGGTCCCACATCTTGATATCGTCCCATACACAGAGGTTGTTTCCTTGCAGATAAACGCGCAAGGCCTGTATGCCGATCTTCTTCAGTGTCTTCTCCTTGAAATTGTATCCGATTTCGACGTTTTTCAGGCGCAGGAAGCTGGCATCACGCAACCACCATGTGCTGGCAACTGTATTATTGTCGAAATTGTTAGAATGCATGCGGGGGAACATTACATTTTGGCTTGGGTTCTGTTCTGTCCATCTGTTAGCCACTTCGGAGCGTACGGCAGATTCTTCTACTCCCCATTGGAAAGGGAAGAATGCTCCGTTGGAACTGGCTCCTAATACAGTTGATGTATTTCCGGAACCCTGGAAGAAGATACCTGCATAGAATCCTCTCCATTCGGCGTTGAGTCCGAAGCCGTAGACAATTTCCGGTACCGAAGGATTTCCTACATCCTCCATCTGGTCGTTGCTGTCGATTTTGCCGTCTCCGTTCAGGTCTTTGTATTTGATATCACCCGGGCGGACTCCGCTCGACAAACCGGATACGACTCCCGGCTTCAGTTCGTACTGGCGGTTCAGACCTTCCCCTGTGATGTTAAAGTCGTCAGCCGTATAAAGTCCGTCGGCGATGTACAGTTTCCATGAGTTGAGGCGTGTGCCTTTCTTTTCAAGCCACGGATAGACTTGCGGTACTTGGTCGTATTCGCGAATTTCGTTGCGCGCAAATGTGAAGTTGCCGCGTGCGCTCAGATTTACTTCCCCTACCTTATAATTAAGATTCAGACTTGCGTCCACACCCTGGTTTTTAACAATACCGAAGTTTTGCCACGGCATCTGCTGGAATCCTGTTACGTTAGAAACTGTATTACGTTGCAGCAGAATCGCCTTGCGTTGGTTGTTGAAATAGTCTACTTGCAGGTCGATGCGGTTGTCGAACAAGCCTAAATCGATACCGAAGTTTCGTTTGTCTTCGATTTCCCACGAGAGGAAGGGTGATTCGAACTGGGCTTCGGTGATTCCGTTGCCTACTCCACCCATTGCGCCACTGTTGCTGAATCCGAGATTGTAGCCGCTGTTATCCTGCTTCATGGTTCCACGATATAAGAACCGGTTACCGCCTGTATCGTCATTGCCGGTACGACCGACAGAGAATCTTAATTTCAGTTTGTTTACTACCTTTTTTAATACGTCTGGGTAATAGTGCTCGTTGCTGATGTACCATGCCAGACCCATTGCAGGGAAAAATCCGAAACGATAGCCTTTTGCGAAGGTTTCGGAACCGGTGTAACCGAAGTTTCCTTCTATGAAATAGCGTCCGTCATATCCATAAGTCACACGGCCTACCAACCCTTGTTTTCTATAGGGCAGGGCATTGTTGTGGTATTGTGTTTCTTTCTGCATATACAGGAACATAGCGCCTACGTCATGTTTTTCGGCAAAAGTACGGTTGTAGTTGATAGCCGTTTCGAAATAAATTCGTTTGCTTGAACTGTTGCTCAGATTTTCCGATAATACATCGCTGCCCTCTACTACAGTCTTATATAGCAGACTTCCATTTTCATCGCGCCCCGTTGCCAGATATTGTGTCGGTGTTTTGGTACGTTTGGCGATGTACGACATGTCTGCGTCAAAGCTGATCAGTCCTTTCCATGTTAAGCCTTTGGTCAGGAAGTCCAGTTTCTGGTCTATCTCCACTTTCGACTGGATAGAAGTTCTCCACTCTTTGGCATATCCCGAATTAACAAGCAGGTTGTACGGGTTGGAGCGGTTGCCGGATGGGCGGGGATGTCCGGCGATGGTACCGTCGGAATACACAGCCGGCATGATATAAGACGGAGTACGGCACATGGTAGTAAAAATAGTGCTGGTTCCTGTGCCCGGATAGTTGGTCTGCAGGTATTGTCCGCTGAGGTCTACTTTTACAGTTGTCGTTTTAGTTGCGTCAAAGTCGATGTTGCTGCGCAAATTGTAGCGTTTCAGTCCGATGTTGTTGTCATAATCATTACCGAAATCCTTGAATATACCATTTTCCTGATAGAAGGCGCCGGATACGAAATAACGGGCGCGTTCAGTTCCTCCTCTTACATTCAGGGTATACCGCATATTATAAGTATGGTTTCTCAGCATCGTACCCAGCCAGTCGGTATCCGGATATAGATCACGGTCGGCTCCGGGACCATATTTGGCAATCTCCTCGTCTGTACGGATGCTGGCGGTCCCCTCGTTGTTCAATGCTTCGTTGTACAGGTTCAAAGTCTCTACGGAGTTCATGAATGTCGGCAGGCGTGTCGGTTCCAGAATCGTACCTTCGGCACGGAACGAGATTTTGGGTTTCTGCGAATTTCCTCGTTTGGAAGTGATCAGGATGACTCCGTTTGCACCTTCGGCTCCGTATACGGCTGTGGCGGCAGCATCTTTCAGCAAAGTAAAAGATTCGATTTCATCTGCTTCGATATCCTGCATTTGCCGGGGGACACCATCGACCAATACAAGCGGATTCGTACCTCCTTTGAAAGAACTCTGTCCGCGAATCCAAAAGTCGGCGTTGTCGTATCCCGGTTCACCGGAACGCTGTACTGCGATCAGTCCCGGCACCTGTCCTGCCAAATTATTAGTCATATTACGGCTGGAAGAAACCGACAGTTCTTTGGGTCCGATAGCGTTGATAGAACTGACTACACTGTTCTTCTTTTGTTTGCCGTAACCGATGACAACCACATCTTCCAGCATTTCCGTACTTGGAAGCATCTTGATTGCCAGTACCTTTTCTCCCTTATAAGTGATTTTTTGTTGTTCGTAGCCCACATAAGAGAAAATAAGTATATTGCCTTTTGTGGCTTTGATGGTGAAGTTACCGTCTACATCGGTGATGGCGCCGACCGTGGTTCCTTCGATTTTTATCTGCACCCCGATCATCGGCTGTCCGTTTTCATCGACTACAAGCCCTGTCGGACTTTGTCCTTGTGCATAAATTGTGTTTATTCCTGCTAATAAGGCAAACAGGATGAAACACGTTACTTTTAATATCTTATTCATAAATGTTTCTTTTAAGTAAGAATTAGAAAATAATTAAGGTTACTTGTCCGTGCCGTATACATATAGTTCTGCCAGGTGTCCTACGGATGAACCGCTGCCCAGACTTGGAATGTAGATCCGGAGCCAGCGTGCGTCGCATGCTTTTACAGGGACCATTTGCTCTGTTTTTATACTGCCGTCAAAAAAGTATTTTCCAATTAGGTTCCATGTTTTGCCGTCATTTCCTGCATAAATTTCAAGATTCATTGAGGTCAGTGCGTTTTGTCTGGCAATGAGTCCTAATTGACTGACACTGTTCTCTTTACCCATGTCGAGTATGATTTCATACGGTGGTGCTACTTCGCCTCCCTGCCATTGGTTATGCCAGAAAGTGTTAACTTCTCCGTCAATCAACGACACCGTCTGACCGTTGTGAGGGTAAGCAGCTGAGGTTTCTCCTGTCTTTTCCTCCGTGTTGGCGGTAACTGTCCAGTGATCTCTGTTGATGGGACTACCTTGTTTGATTACAAAATAGTTGGCTACCGTTTGCTTGTCTATGTTGATGCTGGCATCTCCTTGTCCGCTGAGTCCGCTGAGTGAAACCGGAAGAAAATAATTTCCGGGGGGAAGTGTTTCACCCAGCAGGCTGATGACGGAGCCTCCCGTTGCTTTCCCCTTGGCGATGGTGACGTCAGGAAGAGTGTAAAAGTCGGAGGGCAATGGTATATAATAGGTCGAATTTGCTGAATTGTAATGATCTACATAGTCCGCTCCTTTGGCGGCAAATGTGGTAGTCAGGTCCCATTCATTCTCAAAACTTATTTCTGTGTTCAGATTCATAGGTGAAGTAGTTGCTCCTCCTTCTACGACGAAGTCTCCTCCGGTAGATGCGAGTCTGACAATGGCTTCTTTAACTATGAATCCATAGAGCACTGCTGTCCGGTCCGAATTCATGGGAGTTCCTGTAGAAGATACCTGTAATGGAAGCACATATTTAAGCTCATCGAAACCGCAAAGGTTGTAGATTTTGTGAGGATCGTAGACCAGGCTGCCTCCTGTTACGCGCCTGTCTCCGCCGGAGGTTACGTCATAAGTTGCGTTTTCAATCGTATAGCATTCGGAAGGTAGCAGTTGATAGGCAGTTCCGTCTGCATTGTTCAGAGAATCTAACAAAGATTGTTCTACCGAAAAAGTGACTGTTCCTCCGGCATCCTCCAATCCTGCCTTGGCAATGGATAAATCGATCTTGTTGAGGGGGCCTAAATCATAAACTTCAATGGTGGTGAATCCACTTTGTGATGCTGAGAACATTCCTTTGGAGCGTTCGTTATCAACATCTTCTACACAGCTGGTAATGCATAAGAATGCCAGCAGACATGGTGTTAATTCAAAGCATTTTTTCATAAATTAATATTAGTTTTATTAAAGGTAAAAAGGGTAAAAAACGAATAGAAGTACCTGTGGGTACTCTTGGAATTGAAATACTTATCTCTTTCTCATAGGCATTGAAATTTGAAGTTAAAACATTTTTTTCTGTGTGCTGAACTGTGCTGATTTAAAGTCAAAAAAATAATAAATCCTTTGTCTTAGTTCTGGTAGAACTTAAATATGATAAAATATAGGGGAATGAAAAGCTTATTATGCTGATAAATAGAATGTATAGCTTTTGTTTTTGAAGCTTTCTTTTGTTATATGTACACTCTGTTTCTACCCATTATTTGATGTCGTGGGAATAAATAAGAAACTTGATTATAATTTAATTTTGAAATAATATCGATGAATTGCATGGCTTTTTCGAACTAATTACTATATTTGCAACCGAATTGTTGGTTTTTAATTTAAAAAATAGTGAGTCTATTGGTCGAACTGGATACATTCATGTGAAAGTGGACGGATAAATTGACTGTTTAATGTGCTAAGTTCTACCAGAACTTAGTTGAAGTATTTCATATCTGAATCTTGATTGTATTCAGTTCTTATCTATAGCTTTGAATATCAGGTTATTTGGTGGACTATTGTCTGGATTATCCCTTTCTCTATACGAAGATGAATTTCAATTCTATTACTATTGGGAGATATATACATTAGAAAATTAAGTAGGTTCTATTGTCATCTGTCAGCTTTTAGCATTTAAACCGCTATAAAATAGCCGTTTATCTCATGACAATAAGACCTGATAATAAGGCTGACAATAGAAAAACAGGCGTTTTATTGTCAGCCTCTTTTTTCAATTCTGATAGGATGCATCAATGATTTCTCTTATTCTCGTAAACCTTGAGGGGGGATAAATGACAGGATGGATGTTTTGCTTGCTCATCTGTGGAAAGCTGTTGTTTCGTGTTTATGGAATTGTTGTTTCCTCGCTTGGAACTGTTGTTTCTTCTATTGGAAATGGTTGTGCCAAAGGCTTGGCACAGTTGTGCCACCGTGTTGGCACGGTTGTGTCACTACGTTGGCACAACTGTTTTACTGGTATGGCACAACTACCTTGATTAGTTGTCATGAGCAAAGTGAGTGCTCCAAAACGCAAAGAGAAGGAGAGAATATTTAAATCGCAGGATTTATCTTTGGGCAATGGGCTGACAATAAAATGCCTGTTTTCTATTGTCAGCCTTATTATCAGGTTTTATTGTCATGAGATAAACGGCTATTTTATAGCAGTTTAAACACTAAAAGCTGACAGATGACAATAGAATGCCCGAAAAACTCTTATGTAGAAGTGACTCGGTCCTGTTGATTTCTCTATATGGAATAGGGGATCAATCCAAAGCTCCGGTTGTTTTCAGTTTGTTTCTTTCCGTACGGAAATGAATTAAATTATAAATTAAGG
>ULMF01037437.1_pt1 | contig 14694 bp, 5 predicted proteins | sample 1951581 | NCBI WGS metagenome assembly ULMF01 (sample SAMEA4835543, study PRJEB28245) | human gut metagenome | biome: gut microbiome; material: fecal sample | place: Denmark | collected 2008
GGAACGTCTGCGTCAGAAAGACGTTTGAGTTGTTTGGCGATCTCGTCAACGTCGCTCATAAGAGTGTTGTAGCCCTTAGGGTCTGAGCCGTTCATTATTTTGGTAAGCGAGAACTTTGAGCGGTCAACGTTTTTGGTGTAAAAACCACCCCACCAACGTGGATTTCCGCCGTCTGTACCTGAGAGAAGATATTTGTCAGGGACGTTCCAATGCCAGCAGAATGTTACTATTCCACCTGCCCGTGAGAACTCGATAGCCTTTTCGACAGCGTCGGAGGTGTCGCCGTTCTGGACACGGCATGGAGTATAGCGCATAAAGTCAAGACCCAACATAGCAGGGGTCTGACCTGTGGCGGACTTTATAGCTTTGAACTCAGTGCCGTTAAGGCCACCGTCACAATACTGTCCTGTTATGACCTTTTTGCCGTAAACGTCTTTCATATAGCTGTAAAGGCGCTGTGTGCTTTGTGAAGCGTATGGGTCAACGAGATTTTCAGCTGCAGTGTAGGCATTTGAAACGCTCATTTTTTCAATGGTTATGTAGTCGAGAGTAAAATATCCCCACGACATTGTTATTTTGACAGTGTTCTGACCCTTTTTGAGATAAATACCATTCACTGTGGACGCTTTATAGGCAGAGCCGTTTGCACTGCTGAAAGTGCCTGCATTTGAGCCGTTTACAGAAAGGTTGTTTATCTTATTTGAGCCTTCCCCGCGGCTGTAAAGCTTTATTTTGTAGTATCCGCTTTCGCTGACTGTAACAGTCTGTGACCATGTGCAGCTTGAGTCTGAAAAACTAACTGACCTAGAGCCTGATGCGGAGCTGTCTGTTTGGATATAGGCAGAGCCACCTAAAGTGCCGTTTTCGGCTTCATATTTAAGCGTCTGCTGTGCAAAAACAGAAAGCTGAGCCGAGCCTGTGGTGAGCATTGCCACACTTAAAAATGCGGCTGCGACCTTTTTGATATTGAACTTCATAGATGTTTTTTCCTTGTTATATTATTTACTGATAAAGCTAAGAGCTTAAAAGCATACGTTTATTTTAGCATAATTTTTGTGAATTGTAAACAATATATCAAGGCTAATTATAAGATGATTTGTAAACTTTAATTTTGCTTATTTCATTAGCCAAATTTCGCAGACGTATTCGGAAGAGGATGAATAATCACCGTTAGGTTTTAGCTGGCTACGACACATATCATATATTGCGCAGCCGAAATATTTGTAATCCAGTCTTTGCGAATAAACTGTAAGGTCGCCTTCTTCATCAGTGAAAAGCTCGTTTGAAAAATTCACCTTTTTGGCATGTTCAAATATTTCATCATAGCTTTTGCAGCAGTTCATTACATAGCTTACCCTTATAAATTCACTGTTTGAGGGAAGTCCAACGTCGCTGAGGTTGCTTTTTAGCTTATCCAATGTTATTTCATTCCAAGTATCGATCTCGCCCTCGCTTTGCACATTAGTCATTGTTTCGAGGCTTAATGCTAACAGGCTGTCAAGCTGTCCGCAGACCCTCAGGGGTGCATAGCCTTTGCTTTCACGTTTTTTATTTATTTTGTCTACCAGTATTCTGCTCAGCTCATTTGCACCGTCCTCGGAAAAATATGACGGCTCAGGCTCGGCTGGAGCTGTATTTTCCTCCTGCTGAGCTTCATTTGGCTGATAGTCATTTTGTTCTTCGGGCTGAGTTTCTTCAGGCAGGGTTGTTGTAGTGGTAGTAGTGCCTGCCGTGCCTGTGGAAGCCTGCCTAATACCGCCTGAAATTTTGTCTATCTCATCAGCCGTTGGTGCAGGTGCGGTGGTGGTAGTAGGTACAGTTGTTGTGGCGGCAGTCGTTGTCTGCGGCATGGTCGTTACAGTGTCAGAAGTTGTCACAGCTTTTGCAGGCTCAGGTGTTTTAGTTTCTACGGCATTGTTTTTCTTGCTGACAACGGCAAACACTGACGATGCGGCTATGATAGCGACTGCAACACAAACCATAGGTATGGCTCTTTTGCGTGACGTGTTTACCTTTATAAGTATTTCTTTACGCTCGTTGACGATGGACATACAGGCAAAGCAGAAAGTAGAATCATCGTGAAGCTCGCTGCCACAGTGAGGACAAGTTCTCATTTTTTACGCTCCCTTGATTTGGTTATTTTAATTCTATCACATTTTTTGTAAATTGTAAACAGTGCATAGAGAAATATCATGGACAAAATAATTGTTAAAATAAAAAAATATTTTTCGAAAACGTTTAACTAAGCTGACAGCTTAACAAATTTGATTTTTAATGTGCTATAATGAATACAACGATAATTAGTTACAGTTAAAATACAAAATAAAATAAGGCTAGGGAGGAAAAATTATGAACAGTAAGAAGATAGTAGCATTGCTTCTGTGTTTGGGATTGAGTTTTCAATCCACTGCATTGAGTGGTGTGTTGTATGACGAAAATGCTGTGGTGAAAGCTTCGGCTGAAGAAAGCGGCAAAACGGCTGATGCAGAGAGCTATAGCGGTACTGAGCAGTCAGAAAACAAGGCACAGCAGCCAGAAAGCAGTGCAGACAAGGCTGACAAAACTCAGCACGCTTATGACCCTATCTCGGATATGGAGGCTGAACAGGAATATCGTGACAGCACGGAGATAACTCCTGGCAAAGTGCTGTTCTCGGTGCTTTCTTATCATGCAGAGGGTGAAGAATCGGCTTATCTTGATGATGACAGCGATATCTGCGCCGAGTATGATCTGAAAGACGTTGAGTTTATTCTTGAAACAAAGGCAGAAAACACTGCCGAAAAGGACGGCATGACCCCTTATAAGACGTTCTATGAAGCGACCACCTCGGAGGACGTTTGGGCAACTGTGGACAAGCTGTCGGACAATGAAAACATTCTGTCGGCTGAGCCTGACTTTGTGTGGGAAAAGACAGACACAACAACTGTGGCGGCAACCGATGAGGAAATAAACGCTGAAACTCATTTTCCTTGCATGGACGTAACAGGCGTATGGAAAGATTGTTTTGATCCTGCTAAAAAGGAAGCCCCCGGCAAAGGTACTGTTGTGGCTGTTATCGACACGGGCGTTGACTATACCCATAAAGACCTTGCAGACAACATTTGGGTGAATGAGGGCGAAATACCCGGCAACGGCATTGATGATGACGGCAATGGCTATGTTGATGATGTTATTGGCGTAATGGCAACTGACAATAATAAGAGCCTTGCCTATTTCTCAAACTGGGATTTTAAAGAGGGTTCGGGTTGTGAATACGAAATGGCAGCGCCAGGTGTTGGTATATATAGCACATTGCCAGGAAACAGATATGCTTGTTGGAGCGGTACGTCAATGGCAACACCAAATGTTGCGGCGGCAGCGGCGATACTCAGAAGCAAGTATACAGATAAATCAAAGTATAGTTCGAGATATATAATGGGTCAGCTTTGCAGTGCCACTACAAGCAGAGCATATGGATTTCGTAGTTATCCTGAACTTAATATCCGTGACAGCTTAACAAGACAAGCACATCCTAATCTGACACTTGATGAAGTCTACACTCTTGATTATCAAGATGTTTCATCTGCAAATAATGGAGACGGCATTGCACAGCCAGGTGAAACTATTGATATGGGTATTGCAGTATGGAACAGGTGGGGTGCGGCAACTGATGTTACTGTAGAAGTTGACGCAATCTCAGACGGCGGCGTGGCAAACAAATACGTTGAGTTCATAAATGATGAAGTCAAACTGTCAGATGTGGGTACGTTTGCTTCTGTAAATAATGGCTTTACATATACAGATGAAAAACTCACAGGCATATCAAACCCTATCCGTTTTAAGATAAAAGAGGGTACGCCTAATGATATTCAGATAACTTTTAATATTTCTATAACTGCAAAGAACGGTCTTGATGAACGTGACGGCAATTTGTATAGCTCATCTGCAAGCTATACCTTGACTGTTCAAAATGGCGTTGCACTCAGCGGAATAATCAATGAGGATATGACCCTTACAAACGATAAGCTTTGGATAGTTGAAAACAATGTGCTTATCCCTGAGGGCGTAACAGTAACAGTTGAGCCTGGCACAAGGATACAGTTCTGGTCTGCTGACCCTAATAATAAGTATGGTGCAAATGCCAACGTTTATTTGCAGGTAGAGGGCAGATTTATTGCCGAGGGTACAGAAGAACAGCCTATTGAGATGTATCCAGGCAAAGGTTTTGAAGATAAGGCAGTGACAATTACCGGAACGGGTTCTTATATTGATTTCAAAGATAGTGGGCTGGTTGATGATGATTATGATAAGAAATATGCGTCATTAAAATATGTTAATATATATAATGCGACTTATTATGCTAGTGATCCGTATTCTTTGAGTGCAGGTAAGCCTTTTAATGTTACTATAATAGATCATTGTAATTTTACATATAGCTATTCATTTAGATATGGAGTGCTTTTTGCCAAAAGTATTGCGAACTCTCATTTCTCTAATATGAGTATGAAATCTCGAAACAGTTACGGTATATGTGCTTATGACATTACAACTACTCTTTTTGACAATTATGACAACCAAAGAGTATATCCTTATGATCGTTTTGAAAAAAATGTAGCACTTAATTATCACGGTAAGAAAGATGATGAACCGTCAATAATAGTTGGGGCATCAGATAAGTATAATCCACTGTTCGCAAATAATGCCATTCTTAATTCGTTTTATCTTAATAATTATGATAATATAAGAGCAATCGGTTCATTTGATGCTTCAAAAGACTATAACGGACGTACCACCTATGACATATCCAGCAACTACTGGGGTACTACGAATCCCGACCTTGTAAAGGTACAGTGCCTTGACGCTGACTGGGACGTAACAAAGAATGACCTTATCCAAGAGCCTTATCTCACACTTGATGACGATATGTCGGAAATCTACCCATTCGTCACCGAGGCTTATCTCACTGATAAGGACGGCAACAGGATAGACAAGGTCAGCGGTGCACAGACAGTTAAAATGCACGTTAAGTTCAATCGTGATATGGCTTCTGATGTTCAGCCTATGGTGACATACGGAGGAAGCGAGCCTTATACTGATTTCGCAGTATCGGGCGATTGGGCGAACGCCCGTGAATGGGTAAGCGAGTTCAAGATAGACCCTTATATCGACCTTGGCACAATGTATATCCGTGTAAAGGGAGCTGCGGCGGCTCACGATAAGTGGCTCGTCACAGGTACAGATTGGGGCAGATTTAAGTTTGAGATAACAAACAGCTCGGCACAGTCTATGTCACTCACAGGCGAGGGTCAGCTTGGCAAGAACTTTCTTAGCTGGATGCAGGACGATTATGATACCCTTGCAGGCTACAATATTTACAGAGCAACAAAATATGATGCTGACAAAAAGCCTGAGAAGCAGAATTTCACAAGAGTGAACAAGTCTGTTCTTAATGCGGACGAGCTTTCGTTCATTGACGAAAATGTTCGGGCAGGCACAGATTATTACTATTATTTCACAGTGGTGGATACTGACCTTAACGAGTCAAAGGCTTCAAACGTTATAAGCTGTTGTCCATTAGAGGGTGAGCCGCCTGTTATTGTACACACCCCTGTGAAAACTTTGACGCCAGACAAGGCTATAGCTATAACGGCTGATATTACGGATAATGTTAAGGTTGCGGGAGCAACGCTTTACTATAAAAATAAGTCTGCCGACAGTTGGAAGTCTGTTGATATGAGAAATACCACAGGCTCGGTTTACAAGGCAACTATTGCGGCTTATGAGGTCACAGACGAGGAGATACTCTACTATATCACTGCTACAGACGGCGCAAATGTTGTTTACTGTGGCACGGCTGATGAGCCTAATGTTATAGTACCGCACTATCTCACAAGAAAGATAACAAAAAAAGCAACTTGCACAGAGGACGGAGTTATTACATACACTTGCACAGAATGTAATGAAAGCTATACAGAGAAGATACCTGCAACGGGTCATAAGTATAATGACGTAGTAACAGAGGCTTCTTGCGATAAGGGAGGCTATACGCTCCATACTTGTGCAAACTGCGGAGATACATACAAGGATGATTTCACCGCTCCTACAGGACATAAGTATACAAAGACGACAGTTAAGCAGCCTTCATGCGATACAGACGGAGTTAGTGTTTACACTTGCGATACTTGCGGTGACAGCTATAGCGAAGTAATAAAAGCTAAAGGTCATATCTATGCTTCTGAGGTAACAAAGAAAGCAAACTGTACAGACGACGGAGTTATCACATATACTTGTGCGATCTGCGGAGATAAATACACAGAAGTGATAAAGGCAAAGGGACACAATTATTCCGCAGAGGTAACAAAGAAAGCAAACTGTACAGACGACGGAGTTATCACATATACCTGTGCAAATTGCGGTGATAAGTACACAGAAGTGATAAAGGCAAAAGGTCATAACTATTCAGCAGAAGTGACAAAGAAAGCAACTTGCGATACAGACGGAGTAAAGACGTTCACTTGTGCAGATTGCGGAGATGTGTATACTGAAAAGCTGGAAGCTCTGAGTCATACATATGGCATTTCAGAGGTAGTAAAGCCGACTTGCGATAATGACGGCTATACAAAGTTTACTTGTTCTGTATGCGGTGACAGCTACAGCAAGGTGATCAATGCAACAGGTCATAAGTACAACGATAAGATAGTTTCGGCTTCTTGCGATAAGAGTGGATATACGCTCCATACTTGCGAAAACTGCGGCGATGTATACAAGGATAATTTCACTTCACCGCTTGGTCATGACTATACTTCACAGACAGTAAAGCCAGCCTGCGAAACAGACGGAGAAAAGACATTTACCTGCACACGCTGTGGGGATACATATACAGAGGTCATAAAGGCCAAGGGACACGTTTACAAGAGAACAGTTGTAGCGGCAGGCTGTGAAACAGACGGCTACACGCTTGTTGAGTGTATGGAGTGCCATGACAGCTTCAAGGAAGGTTACGTTGGGGCAAAGGGTCATACTATCGTTACAGACAAAGCTGTTGCGGCAACTTGCACCACCGCTGGCAAAACAGAGGGTTCACACTGTTCAGTATGCGGAAAGGTCATAAAGGCACAGACAGAAATAAAAGCCAAGGGTCACGTTGCAGGTGACTGGATAACAGACAAGGCTGCGGCTGTGGGCGTAAAAGGAAGAAAGCACAGAAGCTGCACGGTATGTGGGGCAGTTGTCGAGTCAGCTGATATCCCTGCACTTTCTCCAAAGAGCATTTCTTCTGCCTCTGTATCACTTTCGATTGCGACCTATTCTTTTGACGGCAAGGTTAAAACGCCGTCTGTGACTGTCAAGCTTGGCAGTACAGCACTTAGAAATGGCATTGATTATGTTGTTTCATACAGAAATAATAAGAACGTGGGAAAAGCAACTGTTGTCATAACTGGAAAGGGCTTATATGCAGGAACTATAACAAGGACCTTCGTGATAAACCCTGCAAAGCAGTCGATACAGAAGCTTACAGCTAAGAGCAAGGGCTTCTATATCGACTATGCCGCAAAGGGTCATGCGACAGGATATGAGATACAGTATGCTACAAATTCTTCATTCAGCGGAGCAAAGAAAACGGTAATAACAAGCAATAAGACAGATAAAGTAACGGTTTCAAAGCTTAGTGGAAATAAAAAATACTATGTAAGAGTAAGAACCTATACCACAGTGAATGGCATAAAGTATTACGGTGCATGGTCTGCTGTAAAGACAGTTACAACAAAGAAATAGTGCAGAGTATCAGACTGCCGATGTCGGCTCTGGCGTTTTGCAGCCCACAGACAACAGTTCTGTGGGCTGCTTGTTTTAAAGGCATATTTGACATTTCGTCATTCATGTGATATAATCATAGTGTGAGCGAGCTATGCGATAGCGTAAACGTTCTAGGTTTATGAGGAAAGTCCGAGCATCATAGAGCAGGATAGCTGATAACGTCAGCCGAGGGTGACCTTAGAGCCAGTGCAACAGAAATATACCGCCAACTTTTGTTGGTAAGGGTGGAAAGGTGGGGTAAAAGCCCACCAGAATGGCGGAGACGTCATTGCTATGTAAACCTTATCCGATGCAACACCAATGGTAGCTTGCAAGTCAATGGTTGCTCGTCAGACTTGGGGCTATAGGTGGCTAGAGCTGTGCGGCGACGTACAGTCCAGATAGATTATCGCACTCGACAAAACTCGGCTTATCGGTTCGGTCACATTTGCTCCGTCAGTTAAACTTTTTTAAGCTTAACTACGGGGCTTGTTTTTTAATAATATATAAATTTGGTAATTTGTTTTGTGCATTATAAATAAATTTCTATAATTCCCCTTGTGATTTTACGGAAAATATGTTATAATGATGCTAGACGTATTTATATAAGCAGAGGAGGGCTGTTTGTATGGAAATACCAGCTAAGACCTATAACGAAAAGTTCGAGAGCTTTTTGAAAATACTTGAAAGCGATGACAGATTTGATAATGTGTGCAAGAATTTTCTCGAAAGTATTTGCTCTGCACTTTATGTCAATGCGGCTACGGTAACAGTTTCAGGCTATGAAAACTCAGAACCTTTGAGTTATGAATTGATCGCTGATACACATAAATATACTGTATTTGCTTTTGATAAAGAATTTAATAGAAATAGATACAATGCAATGAAAAAAGCGCTTATGCAAACTGGTATCCACGTTGCGGATAAGGCTCATCCGAATGGAGATGCGGAGGAAATATCCCTGCGTGGTGTGGTGTATCCTTGTTCACTCACTTGTGCTGTCAAGGACACCAATAAGTATGTTGCATATTTCAATCTTTTGTCCTCTGATCCTGAGAGAGTATGGTCCCCTGAGGAGATACAGCTAGCCTCACGTCTGACATATATACTTTCCGGCATGCTCCATACTAGGAGAGCGGCTGAACATGCTGAAAGCACTACTCGCACGCTTACTGACGTTATGGATAATATGAATTCCTATGTGCTTGCAGTGGCACAGGACAGTGGTGAGATAGTTTTTGCCAGCAAGAGCTTTGAACAGTATTTGGGGAAACTGGTCGGCAAAAAGGAAAGTGACGTTTTCAGCAAGACTTGGTGTGAGCTTCCTGCTCATAAGGAAGGACTGCTTTTTGGAGGAGATTATTATTCCGAGATCATGAACAAATGGTTCAATGTGTCGGAAAAACTCATAAAATGGCATGACGGCAGAACTATCAGACTTTGCACACTTAATGATATCTCAGAAAAGATAAATTATGAGAGGGTCATCGAAAAGCAGGTCTTTTACGATAATCTCACAGGTCTTCCTAACAGATTAAGTCTTGATAAGAGTATACAGGGCATTATTGAAAGCGATGAGAACAGCACTGTTATGCTCATTGACCTTGATAATTTCAAAAACATAAATGACAGCTATGGTCACAATAATGGTGACCGACTTCTTAAAGAGATAGGTAAATTCTTTGTCGATTTTGCCCAGAAGAATAAAAAGCTGAGCATTTTTAGATTTGGCAGCGATGAGTTCGTTGTGCTTCTGAGAGATCAGGATCAGGCCGAGATCGACGAGATATGCAAGATCATACATGATAAGTTCAACACAGAGTGGCAGATTGCTAACAGCACTTGCTATTGTACTTGTTCAATGGGCGTTGCGAAGTTCCCGAAGCTTGACGATACTGTAAACACAGTTCTTAAAAGGATCGACCTCGCCATTTCATATGCGAAAAAGCAGGGCAAGAATTGTACTATAAATTATAACGAAACTATCGGCAGGATACTTTCAAGGCAGATCGAACTTGAAAGGCTCATGCACAAGGATATCACAAACGGCTTTGCACATTTCACGGCGTACTATCAGCCTATATTCAGCAGCTCCGAAAAGAAGCTTGTGGGCTGTGAAGCGCTTATGAGGTGGAATCCACCTGAGTTCGGTCAGGTTTCCCCTGCCGAATTTATCCCTATGGCGGAAAGACTTGGCTATATCAATCTCTTGGGCGAGAACATGATAAGGATCGCAGGCAGACAGTGCAAAAAGTGGGCTGACGCAGGGCTTGATTTGAGAATGAACATTAATCTGTCTGTAGGTCAGATAATTGAGCCTGATTTCCTTGACAAGATAGACACACTTTTTGACGAAACAGGCGCACCCCCTGAGATGATATGTTTTGAGGTCACAGAAAGTCTTGCTATCCATGATATGGAAAAGATGAAGGAGCTTTTGAAGCATATAACAGACAAGGGCGTGAAGATAGCACTGGACGATTTCGGAACGGGATATTCTTCACTTAACTGCATAAAGGAAATGCCGCTGAATACCATTAAAATAGACAAGTCGTTTATTGATGATATTGCAAAAAATCCTGACACTGCGGTGTTTGTTAAAATGATAGTTAATCTTTCTCACGACCTGCATATAGCAGTTTGCGCAGAGGGTGTTGAGGAACAGGTGCAGTTCGATATCCTGAGAGATCTGGAAACTGACGTTATACAAGGCTATTATTTCGGCAGACCTATGCCGTCAGACAAGTTTGAGGAGAAGTTCCTTAGCGAGAAATTCCAGTCAGTAAAATAAGTCGCCAAAAAAAGAAAGTTCGACCGTCGGGCGTAATACTCGGCGGTCTTATAAATATGTAAAAATCAAAAATAAAGGGGAAAGCTTATGAGTGATGAGAAAAAAGACGTAAACAGCCAGCAGGAGAATGTGGGCAAAAAGGGCATAAACAAAAAGCTTATCATCGCTTTTGCAGGCATGGGCGCTGTTATAGTGGGGCTTGTTATTGCACTGATACTGGTGGCAACATCAGGTAAAAAAGACGTGGACAGCTCGGCTTCAAAGGCGGAGAGCAGTTCTGCGGTGGCTTCAGAAACCGATGACACCAGTGAGGAGGACTCTGTGGCTGATGAAAGCGAGGACGAGCCTGATGCTGATGAGGAGGAAAGCAAGGACGATAAAAAGGAAAAGGGCTTTATCATCTCCTATTCAGGGGACAACAGTTGGCAGGACGGCGACAAGGTCATGACGGGCATGGAGATAGGCATTGAGAACAACTCCGATGAAGCCCTCAAGGAGTGGACGCTGGAGCTTGAAATAGACCAGCTCAAAAGCTGTGACGGCTGGAACGGCAACTTTAAGGTCAAGGGCAACAAACTCACGGTCACGAATGTTGATTACAATGGCGAGATCGCAAAGGGCGGTTCGACCTCTATTGGCTGTAATATTGGAACTGGAACAAAGCTCAATGTTAAGTCTGCAAAGCTAAACGGTGTGGAGTGTACTGTTAAAAAGGGCAAGGTATCACAGAATAATAACAATAACAACAATAATCAGAATAATGACAAAAAGGTCACGGAAAAGGACGTTAAAAAGCTTCTAAAGCGTACCTCAAAGGCTAAACAGGGTGATGATTGGCTTCACACAGACGGAAGCAAGATACTTGACAAGGACGGCAAAGAGGTTTGGCTCACGGGCGTGAACTGGTTTGGCTACAACACAGGCACTAACACATTTGACGGACTTTGGAACAGCGAGCTTGTGACATCGGTGGAGGCTATTGCAGACCACGGTTTCAATCTTATAAGAGTGCCTATGTCAGCGGAGCTTATCAACCAGTGGTCGGAGGGCGAATATCCAAAGGCGAACTACAATAACGCATACAATGAAGAGCTGAACTCGATGAACAGCCTTGAGATATTTGATTATTTTCTCAAGCTTGCGGAGGAAAACGGTCTTAAAGTAATGCCTGATATCCATTCAGCGGAAACCAATGCCAGCGGTCATACTGTAAATCTGTGGTATACTGACAAGGTCACTGTAAAGAACTATTACCATGCTTTGGAGTGGCTTGCCGACAGATATAAGGACAATGACACTATCGTTGCATTTGACCTGAAAAACGAGCCTCACGGCAAGCCTAACGAGGGTGACGCTGCGGCAATATGGAATGATTCAAAGGACGCAAACAACTGGAAGTATGTGGCTGAAACGGCAGCGAGCAAGGTGCTTGCGAAAAATCCTAATGTGCTTATAATGGTCGAGGGTATCGAGATATACCCTAAGAACATCAAGAAAAACGGGGATTATTCCTCCACCAACAGTGATGATTACTATTTCAACTGGTGGGGCGGAAACCTCAGGGGAGTAAAGGACTATCCTATCGACCTTGGCAAATATCAGGATAAGCTTGTTTACTCGCCGCACGACTATGGTCCGACAGTTTATCAGCAGCCTTGGTTCGAGGGGGACTACACATACAAGAGCCTTATGAAAGATTGCTGGAAAGACAACTGGTTCTACATTCAGAAGCAGGATATCGCACCGCTTCTTATAGGCGAGTGGGGCGGCTTTATGACAGAGCCTAACCTAACTTGGATGACCTACATGAGAAAGCTCATAAAGGACAATCATGTAAATCACACTTTCTGGTGCTTCAATGCAAACTCAGGTGACACGGGCGGACTTGTAAAGGACGATTTTGTTACATGGGACGAGGAAAAGTATGATTTTGTCAAGGAAGTTCTTTGGCAGGAGGGAGGCAAGTTCGTTGGACTTGACCACGCTATGCCGCTTGGAGATAATGGTATAACTTTGAAAAAGGCAAAGGGCCTTTGATATCACATATAAAAATAGCGGACGAAGTTTTCGGGCTTCGTCCGCTTTTGTATTGTATTTTTATCGCTGGTCGCCCATAAAGAACAGAGCGAGAGTTCCAGGCCCTGAGTGTGAGCCTATAACAGCACCTGTGTAGCAGATATGCACAGTGGTCTTCTTGCCAAGCTTTCTTCGCATAAGGTCGGCTGCATATTCTGCGTCTGAAAGGCAGTCGCCATGGCAGACGGCTACTGTGGAATTATCCCAATTTCCCATGCGTTCGCACATCATATCCACAAGCTTTTCAATGGATTGCTTTCTGCCTCGTATCTTTCCAACTGGGATAAGATGTCCCTCGTTGTCAACGTGGAGAAGCGGTTTAATGCCAAGAATAGAGCCTGCTATGGCGGCAGTCTTTGATACTCTGCCACCTCGGTGGAGATATTTCAGGTCATCAACGGTGAAAACATGGCATAGGTGAAGCCTGTTGTCAATGATCCACTGGGCAAGCTCGTCAATGGAAAAACCCTGCTTTTTCTTTTCGTCAGCCTTTATGAGCAAAAGGCCTTCGCCTGTTGAAGCACAGAGGGAGTCTATGCAGATTATCTTGCCTTCTGGGTATTTTTCCATTACGCTATCTCTTGCAATGCAGGAAGTGTTGAAGCTGCCGCTAAGACCTGACGAAAATCCAAGATAAAGCACGTCATAGCCTGCGGCAAGTTCCTTTTCAAAAGCCTGTTCATAGTCGGAGATACCTATTTGCGATGTTTTCGTTACTGCTCCGTTTCGCATTTGGGAATAAAATTCAGGCAGCGTCATGTCATTCTTGCTCTTTACAACACCGTTTACTTCAAAAGATAAGTCCAGAAGCGTCACGTCCATATTTTTTAATATATCCTCCGACAGATCGCAGGTGGAGTCGGAATATAGCTTGTATTTTCTGTCAGACATTTTTATCCTCCTTTTGCCGCTTGGGCAACAATATAAAAATATTATAACATATGGGCGGGCTTTTGTAAAATATCCCTCAACTATACTTTGTAAAATTTCTATGAACACAGTTGTCTGCGGTGCTGTGCGACAGTTAAGGTGTTCTCAGATACGCAAACAGAAAAGTCACGGCAGGCGGAGGAGATAAGCATATCGCTTATGCGATTTTCTATGAGGGCGGTAATTATGTGGCGTATCTCTCGTGCAGAGCCGCTTTTTGAAAGTGCCTGCTTTGCGATAAAAGGGTAGACCTCTGGCTGACAGGCGAGTGTACAGCCAAGTTCGGAGAGCCTTTTTTCAAGAGCGGATATTTCAAGGCGTGTAATGTTTTCCATATCGGAAAGGGTAAGGTCGTTGAAAACTATCACCTCGTCTATCCTGCCTAAAAGCTCGGGAGACATAAAGCTTTTAAGCTCTGAGAGCATGGCTTTTTTCTTTGCTTCGCCATTTGACTTGCTGTTTGAAAAGCCCACGGTCTTGGTTTCGGCAAGTTTTTTCACGCCGATATTCGAGGTCATTATTATAAGGACATTGGAGAAAGAAACTGTCCTGCCAGCGGAGTCGGTAAGACAGCCGTCCTCTAGTATCTGCAAAAGCAGATTGTAGATGTCAGGGTGAGCCTTTTCTATTTCGTCAAGAAGAAGCACACAGTAGGGCTTGCGGCGAATTTGTTCGGTAAGCCTGCCACCTTCGTCAAAGCCTACATATCCAGGGGGCGAGCCTATGAGCTTTGAAACGCTGTGGCGTTCCATGTATTCTGACATATCAAGCTTTACAATGGCATTATCTCTGCCAAAAAGCGTTTTGGCAAGATCTTTTGCAAGCTGGCTCTTGCCCACTCCTGTTGACCCTAAGAAAATAAAGCTTCCCATGGGTCGGTCGCTGCCCTTTAGTCCTGCACGACAGCGGCGGACGGCAGAGCAGAGTGACTTTATAGCCGTCTGCTGTCCCACAATGCTTTCGCTTAGCTTATCTTCAAGCCCTGTGAGCCTTGTGGCTTCGTCCTGTCCGATATCGGCGCAGTTTATGCCTGTGAGCGATGAAATAACGCTGTCAATGTGCCTTTTTTCAAGTGGTATGCGCTTTGGGCGGCACTCTGTTATGGCGGTGAGATATTCGTC
>ULMF01013142.1_pt1 | contig 14334 bp, 19 predicted proteins | sample 1951581 | NCBI WGS metagenome assembly ULMF01 (sample SAMEA4835543, study PRJEB28245) | human gut metagenome | biome: gut microbiome; material: fecal sample | place: Denmark | collected 2008
ATCGCTCCGGCAAAACCGCTCCGGGACTGGTCTGCAATCCTCTCAGCAATCCTCTCACGGAGAATTTCTGTCTTACGAATGAGGTCTTGCTTGTACTGTTCCAGTTCCTTCAAAGCCCTGTCGATCTCACGCTCCGATAATCCGAACTTGATAACCTTCTTAGCCACTGACGTTCACCTTGCTTATCGCAATCGACACGTTGTTCAAGCTCTTTGCAACCTTCTTGACGATGTAGTCATGAGGGGTAAGCACGTTACCTTCCTCGTCCACCGCCAACGAACCGTCCTCATTGAGCTGGGGAACGGTATCGACCCAAAGCACTGAGTATTCGTCAATCGGAGGAGCTTCGTTATCCATGACAATTACCTTGTCATAGGTCTCGGACTCACCGAACTGCCGTGTCTGAGTTTCACCCTTTGCGGCAGAGATATTGGCATAGCCCTCAGTCGGATTACCGTGTTTTACGTCATATTCGCCTGTCACATTACCGTACTCGTCTGTGATAGGTTCTCGTCCTTCATACAGAGAGTAGAAGAACTTTACCTTGTTTCTGTTCATGCACCTCATTTAATCACCCCACAATAGGGAGTAATCGCTTTCAGCATGGAAGCTGGTACATCGGCATTTTCATACTGTCTCGTGATACCGTTCTCGGTATGAGAAGTCTGACCTTCCGCACCACGCTTGTTCAGCATATAGGCGGCTATCTCTACCTGTAGGTAGTGGTACTGAGCCGGAACTTCGGTCACTTCGCTTTTGTACGGATATGCTTTAGCGATAATCTTACCTCCGGCGAGGTTCAGATAGGCGGATAACACTTCGTCAGTGTCAGAGCCGCCGACCATAGCCTTGAGCGCAGTCAGCTTTTCATCGTGCGTCATGTTATCCGACCTCCTTTACTTATTCCTCAGAACCGTTGTCGGGAGTCTGATCGGCAGTGTCAGCACCATCGGTCTGCTCAGAACCGTTGTCGGGAGTTTCGTCCTCCGCAACCTTCTTGATATAGACCTTGCCGTGCTTGTTCTTGCCCTTCTCAAGCTCCTCGATACGAGCCTTAGTAGGCTTGTAGCCGGACACAGGATAGGTATCACCTACACCGTAGTAGTGATCTTCGTTCTTAGCGTCTCTGAACGCTCTTACAACTTCGTACATACTTCCTGTCCTCCTGTTCTTAGATTAGACGCTCTCAGCAACAGTGATCTTCACTGCCTTAGTTGCGTCAGTCAGAGCGGCAAGGTAATACTTACGAGAGAAGATAGTGTTCAGACGAGTATTAGCCGCAGTCTCGGAACGAGCATTCTTGGTGATCTGCTCGATTTCAGTACCCTTCTTGTTGAAGATGGTAACTGCTTCCTTAGTGGCAATGATGATAGTGCCGGACACAGCGTCCTTCTTGGTGTAGATGTTCACACCAGCAACAGTACCCACATAGCCATTACGAGCGAAGGACTCAACGTACTTGAGGTCTTCGTTCAGAGCCTTACGAATCTCAGCCATGTCAGCCGGATTCACGAAACCGAAGATGTTCACACCCTCGATCTCCTCAAGGTTCAGCTTCGCAACAGCGTCAGCGAAAGTGCCGAAACCGTAGGAAGTAGCTTCGTGAGTCAGAGTAGCCTTGTTGAACTCTGCGAAAATGTCCGCATTGACCGTGTTGAACATATCAGTACCCATGTGGCGGACACCGACAGGAACGAGCATAGGGTCAGTCATAGCCTGTTCATCGAAGTATTCAAAACGGTTCTGAGCGAGCAGAATTTCGTACTCCTTCTCAGCGTAGGAAACTTCGATAGACTTGGTATTACCCTCGCCCATACCCAACTTCTGAGTACCGTCAGTAGCGGTGTAGACGTTGATCTTGCGCTTCATACCAGCTTCGCCCACGAGAGAATTATCAACAGTGCAGAACTGCTGTAGATTCAAGTGGGAATTGAACTGGTCTTCAACCTCATTGGAGAGGAAGAAATTGTCATAAATCTTATGAGCCATTGTTAATTACCTCCATATAGTTCTTTGTATTCTTCCGGGTGTTCCTCGAAGAAAGCGGCACGCTCCGCCGGGGACAACTTACGGAATTTTTCGAGTGTCATTGTCTTGGAATCTCCATCGGGAGTAGGTTTAGGAGTATCTTTGAGAGCGTCAGCACGAACTCGCTTCTCTACGGAATCGAGGTGCTTCTTCTGATTGGCGAACACCTTCTCCATATCCCCATCAGCCATAGCTTCTGCGGTTTCATCAGCCAGCTTTTCATCGTAACCGAGACCCAGCAACTTCGCCTTATGCTTGGAAATCTCAGATTCACGCAAGAGCTTGTCGTACTTGGACTGCAACTCCTCACGTTCCTCCTGTTCCTTCTGCTTTGCCGCTTCATCATCGGTCATTTTGTCCTTGAGCTGTTTCTTGACACCAGCCAGCTCGGAAGCGGTCTTATCGAAAACGTCCTTCTTCACATAGCCGCTGTAATCCGGGTCGGGAATGTCGAATCCCTCAAGGGCTTTCAACTTGTCCTCTGCGGACATTTCTGCGTAACCCTCGATCTGTGTTACATCAATCTTTGCCATTTGATATTCCTCCTTGCGTTTGTAGACTTCTCTGTCTTATTTTGCGATTTAAGGTTTCTCTACCTTTTGCGATTAACGTCTTCTCTGACGATATTAGAAGCGGCGAACCGCTCAAACATCACTTCTTGGACTTATCGTCCGGGTCTGTAGGTGGGTTGGGGTTTGGATTCTGCTGTGCGAGCTTTTCCTGTTCCTCCTCATAATGCTTCATGCTCATTGCGTAAGCATTTTCGGGGTCTGTGAACATACCACAGTGAGAGAAAGCCAACATCGGGTGAATCTTGGGTTGCTGTAGCATAGAGACAAGCACTTGAGACTTGCTCTGAATTGCTTCGTAGTTCCTACGAGTGAACTTCATGTCAATATCCTTCAAGCGAAGGTTAATGTCACCGAGGTCACGGCAGATACGAAGCACCAGCTTGAGCATTTTCTTCTCGGACTTCTTGAACATATGCTCACTGTCCTTTGCCCTCGCTTCTGCAAGAGACCAGCCGTCACGAAGCAGTACCGCCGCTCCTGTGTCAGAGGTGGAAGAACCACCGTTACGGTTCGGAATGCCGCAGATAGTGAGGATAGCGGAGTAGCAGTCCTCTTTAAGAGTCTGAGACTGGTCTTGGTTCAGATCGTTGGTAACAACGTCCACGTCAGCGTTCGCACCGTCCACGGACTTGACCTTGATTGCGCCAAGCTCTTTCAGCTCCTTGAAATCATCAGCGGTAATGTCGCAGTTCACAAACTTAATGAAAGCCTGTATGGTCTGCTCCATACCGTCCATACGGTTCGACTCGATATTGTTGATCGTGTCGAGCAGAGGAAGGACAATCTCGAAAGAGCCGAGTCGGGCATTGTTCGCCGGGTACTCAAAAATAGGAATCATGTCAAGGGCATGAGCCTTTTCCTCTTTCAGAATGTCACCTTCGATAAGGTAGTAGCGGTTCTCGGTGTAGACAGAGAAGCGAAGCACTTCTTCATCGTCCTTGTAATACTTCACACCCATGAGCGGCTTGTTGCCGATCTCACTGGAATAAACAACGAAGGTATCACGAGGGTCGAGAGTGTGAAGCTCGAAGGGAGCTTCGTCTTCCTCATTCTTCTCGTCCGGCAGAACCAAACGATATGCAGTGCCGCAAATCATTTGCCACTCGACAATCTCTTGGTCTTTAGTGGCTTTATCCTCTGCGAACATAAGCTCATTCAAAGCGGTGATAGCCTTTGCGGTAGCTTCCTCACCGTTTCTGCCGACATACTGAATGGGTTCACCACACAAGTAGCCGACCTTGAAGGAGACAATCTCGTTCGCTCGGTTTTCTACAATCTTGTTGCAGATTTCGGGGCGCACTTCTTTGGTTCTATGGAGAATAGGCTGTTTACCACGGTAGTAGTTCCACAGGTAATCAATCTCACTGCGGTTCAGTTCGTGTGTGCCAAGAGCTTTCTGCAACACATCGACCACGTTATCTTTGGTGATCTCACGGACGCTGGTCTTGATAACACGTCTGCCGTTCATTTGCCTTGTCTGAGACAGACCTTTTGAAGTGTCAACGGTATTTCCCACGATTGCCCCTCCTTTCTTTGAATGATTGAAAATAAAAATGGCGCATGACCGATAGAAACCGAAGTTTCCAAATCGCAATCATGCGCCACTTAAAACTCTATACACTTTTACCTTTATCATTATACCACATCAATTCGTAAAAATCAAGTTCTAATTCTTCTTTTTAGAATTTTCTGTGGAAAACTATGTGGAAATTGTGAATTACCACGGTCTTTTGAAGACCTCGACCTTCTGACCGCTCAAGGACTGTGCATATTCCGCCAACATAGCCATGCCATCGGGAACATCATCGTGCTTGTTCTTACCAGCAACAGTGTAAGAGCAGAGCATATCCATCATTTTGCCGTAGTCCGACTTCTTCTGATAGAGGGAAGCGTCCTTGAACAGACAATGCTCCTTAACCCATGCACTGTTGACGATGATCTTCGTTTCCTTATTGGCAGTGGTGAACTTGGTCGTGATATGGGTAATGCCGCCCTTTTTCTTGACCTCCTCTTGAATTTTCTCAGCCACACGTCTTCCGGCGGAGTTGGACTCGAACCTACAGGACTTGACCTTATCCCGGACAAGGATTTCAGTCAATCGAGCGTCAACGATGTTCGGCAGACCATTGTCGCAGACACAATCGTGAATATAGTAGTCCTGTCCGTAGACGTAAGCCACAGGGAGGAAAGCGTAGTCAGCACCTTTGTCCTTCGTATCGCAAATACCGATAATAGCGTCCGGGTCTTCACTCGGAAGCTCGAAGTAGCGGCGAAGCTCGTCCTGTGCATAAACGAGACCTTCACGTTCGATAGGTTCATTCATATACAATGCTCGCCAGCTCACATCGTCCATGATATTTCTCTGCTCGTGGTAGAATCTCGTGGTGAATCCGACACCATAAGCGTAGTCGAAGTTGGACTCGTCATTTTCATCGAGAGCCGGAACAACGATGAACTTCGCTCGCTCATTATCGCCGTACTCACGCTCAAGTCTACCGATTACATCATGAACCGACCAGCGTGTAGCAATGTGAAGCTCCTTGCAGTGGTCTCCGATCTTACGCTGACGAAGGTCGGTGGTGTAGGTTTCCCACAGCTTGTCGAGTCGTTCCTTCGACAGAGCAACCTCGATACCCGACACCAAGTCATCACAGTAGAGGAGGGTTGCCGCACGATACAGACCAGCGTTACCAGTACCGATAGAGGTGAACTCCAACGTCTCAAAACGCTGACGCTTGTCGAGGTCGATACGACAATCCTTTGCGTTGGTGTTCGTGACCTGTATATCCGGGAACACTTCATGCCACAGGTAATCGCCGTTCTTATCCATGATTCTCAGACATTCGTCATAGACACCACGGACGAAGGAGTTCGAGTGGCTACCTGTCAGCATAGGGTCATTGGGAATCTTGCCGCCGAGCCATGTCAGATAGAAGATAGCGAGAGTGGTCTTACCGCTACCGGGAGGAAGGGAGACCGCCAGCAAATCCAGTTTATCATCGGCAAGCTCCTGTAGAGCGTCCACCACCTGTTTCAGCACCTTGCGGCGAGGAGGGTAGAACTTCTTCTCCGGGTCTCTGTTCCATTCGACATACAGAAGGTAGGAGTCAAAGTCATACTTTGCGGCGGCATAGCACACTCGCTTATGCAGATCGTACAGCTTGTGTACGTCCGCTTCCGACAGTCCGGGACTGCGAAATGCCTTTTCAATTTCAGCGGAGAGCAGTTTCAGATATTTCACACCGAGGTCGGTGTCTTCCTTCATTGCTTCCTTGCACATATAGTACAAGTCCTCAAAGGTCTGAAAAGAGAATGGCTTCTTTCGGACTCTCTCAAGGATTGTTTTCAGTAATTTCTTCATAATACCTCCAAAAAGAAAAAGCGCATGACTGTTTGAGCCAAAAGCTCTCGCAATCATGCGCCGTGTATCTGTTACGTTATGAAATCATGTTCATGATCTCATGATATAGGTTCTCTCGCTTATCGACCTGTCGTTCCTGTAGGAGACCGTCACTCCACAGCATTCGGACGTTGACCTTATCGGAATACACCGTTCGGGTCGTGCCGACTGTTTTCTGAGTGCCGGACATTCCGCCGACAATCGCTCCCGGTGCGCCGAAAGCCAGCCCTCCGAGGAGGAATCCGCCCAACGATGTTCCGCCGGAAGTTCGAGAGAAATGGACTTGCTCGGTATCGCCAGTGAGGTTCAGAACCGCCACCAGCTCATACGGTGTCTTCGCATTGATACCGAAATCTACGTCCGGGTAAAGCTCATTCAATTTTTCAACGAAGGTTCTCCAAAATCTTCGGCTGTCGGTGTGGTGTCTGCGGAAAACCACCCGGACACTGCATTCATTTTCCTTTTCATGGAAGAAAAACTGCGCCGTGGCGGAGAGGACGGTAGCAAATCCCTTCGCTCGCCAGTCACCAACATCGTTTTTGAACTTACCTCCTATGGCTGTGATGGTCTTTTCCACCATCGAAACCGTCTCAGCGTGTGAAAACGGTGTTTTGAATACATAAGTCATACCCAAATCCTCCATGTGAAGTAGTAAAAGTAGTTGTTCTTCTGATTTTTCGTATAATTCTTCCTATAGGACACCCATAAGGTGAAAGTTTACGCAAAAACTGATTTTTAACTACTTTTACTACTTTCCTTGTGAATATTATACTGTTTGCACCTACGGAAGAAGGTGGAGGAGGACATACCCGACTCCTCAATAGCGTCCTTGAGGGCGAGATTTCCTTCCGACCATGCCTTTGCCACGAAAAAGAACTTATCCGTGGTCTCAACAGGCTTCCGACCTTTGTATTTTCCTTCGGTTTTGGCAATTTCGATACCTTCACGCTGTCTTTCGAGGATATTTTCTCGTTCCAGCTCCGAGAGGGCGGCAAAAACCGTCAGCATAAACCGCCCCTGTGGTGTGGTGGTATCGACTTTTTCCTTGTCTGAGACAAGATTCACACCTCGTTCCGTCAGCAAAGCAACCGTAGACAGGAGGTCTTTGGTGCTTCGTGATAACCGGGAGAAGGATTCAATGTATAACGTGTCACCTTCCCGAAGGAAGGAGAGCATTTCATTAAACTGTGGTCTATTGGTGTCCTTGCCGCTGATCTTATCGAGGAAGATTTTCTCCACACCAAGAGATTTCATCAGCTCCATTTGTCTCGCCGGATTTTGGTCTAAGGTGCTTACTCGTACATAACCGACCTTCATGTACTCACCTCCAAATTATTCGTCCCTCTTGACGTAGGTCAGCTCAATGTCATAACCAAGAGCTTCCATCATTTCAACGAAGGTCTTATTCACGAGACCGTCCTTCTTTTTGACGATTCTGTTCACATACTGACCTGTCGTACCGATTTTTTCAGCGAGGGATTGCTGGGTTGTGCTGGTCTCAAGGCACTTGACCTTAACGTCCAGCTCTATGTTATTGCGTACCATAGTGTACCTCCTTGTGTTGTTTGAGATTAGTATAGCACGAGGGAGGATAAATGTCAATACAAATAAGATAAGTTTTAGTCCTTTTTGTTCTTTTTGAAATTTTCGGGTACTCAAACGACTCCCTCCCCACGTTCGGGGCGGTGTCAATCCCCCTCCGGGGGATAGCTCCGGCGGACGTGTCCGGGAAGCTGTCAACCCTCCGCCGTTGATCGTGCCGCCGCTGTCAATAGCATTATTCTAAACGTGATAGCACTATCACAACCCCGAAAACAACCCCAAAGACAGCAACCGCCGCCGCTATCGTTTGAATATACCCCAAAGAAAGCAACGACACCAGCCCACCCCCGGCAGAAAGAAACCACCAGCGGCAGAGCCGCCAGCGGTGGACGTGTACGAGATCGGGACACCCTCCCCCGGATAAGAGCAAAAGAAAAGCACCCCGGCGAACCGGGGCGCATGATGTAAATATTTAATTGGACTGCTTGAGGATTTCACCGAGCAGAACGAACGGAAAAAGAATAATGCAGATAATAACGAACATTGCCGACCCTCCCTTCTTATGCGAATGTGAAACGCTTCGTTTCGGTTGTCTTGGTGTACTGTGCCGCAATGTCCGGGTGTCCCTTCTTCAATGCGGCGGTATCAATGCGAGAGCTGGAAACCGTCTTGAATGTGGCTTTGTGTTCGTCCCCTGTGAGGACTTCAAGCCCGGCGGCGGTCATGTGTTCTTTGATCTGATCTTTGAGGGCTTCCACCATTGCGGCGGCTTCCTCTTGCATTCTCTGCCATTGTGCAAGCTCTTTCATTGTCTCGTTGATGTTCATATTATGCGACCTCCTTTTCTACGCTGTAAAAATCGCTGTGTTTGCCGTGGTGTCCGCTGGTCTTATATCCGCAATCTTTCAGAATAGACCAAAAGCAAGAAGCACCGACACCACCTTCAAAATACGGTAATACGGAATAACCCGAACCATAGCCGCAAATATTGCGATTGTCTACACCTGTACACGCTGTTTTGCTTGCGTCCGTCTTGCCAGCTCTCAAGCCGTTTTCTTTGAGCTGATAAAGGGCTTTCAAAATGCTGTTGCACTTGTTGAACGCTTCCGCAATGGCGGCGGATTCTTTGTCATAGCCGCAACCGCTCGCCGTTCCGTAATATGTCCCGGTGTTGGTTCTGATCTCAACATGGGGATTGTAGCCCCAAGTGGAGGAGCGCACCCAATCCACGGAAACAGAAATGAAGGTGAGGTCGGGCGCATTGGCTACCCGGTCAAGCTGTGCCAGCTTTGCGGCGGTCTTTTTCTCGATCTGCTTCATTGCTCGCTTTGTGGCAAGCTCGACAGCCTTTTCACGGCTGATTGTTCCGGCTTTGTACTGATTCCATCGGGTTTCGGTGCTGTTGGCTTTCAAGCCCCTGTCGGGGTCTGTGCGGTGTTCTTCCGCCCATGTCGGGAAATATCCATTTTCAATATAGAAAACTGTGTCGGCGGTGTTTCGCTCGGCTTCTTCGGTGATTCTCTTTTCAATCATTGCAAATTCTTTCATTTCGGTTTCCTCCTCTGTGATGGTTTCGGCTTCTTCGGTGATCGCTTCCGGGGTTTCGATTTCTACAATCGGCATACCCTTGCGGCGAGCGGTTTCGACTTCGTGATCTTCGCACTCTCTGACGCTGACCCACTCATATTTAGAATAATGAGCTTCTACAGCTTCGGCGGTTTCAGCGTGTGCAATGTTGGAGCAATACACGCTTTCGGAATACTTGAACGATACAGCAAAATATTTTTTCATGGGGTGATCCTCCTTTGAAATTATCCGTTTCGGATTGGTTCTTGTCTTATCTTGATTACATTATAATCTTTTTCGGATTGTTTGTCAATAGGTTTCAGATAAAAAATTATCTTTTTCGGATTATTTTTTTCTCGTTCCTATAAAATAAGGAAGAAACCCGGACAGCCGCCGCAGATCGTTACCAGCTCCGACACGATCAGCCCGGACAGCTTCACCAGCTCCGCCGCCGGAGGTGCGCCAGCCGCCCGGACACCCTCGGGCGCTTTAGCACGCTAAATTGTTAATACCACCGGGGTCAGATCAGCAAAAATCGTCCAAAAATCCGCACAAAAAGACCGCCCATCACACCGCCGGGAAGACCCGGAGCGTGAGGGCGGTTTTCGATTTCATAGTCGATAGTCGATAGTCGTTTGAGAGTCGATAGTCGTTACTCACCGTCAGAGTCGGAGTCTGAGCCGGAGTCGGCAGAGTCGATCAGATAGCGAGAGCGAATATCGTCAGCGTCATAGTTGTTGTCTTGCTGGGTGTTCGGTGTCAGAACGTACTCGGTCTTGTCTTGGTAGCCAAAGTTGTTCTTCGCAAGGAAGATCGCTGTGACCGGATTAATTTTGCCGCTGGTAGCGTAGCTTTCCCACAAATTTTCAAGCAAAAAGTATGCCTTTTTTATAATGCGGGTCACGTTCTGCGGCAACGTGGAGTAGTTACCACGTCCACCGATAGGAGCGTCATGTGTAATACCCCATAAAGTTTTTCTGTTCATACCGTTGAGTGCCATAGCCATTCCAGCAACAGTCGGTTTCATATCATGCTTTGCGTACAATGCAAAATACTCCTCCAACCTCTTTGCAACAGCTTCTTCATCGTGCATATCAATACTCGGCATATTGAATAGCTCAATGTTCAATGACAGAAACTTCGTGTTGTCTCCCGGTTCAAGGTCATACCCATTCATACCAATGACAGGAGAGTTGCCGCCACGAGGTTTCTTCTTAATCACCTGTACGTCTTCCGTACCAGTAGGCTTCTTGTTTGCCATTTTTCCTTTACCTCCTATAGTCGTAGTCTGTCCTCCACAACCACGGAGAGTCCTCTTTCATAGTCGAGAGTCCTCTTTGTTCTTATTCTTCTTGCGGTAGTCAAAGTAGTTGAAAATCAATTTTTACGGTAACTTTTACTATATAGACCCCTTATAAGAGAACTTATACGCAAAAACTAAAAAACAACTACTTTTACTACTTCATACCCAAAAAGGTGAAAAGATTGTTTTTCAATCCGATTCGTGTTATTTCGCAAATGTCGTTTTTGATTATTTTTCAATCCTTTTCGGATAATCTGAGGTTTTCTGCCGCCACCGTTGCTTGCTGTCTCCACAGCTCGCACCAGTCAGCGAGAGTACCGTCAGCAATGTGCGCCGCAATTTCATTCGGGTTCACGTCTGCGATCAGACCTAAAATCTCCGCCATAGTTGCACCGCCTTACTCACTCGCCTTGTAGTTGTACACAGGCTTGATGATTTTCAGAATGTCAACGGTATCTGCGATATTCTCCACGATCTCAGCCATCGGCTTATAAACCATCGGGCTTTCATCAATCGTAGACTGATTGACGGAGGTAGTGAAGATACCCTTCATAGAGTCCTCGAACTCCTCAAGAGAGACCAGCTCCTTCGCCTTGCTTCTGCTCATGATACGTCCAGCACCATGAGGAGCAGAGCAGTTCCAGTCCTCGTTGCCCTTGCCGACACCGATAATGCAACCGTCTCTCATGTTAATAGGAATGAGGAGCTTTTCTCCGGCTTTTGCAGAGATAGCACCCTTGCGTACCATGTTCGAGCCAAACTCAATGTAGTTGTGAATCGTCTCGAATGCACCAAGAGAGTGCCAGCCCATTTCATCAATGAGGGCGGAAGCGATAGCATTTCGGTTGAGGACTGCGAAACGCTGACAGATCTCCATGTCATGAAGGTAGTCTTCACGGTATTTCCCGGTGAGGTAGCAAAGCTCCTTCGGAATGCCGAGAGGGTTAGGGTGGAACTTGCGGTGAAGCTCTGCAATGGCTTTCTGAATCTCCGCCTTGCGTCCCTGTGCTTTATAGTCGGCAATCAGTTTTTCTTGCATAGCGTAGAGTTCGTCCTTACCTTGCATGATCTCGATAGCAAGGTGCTGATAATGTTCCGCCACCTGTTTACCGAGGTTGCGGCTACCAGTGTGGATAATCAGATATTTCGTACCTTCGGAGTCGGTGTCGATTTCGATGAAATGATTACCGCCGCCGAGAGTACCGATACTGCGCTCAAGTCGTTTGGTGTCCTTGAGTTCCCGGAAGCAACGAAGCTGTTGGAGTTCATCGAAGCAGACACAGCGTCCCTCATGCACGTTGCGTCCACTCGGAATGCGCTTGCGGATAGCAGAGTCGAGAGCGGCGAAGTCGATTTCGATATTGCCAAGCTCCACGGTCAGCATACCACAGCCAATATCCACACCCACGATGTTCGGGATAACCTTGTCTCCGAGGTCTGCGGTGAATCCGATCACACAGCCAGCACCAGCATGAACGTCCGGCATGATACGCACTTTGCAGTCTGCGAACGCTGGTTGCTTCACGAGAGTGTAAATCTGATTCAGAGCTTCGGGTTCGATATTTTCAGTGAAGATTTTAAGATCACTCATTGTTTTTCCTCCTTACTCGCTGGACTTCTTTGTCCGTTTCTTTTACCGTTCTGCCGGACGCACACTTCACGCATTTGATCTGCCATTTGTTACCCGGCTGACCCCATCTGCGCTCGAAGTGTCCGAACCCGGCTGGAACGTATGCACCGCAACAATAGCAGTAGCCGGGGTAACGATTACGAGCCATTTCAACAATCCTCCACAATGTCTTTGTCGATGGTGTCCGCAGACTCGCAGAAGTGAATAGCGTCTTCGAGTGTATCTCCTCGACCAATTACGGTCTCATCGATTCGCACCTCGAACCATTTATTCTCGAAGTAGCCAGTATCGTTACCGTACTCAGTGACGTGATGAAATGTCACAGGTTGCTCTTTGTAGGTAGACATTACACCACCTCCTTGAGCTTGAGTCCCCAATAGATCATGAAACCGCTGGAAGTCGATTTTCTGTCGAACCATTCCGGGTGTCGTTCCATTTCGGAGTTGAACTTTCGAGCAGAGAGGACGTAAGCTCCTTCGGATTTCGCCCACAGCTTGAAAGCATTGTAAAGGTCTTTCGCCTTGATGTTCACGTCCTCATTGCGGACACAGCGGTTCTCAAGGAACTGCAACACGAGGTCGTTGTCACGCTCATACTTTGTGACTACCTCAGTCAGAGAGTCCGCCATCTTGAGTCCGTTTTCCTTATACTTAATGTAGCCACGAACCAGCCACATGAAAATGCCGCTCATTGCTTCCGTAGAAGTCAGCTCGTCCTTGAGGTGAGTGTCCTGTTCTTCCGGCTTGAAGTGGCGGTTGAACTCGATCACTTTGATACGCTGGGAAGCAAACAGGGACTTGTCTGTAACCATCGGAAGGTCATTACAGGAGAGCCAAAGGGTGAACTGCGGCTTGTAGGTAATCGCTGACTGGTACAGCGCACGAGCCGAGATTTCCTCGCCACCTGTGAGCTGTTTGATTTTCTCCTCGTCCAGCTTGCCATACTCGTTCGACTCGGACATGGTGACAAAGCGTTTGCCCTTGAGTCCGGCGAGAGTAGGAGAAGCGGCTTCTGCGTCCTTCTGCCTGTCACCACGGCAGATCATACCTACCGGGGCAACCTTCGCATAGTCACCGAGCATAAATTCGATGGTGTTGAGCAGAGTGGACTTACCGTTTCGGGTAGTCTTGCCGTGGAGAATGAACATACACTCCTCGTTGCTCATGCCGAGCATGGAGTAGCCGAGCGCACGTTGAAGGAAATCCGCCTTGTCCTTGTCTCCCTGTGTAACCTCGTCAATGAACTTCTCCCAACGCTTACACTTAATGTCTCTGCGAATAGTGTGTCGGAAGTTGGTCTGCATGGTGAGAAAATCGTCCCAGCGAGCTTCCCGGAAGGAGAAGTCTTCGAGAGAGTATGTACCATTCAGACAGTTAATGAGGTAGGGGTTAGCGTCAAACTCCACAGCGGAGATACGAAGCTCACCTGTAGCGTCCTTGAGGATTCGGTCTCGCATACGTCTGTCACCCATCTTATTGACGAATGCAGTGTAGCTCTTGCGGAGATCATCGTCTACAATCTCACCGCAGTAGAGAATCATGAGACGAACAAAGTCCTTGATCTTCTCGGACACGAGGATTGCACCCTCGTCCTTGCGCCACGCACCTTCATGGTAGGTGTACCAGCTCTTATGCTCGGTACAGTAGCGAACCTCTCTGTTGTAGAGCATACCGAACAGGTTAGCCATACCCATTTCCGACCATTCAAAGCCAGAGCTGGTCTCGTCCGCTCTCTCCGGGTGGTACTCCTTGATGATGTACATTTTCTCGGAGAGGTCTTCGTCCATGATTACTCGACCATTACGAAGCTCGAACAATTCTCTATCGCTTACCATGACGCTCACCTCCAATCGCCGCTACCGCACATTTCTGTTTATCTTCGACCCACCATGCACACTGACATTCAATGCAGTACACAGGCTGAGTACCTATTTTGACTGTTCCGTCTTCCTCAACTACCGTGTTGGTAGTGAGGAGAGGGCAGATAATTTCGTTCATCACAAAGCACCTACTTTCTCAAATACTTCGAGGAGCTTCGGGAACTGAGCGGCTATCCAGTCGATAGTTGTCTCCTCATGTCCGATGGGTTTATGTTCCCAATTTGCGCCCAAGCCGGACTCGAACATAAACGCATGGATAATCTCATGCCGCAAACACTGTTTCTGATACCGAGGGAAATCTTCGAGGTCTCCATTCTCGGTATTGACTACGATCTTATGAGAGCTTTTGTCACAGTAACCGTCACACTCTCGCAAGAATTTGTCCTCCGCCGGGGACTTATATTGAATGGTGTA
>ULMF01022596.1_pt1 | contig 14123 bp, 15 predicted proteins | sample 1951581 | NCBI WGS metagenome assembly ULMF01 (sample SAMEA4835543, study PRJEB28245) | human gut metagenome | biome: gut microbiome; material: fecal sample | place: Denmark | collected 2008
TCTTAATGAGGCAGCCAAACAGTCCTATATTGACAAATTTCTCGAAAGGAATCAGAACGCCACAGACTTTGCAGTGGGCATTCAGAAAGCCTTGAGAGGAGAAGACACTGAAAATTACGGATGGTTCCTGGGATAGACAGGAAAACATCAAAATCCTATGAAGGGAGAAAGATCTAAAAATAACAAACAAGGTCTTTCTTCCTTCTTTTGTTAAATTAAAATCAGAAAGGAGAAAATTGTATGAAAACAGCATGTGTACAGGACATATACAAATGTGACACCTGTAAATCAGCATCAGACGGGCATGGAAGGAATTGCAGGCACGGGATGTTATTTCCCCTGCTTCTTTTAATGGGAAATTTTAAGGAGTGCATGAATTACGAATTTGATGCGGAGAAGGTAAAACTTCAACTGCAAGGGAAAGAGAATGAACGGACAGAACACACCGGCGAGTAAAGCGGAAATGGTTCTGAATCAAAATGTAAAGGAACAAGGTATGGCACATTACACTTTCGATATAATCAAATACAGCCTGACTACCGAAGAGGGGGAAACATATAAGAACTTCATAGAAATGATGCCCTCGCTGACGGTACAGGCAGCAAATTATATTGCAGCCACTTTAAAAGCCGAAAAAGCGTATCCGTCAGATAAATATGTACACCGGCTCATTGATACTGACGCGGAAAAATGGCCGGTCAATACAACTATATTTTAACTAAAAACAAATCAGAAAGAAATATGGAAAGATTTGAACTTGAAAACAGTAAAGAGTTCAAGGCGGCACAGGAACTGGAAGACGCCTTGAACAACATGTCATGGAACAGTGAAAAGTTTGCGGAGTCAGTGGGGTATTATCACAGGACACTCCAACAAAAGCTGTTCAGCACTATGGTAAAGGTCATAGAGATGATGGGAAAAGAGGACTATGGATATGACCTGAGAAATGAGGCTTCACACAGGATAGCCCGGAAAATAGTTGAATCAGGAGTACTTGACGAGACTATACCAATCATTTGAGAAACGGTTGAAACAGACCGGAATTATATCTGAGGAGGATATCACAATCAACGTGGTGTCCTCCTTTTTTTATTTACCTAAAATACAAAAGATTATGTTATACTATAAATTTCAAAATTACGAAGAATTCAAAAACATGTTTGGTATTATCAAGCATGGAAACGGAGTATGCAGCAGAAAGAACAAGATACTGCTGGCATATGTGAAAGACAAGAGATTATTACATGAGGCGGTAGAGAAAAACGATTATACGCTGCTTCATATCTCTTCAATGGCGGAACTGAAAAAGACCGTTACCCAAAGAATAATTATAAGCGGACACTCGGATAACTCCCTGCGTTATGTTCTGGAACTGGATGGAGACTTTTTTTACTCCAGAAACCTTGAAACGGACAGTCTGAAAGGGCTCTGTGAAGACGGGGACACTAAGGCAATCCGCTACATTAATCATGGGAACGGAGAAAAGGTGTTTAAAATGAAAGCGGGAAAACTCTATCGTTCCATCATACAGGAAACGGAATTTGGCAGAACCCTTCCTGAACAGGTAGTGACCTATCTATGTGAGGAATTTTCGGCAGACTGGCAGGTGTATACTCATAGCAGACTCCCGAAAAACACACTGCACGTTGATAAAGACTTTGAGAAGATATATTCATCAGACTGGTGCAAAGGGGATTTCTCTTCATGCATGACGGACAAGGATTATTACTATTTCTATATAGACTCCGTCAATGCAAGTGCAGCGTACCTGACCGATGAGGATGATATGGTGATTGCAAGATGTATTATCTATAATGAAGTCAAGGATCAGGATGGTAACAAATGGAGACTGGCTGAAAGACAATATGCCAGTGATGAAAATGATATCCTGAAGCGTGCCTTGATAGATGCCCTGATCAAAGGGGGATACATTGACGGTTACAAAAAAGTCGGTGCAGGCGCAGGTGATGCAAGAGAGTTCGTTGACCTTGAGGAGAATTCATTGTCAGACAGGAAATTCAGAATAGAATGTGACCTGGACTATGGCGATTCACTTAGTTATCAGGACTCATTCAAGTGGTATGATGAATACGATAGAGTAGCTGACAATTATGGACATGGAGACATTGGACTGGATGTTACTGACGGTTCTATAAATGATGAAGAAGAGGAGGAGGAATACGATGATTTTCATGGCTACCATTGTCATGAAACACGCCCCGTATATTGCCATGGATGCGAGTATTACTGTGACGTGGAGAACCTGGATGAATTCGTATGGATAGAAAAAAACGGGGAATACCATCATGAATCGGATGTTATGGAATGCCCTGAATGTACAAGGTATTTTCCGGAAAAGGATACATTCCATTCAGAAATAACAGAGGAAGACTATTGTTGTGAAGAATGCCGGAAGACAGCGGAACAGACATACAAAAAAGAAAACTGGCATTATTCCGACTATGATGAAGAATACTATGAGCATGCAGGAGACATAACCGTATACCGGGTATGGAACAATATTCTCTGTGAATATGAGGAGAAAAACATATCGGTTGAGTCCGGGAATAAACTCTTGGCGGGAGGAGAGCTTCATGAACTGGACGGTATACTCTATGACATAATAGATGAAGAAACCGGACTGCCTTATACATACGAGATGAATGAAATGACTGTTTAACCCACAAAAAATAAGAATTATGGAATTACTTAAGAAATTATATAAGATTTATAGCCCAAGCGGAAAAGAATGGACGATGACAAAGTTTATATGGGATTATGTAAAAAGAATCCCCGGTGTAAAACTTGAAATTGATAAAATCGGGAATCTGTATATAACAAAGGGAGACGCGGAATCATATCCCTGCATCGTAGCACATCTTGACCAGGTGCAGAGATTGCATTCAAAAGACTTCACGACTGTCGAAACGGGAGAAATCATATTCGGTTACAGCTCCCGGAATAAAAGACAGGAAGGACTCGGAGCCGATGACAAAAACGGAATCTGGATAGCACTCAAATGTCTGAAAAAGTATGATACCTTAAAACTGGCATTCTTTGTCAGTGAAGAGGTGGGATGTATAGGTTCAGGAAAAGCGGTGATGGATTTTTTCAATGACTGCCGATTTGTTATACAGCCTGACAGACGGGGTTATCAGGACATTGTTACAGAAATCGGCTGGACCTCACTATGTTCTCCCGGATTCCTGAAAGCGTCCGGATATAAACAGTTTGGATACAGGGAAACACATGGAATGATGACAGATGTGCAGGAACTAAAAGAACGGGGGCTTCAGGTCAGTTGCACCAATCTTAGCTGTGGATATTACGAACCGCATACGGACCATGAGTTTACGATAAAGAAAGACCTCATGAACTGCCTGTCACTGGTAGAACATATTATTGAGAATTGTACTGACACTTATCCACACCAGGCTGAAATACCGGGAAGACGAAGAGGTATCTATGATGAATTCGATGAAGCGACGGATGAAATATTTGCCCTGCTCGACCATGGGGAGTTATGGAGTGCGGAAGACCTCTATTATATGTACCACTCCGTTTTCCCACAACTGGGCATGGAAGACTATCAGAGAATATATACAGAATATTACAACTTAAATACAATCGAATATGGAGAACAAAAATTATGATTTGAAACTGGCCAGATATATATGGTCAATCTTAAAGACACAGCCCATTATAGTCATGTCATGGGGAGTAGATATGGATACGATAAAACCGGTTAAAGGCGGACTGGAATTTCATGTACAGGGATTCAAGCATACGGGAATGGTACAGGTTATCCTCGATGAAGGGAAGGACTTGTTTGAGGTTCATCTTATCCCCGACTCTGAAGGAGAAGAAAAAATAATAGAAGACGTTTATCTGGACATGCTTGTTTCTGTAACAGACAGGAATGTAGAGAAAACGGATGATTATGAGAAGAAGATTTTTGAAGAGTACAGAATTATAAGAAAATAGTACTTTTCAAAAATAATCAAATCTGAAATAATTGGAATCCTATGAGAGAAATTGGAATCTATGAAAACCTAAAATCTCACAGGATTTCTTTTTCATAAACCTCAGGTGACAGATATTGAACGTTCGTTTGGTATTTGTGACCGACTATTAAAATATGTAAAAATGAAAGCAAAAACTTATATTGCCTACCTCCGACAGTCCACGGTAAAACAGGAAATCTCCGGATTGGGAGTGGAGGCGCAAAGAGAAATTATACAGAATCACTTGAAGGATAAAAAGCCGATTGCTGAGTATATTGAAACAGAGAGTGGACGTAAATCCAACAGACCCAAACTTATAGAGGCTTTGGGAGAATGCAGAAAAACAGGATCTACCTTAATTGTAGCCAAACTGGACCGATTAAGCCGGAATGTAGCTTTCACCAGTAAATTGCTGGAGAGTGATGTGGAGATTGTGTTCTGTGATTTTCCTCAAGCAAATAAACTCGTACTGCATATAATCAGCAGTATAGCAGAGTATGAAGCCGGACTGATCAGCCAGAGAACCAGACAATCGCTACAGGCCAAGAAAGCGAGAGGATGCAGGCTCGGTAAATCCGAGAACCTGACAAATAACCTTGAACGGGCTATCGGGGAAAGCGTAAAGACCAACAAGAACAAGGCGGACAATAACCCCAATAATATGAGAGCCATTGCCATGTTGCATTCATTGCTCATGCAGGGGAAGTCGTTGTCCGAAATGACCGTAATCTTAAACCGGCAGGGCTTTGTTACCTCCAAAGGTTGCAAATTCCGGATAACCCAGGTAAAAAGGCTGATCGTCAGGGCAGGACTTGAATTGCCACAAAAAACATGAATCTAAAGGAATTACTTGATTGAAATAAGGGAGACTATGCAGAATAGTTTCTCTTATTTTTTTCTTAATCGGAAGACCTTTCCATTTTTAGGATATGCCATGTATCATCATATTTCATTATCTTTGCGGTAAATAAATTCCTATATCATGGACTCTAATAAAAATGACGCAATGAAAATCCAGGAAGAAAAACGTCAGGCCAGAACCCTGAAAAATATGGAAATAAAGGTATCGGAACAGATGGAAATGATGAAGCAGTTCATAACAACCTCGGCCGTCATATCCATTGATGAATTATGCTTTCATTTCAGAACGGCTGTACAGACGGAATCCGTGAACGTGCCATTGCACCTTTCTTTTGAAAGGCATTTTAAACTTCTCATAGACTATGCCAGAAACGACAGGAATGTCTTGTCCAGTCTTTTACATTGCCTTAACAGTCTTTACGAATGCTACAGAACAGTTACTCCCGAGTATTATTTCGACAGGGTAATGACCCGGGCCTTCCAGGATTCAATCCTTGAAAGTTTTGAACTATTTTCAACCGCTCTGAAGGACTATGATGCCCATGACCGACCTATAAATCTGGATGCCCCTTATCTGAAGCATTATAAAAGATTCGGTTCACACCCGCATAAACAATTCTACCACACCTACCTGCAAAAGTTGAATGAAAAGCTGAATTACCTTCTTTCAGAGAGCCGCCTGGGATTAAAACTTGACTCCTGCTTCATACCGGAGAATTCATACAACATTATTCTGGAACAGTCGCTGGTCGAGGATCTATATGCTTTTCTGGTAGATGAAAAGTGCCTGCAAAAGGATGACTATACGGAAAGAGACTTCAAGCTGCTGTTCAATAACAGCGTATTCAAACGTAATGCCAATCCTATCCGTTGGATAAAGACGACAGAGAAAAGCCAGATGACTTCCAACATAACGCTCCGTACTCTATTTCTCGTGCTTGGTGAAAAAACAAAGAAAAATTTGCTGGACCAGGAGCACAGGCGATACTATGAATCACTTTTTATCGGAAAGGACGGCAAAAACGTCTCTCTGGAAGACAAAGCCAGCAAGGTTAGCAAGGGCAGCCAATCTCTCCAGGATTTCCTTTCACAACTACGGTCAATTTTAAAATTATAGAGAAGCCGTCCACCTCTTTTTCCGCCTATTCCCGCCCACTCTGTTAATGTCGTTATAACATCCTGCTTTCTAATATGTTATAACGACGTTTTTTTATTCTTCATTTTTATCTCACTCCTTCTATTCCCGTCTACCTAAATGCAAAAAAAAGGCCTTATATTTGCAGAAATATTTACAAATAAAAAAGGAATTAGATATGGAAACAAATAATTTGAAGTCTTTGGATGGCGGGACTATAAACAGTGCTATCAACGAGAATGTTAACGATTCCACGAGAGTGATGAATCAAGTAGATAACAATATAGAAAAAACAGAAATGAGAACGGAAGACATGCAACCGGATAAAAACGGCAAAGATAAAAACGGACAGACGGCTGAAACACAGGTTCTGACTCCCGGAAATAGCCATGTGGAAAAGGGGGAGGAAGAATACTGCTTCCCGACAGTTGAAGAGCTTCTTTGCAGAGAGCGTGAGGACATACTCTCGCTACGCAGGCTTCCCTATACGGATATTGATTATGCCACTTACAACTGGAGCGTGACACAAGGCTGCCTCAAACTGTCGCCCGGGTGCAAACACTGTTATGCGGAAGTCATAGCCAGGAACCAGTCCAAACGTTCGGATACCAGGCGTTTCAAGGATGGCTTCAAACCTGGTTTTAATGAAGGATTACTGTATACTCCCCTTCATGATACCAGAAAAGGCATTGTATTTGTCAGTCCGCTCGGGGATTTTGGACATGCCGATATTACGGATGAACAGCGCAGGGCAGCCATCGAAGTCATCCAGGCGGATAAGACAAAAGTATTTCTTATCCTGACCAAACGTCCGGAAACCCTTGTACAGTTGTTCGAGAATATTCCGGTTCCTTCCAACTGCCTTCTGGGGGTGAGTGTGGAGTCGGAAGCGTACCTGTCACGCATGGACACACTTCGCAAGATCGCTTCAGACAACCTGGTAGTTTCTTTTGCCCCACTTTTGGGTGGGATGAAGGATATTAATTTCGACAGGTTTGTCTGGGTACTCATCGAAGGTGAAGCAACCCGCCCCATGGGTAATGCGCGCATGGTAAGGACGGAATGGATACAGTCTATCATAGAACAGGCCGAATCCGCACCGATACCTCCCGCTATATATATAAAGCAGCTCGGAAACAATGTAGACGGGGTGGTAAAAAGCAAAGCACAACACGGGTACCTGGTAAAAGGCGTTTCCTACCGCCAGTATCCCCAAGTCATAAGAACAATCCTGAAAAATACTGATGAAGAACTGGAAAAAATGAATATGCAACAGAAAAAGGATAAAGAAATGAAGAAAGAACGTAGTACGACAAAGAAAACGACAACAGCGGGCACCGGAACTGAAGCTGAAGCCCTCTCCCATGTCATTCCCCTTAGCAAGGTTGTGAAAGAAGGGGCCAAGAAAGGGAAAGTAAACAACCTGTATGGTACCTGGGTTGTGGAAGGGGAGGTTACGGTGATTGCCGGTGATACGAATGCCGGTAAATCCTCAGTTACCTACCAGATGGGGTTGGATGCGGCTTCAGGTAAGAATACCCTCGGTTTTCCGGCTCCTACCAAGCCCGTGGTAGACGAAGTGGTGTACATTGACACGGAGCTTAGCATTACCCAGTTGGGGCAGCGTTTCGGAGGTATAACCATCAGTGACCGCATGAAATACATCGATGCTACTGCCTGGGACCTTGAAAGGATTCTTTCCGAAATAGAAACCATTGCAAAAGAATGGAACAAAAAAAAGGTGCTGTTCATATTGGACAGTATCACAGTGGCGGCAACAGGAAGTATCACGGCCAAAGTTGCAAAGGAGCTGATGAAAAGATTGAAATTAATCTGTGGACGCTATAATGTAACGGTAATAACGCTGATGCATACAAGAAAGCGGGACAAATCCAAACCTATTGAGATGCAGGACCTGGCCGGTTCCGCCAAACTGACTGACTTGGCGGATAATGTGCTTGCAATGGCCAAATGTAATGCTACTGAGGTGTATGTCAAAGTTCTCAAGTCACGCAGCAATGCCATTCCTGATAAAGTACGGTATTTTAAGATTCGCAGTGACGGCTATCTCCATTTGGAATTCATTCGGGAATGTGAGGAAGAGGATCTGCTGGCACAGGGTAAAAGTAAGCTTACACCAGAGGTGGAACAGGAGATTCTCACCCTGCGTGGAAAAGGATACTCCGTCAGGAAAATTGCAGATCATATGAAACTGTCAAAATCTGCTATTGACCGTGTGGTTCAAAAGCATAAGGACAGTGGAGAATCCAGCGTGGATACCATTAAGGATGCACAATTACCCGACAACGCAGCCTGATATAAAAAACCATATCCTGTAAGACTTTTACGTAATCATACAATGGAGACTGGAATTCAATAATGAGTTTCAGTCTTTTTGTTTATCTGAAGATTCCTAAGTTTCCCTTGAGTTATCCACTGTCCCTTTGTCCCGAAACTGACGATCCCACTGTCCCGGATATCACATTTTTCAGTATTTTAGGCATGAAATTTATATAAAAGACCCTCCAAAATTATGTTTTTTATCATTTGCGAATAAGCGTAATTACAGACATGATATAGTAAGTATTTGTATAGTTACAAACATTATCAATAGATTACACACAAATATCTATTTCGTATTATTTACATCACATAGATAAAATTCCAAAATATACATATTTTCTGGGACACCTTCCCGGGACAGACGGATAAAAAGAAATTCAGGGTTAGCCTGACCATTTCTTTTCCTTCAAAAAAATATCTGTTTCGCCGTTCAAATCCCTCGAAAACTTGATATATGTAATGAAACCAAATATAATATTGTCAAGTAAGAACGATAGCTCTATACTAGACCGTCAGGTTACGAACTGTCCTGATGTTATCGAAAAAACAGTTCCACAGAGAATACCCAGAAAATACAGGGAGGATATCGAAAGGTTACAGGAGAGATACGATCTACATGAAGGCTTGGTTATTAATGTGTCTCTCAAAGATATCAGAGGAATATGTGAAAGGGATTATCCAAAGATCGAAGCCTACCTGGGATTAAAGAATTTCCTTCTGCGTACTTTCGGAGTAACCCTGAATATCTACTCACAAAAGACTAAGGGTGATCTGGATAAAACGACAGATAAACCATAAATTTTGTATAACCGGAGTTAGCTGGAGGCAAATAGCTATGGAACGGAGTGTATAAGTTATACATAGCTTCCAAAGGAAGTATAAAATGTAAATAAAAAAGTGTGCAAAAAGAGTACTTTTGCTTAAAGAGTAAGTTTTTTTGAAGAATAAAATATTTACATATATCCTATCGGCTATGTCATACTCACTACTTTCGTATACTTCTCTGTCTCCAACTTTCCCCATTAATCTTATAAAAACATGAATAAAATAACATTAAACGTACCTGACGGGATTGAACACCTGTCAGAATGGCAAGAACTATGGAATACTTTGCCAACCAATCAACATTATATATTAAATAAAAGGATATGTGGATGCGGAGCAACAGAGGCTTATATTAGATCCGACAAGAAAGTTATATTAGCCAGTCCCCGAAAGCACCTTCTTTATAACAAGTATTCTCAACACCTGAAAGATAACCTTCACCTTTATCGATTCACAGGTGATAAGAAGAAATATTTTGAGAGCAGAACAACTTCACCTACTGATATACTCGCTTTCAATGATAGCCTAACCGGATATATTAAGAGCGGAGGGAACAAGATACTTACTACCTATGATTCGCTTAGGAAAATCATGGAAGCTCTAAAAGATTCTGGCGAAAATTTGTCTCAATGGATAGTAGTAGTAGACGAATTTCAGGCTATATTTTATGATTGCCAATACAAGGCGGTTACAGAATATGAATTATACCAAGTACTTCAGAGATTTTCGACTGTTGTCTATCTGTCAGCTACGCCATACTTGGAATCATATCTAGATAAGATAGAGCAATTTAAGGATCTGACTGTATATGAGCTTCTTTGGTCGGAAGCTATGACACAGTTGCCTAATGTTGAAGTTGTGAAATCGAAGAAGTCTGTATCAGAACTATGTTCCGATCTGATTGAAAAGTATCGCTCCGGTAATGGAAAATCAACGATAGTAAATGGGCAAACATTTATTGCGAAGGAAGCTGTGTTTTATATAAATAGTGTTGCCGAAATTAAGAAGATAATTAGAAAGAATAACCTTAAGCCGGAGGAAGTCATTATAATATGTTCTGCCAAAACAGAAAATCTCCATAAGCTGGATAGCCTGTCAAGAGATACCGGAATGAAGTTTAACATTGGTGATATACCGAAAAAAGGTGAAACACATAAAATGTTTACTTTCTGCACTTCTACTGTATATGTCGGTGCAGATTTCTATTCTACCAATGCCTATTCCTATATATTTGCTAATCCACAAGTTAGTTGTATGACTATAGATGTTTCGGTGGATCTCCAGCAGATAGTGGGGAGGCAGCGACTTGAAGAGAATCCGTTCAGAAATTCAGCTACTCTTTATTTTAGAACTAAAAAAGCGAAGATAACAAAAAACGATCTAGAAAACTCTGTTAGAGAAAAGAATGAAAAGACCAACCGTCAAATTGAAAACTACAATGCTGCCCCCAATAAAGATGATCAGTTACGGTTGATGGAAAATGATATAAGAAGCGAGGGACACAAAAAGCATTATTGCTGTATTATCAAAGATGCTGATAATAATGTACATGTCGTTAAGAATGATATACTGGAAATTGCTGACAGAAGAGCTTGGGAAGTATCAGAGCAAATTTATAACAGCGACTTCTCCATGTATCGTGCGTTGAAAACAGGTGTAAATGTATTGAAGGCTTCCGACAGTGACAATCTGGAGGTACAGAAAATATTTGTAGAATGGACTAAGGATAATCTGTTTTCAAGAAAAGCAAAGATGTATTGTGCCTTATATAATGATACGCCAGAACTTTTAGAAGAATGCAGTTTTATTGAGAATAAGTTTAGGGAATATCATACAGCTTTGGGTAAGGAAGGATTTGAAGCATTATATTGGAGAGAAGATTATATAAAACAGGCTCTAGTTCCAACTCCCTTCGACAAGTTGCCAAAAAGTGAAATTGCTAAGAGGCTGATGAAAGCGTTGAATGTAAGTCAGGAATATACAAAGTCAGAGATCAAGGAGCTTCTTCAAAAGATCTATAAAGAATTAGATATACAGGGGAAGCCAAGTGCTTCCGATATTGCTAATTATTTGACTTGTGAAGATAGGACTTCAAAAGTAAAAGGAAAATTGACGGCAGTATTCAGGATTACATCTCATACCAGACGAAAAGTCTCCCTTTTCAAGAAGATCACAGATGTCTTGAATCCGCAAGTATATGATATTGATAAACTTCTGGAAATTATTCGGGATGATACTTACTATCATCTTAAACCTAAAATAGAGGCAGTAAGGAAAGCCAAATCAAAAGAAGAGAAAGCCAAGAAAAAAGCACTTCTTCCAGCAGTTACATGGAATGGCGTATTTAAATCTAAAAATAAAAATGAATGCGTGCTCTATTCTTCATTTACAGCTCTTGACTTTGATCATATTGAACCGGAAAATATGAAGACATTTGGCAGGTGGTTGCAAGGATTCCCATGTGTTTATGCTTATTTTGTTACCCCTAGTGGAACTGGCTTTAAAGCGATTATCCTACATGATAACTATGAGTCACTTTACCACTATGATCTATACAACCAACTACTAAAATTGTTTGCCTGTCCCGAAATAGATAACAGTACCACCGACCTGGCCAGAGGGAATTATCTCTCCTATGATCCGGACTTATGGAAGAATCCAAATCCTGTTTCCTTTCACTTTGTACCGGAAACACCGGAACCTGTCATACCCAATACGATGACAGAAACAGTTATCAGGGATGTGCAAGGAGAACCTGTTCTGGTACGGGACGAATTCTGGGTGGAAGGTTTCCTGAACCGGTTGAACAGACAAGTCATTTCTGACGATAGTATTATTCGTATGTTAAGGCAGAATTGGAATGGAAAGTCTTTGACCAAAGGTCGAAATAACACGGCAATGGCTTATGCGGGTATCTTATGTAAGGCCGGTGTTGAGCCGGGTAAGGCGAAGGCATTCATAGAGGAACTTATCCCCGGTTTTGATATAACGGAAATAATCGGGTATGCTTACGCCAATAATATATTCGGGTGTGAACGTATGCGGTACAGAAGCAAAAAACAAAAATAATCAACTTAAAAAAACAAGAATTTATGGCACTGAATAAAAGTACAGGGAACATGTATGCTTTCGTTTCACATACATATAACCCAATGAAAGGTGAATGTGAACACTCCTGTCCCTATTGTTTCATGAAACGTAACCGTCCTCTTCCTCCCTTACGTCTGGAGCCGAAGGAATTGAAAGTGAACCTAGGTGAAGGTAACTTTATCTTTGTAGGCAGCAGTACGGATGAATGGGCGGCTAATGTCCCGGCAGAGTGGATTGAGCAGATGCTGGACTATTGTGACGGTTTTGATAACAGGTATCTCTTCCAGTCAAAGAATCCCGCCCGTTTTCTGGAATATCTGGATCATCCGGTCATGAGGAAGTCCGTCCTTTGCACCACCATTGAGACGAACCGTTTTTATCCGGATATAATGAGGAATGCTCCGCTGCCCAGAGAACGTGCAATTGCTATGCAGGAGATCGCCAATCATGAAATCCCCACCTATGTAACCTGTGAGCCTCTGATGAAATTTGACCTGACAGAATTGGTGGAACTGGTCGGTATGTGTTCGCCACAGCAGGTGAATATCGGTCGTAACTCACGGTATGACATTACCCTCCCTGAACCAATAGCGGATGAAGTGAAAATGTTAAAGACGGAACTGGAAAAGTTTACCAAAGTGGAAGTTAAGGCGAATGCTTTGTATTGGATGAGATAAATACGAGAGAATAAATATAAGCCGTCCACAATCACTCCAAAACCTTATCAAAGAAGAACAATACTTACATATGAAGAGTACCTGAAACCGAAAGTATCCTACTACTTGAACTACCACACAGATCAAGAAGCAAAGAGCATATAACGGCGGAAGGTACTCTTTATTTTCTTCTCACTCAAAAAATGACAAAACGCCCTTAGTATCCCGCCAATTCCTAACTAATGATGAAAAACAGCAAACAACATATTTGAAATGTGGAATATTATGAATTTATTCTTTGGTGGTCCCCCGGAGGAATCACTGAAGCGTCAGGTTGGAGAGAAGGCTTCCGGTCCTGATGTCAGCGAAAAAACAGGAAGCAAGCATAATGAGAAGTACGGACAGGATATTACAGCACTTAGGGAGAAGTTCGGAAACTCTTTTATAACCGGACTCTGTATCAGGATCACACTGAAGGAAGCACTGGGGATGATGCCACGTAACCGAAAAAGGGTTGACGCATATTATGGGCTGACCAGGTATCTGCAAGAAGAGTACGGAATTATATTAACCATTTATTCACAAAAAACTAAACCTAACAACCATGAAGAAGATAATTTATAAAGGCACAATAGAAGAGAGTGATTATAATCGTGTGAAAGACATAGACAGCGAAAATTATATAACCTCGGACGGGAAAACGGTCCTGCCAAAATTAACACAGATGCCGTTACGGGACCTCGCTATCCTAAGTTTCACGGATGAGAACGAATTGAAGAAATACTATACGGGCAATGAGGAGTACTTTTCATATTCCGTTGCAGAACTGATGCTCGATACAAGGGTACAAGCCAGGAATTTAAGCACGCACAGGGTCAGCAGTTTTGAGGATGCATTGTATCTGCTTTATAACTATTCAGAGGAGATACCACAAGCAGATGATCCCAAATATCTGTCCATTCTTATTGCAGCCGACATATTGAATGTAGAGGAGGAGGATATCATAGAAGAGGCAAGAAGGGATAATAAGTTGTATTCGGATGAAGACAAGAACCTGTTTGTACCGGTCCGCTGGATTGGGGATTGGTATAATGATGCTCTGGCTGCTTTGGGGATATCGAGTGTCATCTATATACAGACTAGGGGAACGGGGAAAGTTAAAATATTAATTGAAAGGTAAGCAATCAGTAAACCCCGTATCCTAGACCA
>ULMF01021416.1_pt1 | contig 14037 bp, 9 predicted proteins | sample 1951581 | NCBI WGS metagenome assembly ULMF01 (sample SAMEA4835543, study PRJEB28245) | human gut metagenome | biome: gut microbiome; material: fecal sample | place: Denmark | collected 2008
GTCAAGTGCGCCATTATCTCTGCCGGACAGAGCGCATTGCATTTCTCTTCCGGCTCGTTCGAGCTGCTCAACCGTCTGCCTGACGGTACAGCTGTGGAAAATCCTGTGGAGGCAGTTGCGAAACTCGAAGCCTCTCATCCATATAAGAAAATCGGAGATTTCGCCAAATATGCATCCGAGGCAAAACAACTGCTTGCCGACAGCGGTGTGGAAGTGGAAGGCGAGGCAACGGAAAATGCGTTGCATCTCACTCCGATGGGCACATTGAAACCGGCTTGGCTGACATTGTCGGAGTTCAACCGTTTCAAGGGTGCTGAAGAATTCAAGGGCAAGAAGGTGCGTGTTGCCAACATCGCAGGTTTCTTGGATTTCAACATGAAATTCGTGACCGACGCGTTGGAGGACATGGGTGCCGAGTGCTGTCAAGAGCTCATTCATATCGAAGAGGTCGACCGTCTGCGCAAAAGCCCTACAGAAATGCGCGCCACTAACATTGCGCGTGTTCTTGACAAAGAGAACATACATAATCAGTTATTGACCATACTTAAAAATTACTCTATTGGGGTTGATGCGGTGGTATTGCCGGCCGCAGTGGGACTCGCTTCTCAGAAACTTGTGAAAGCGTTAAGAAAAGCAGTGCCGTCTGTAGTCTTAGTGCCGACAATGCCACCTTCGGTGTCAGGGATCCGCACACAGCAGCAACTTCGCCGCGAGTTTGAGCGTCTTGGAGGCGTGTTCATGCTTGGCGACAGCGTGGTGCGTGCCGACGTCGAAGGAGGAAAGGTCAAGGCTGTATACACAATAAATCATGCAGATAACGGCATAAAAGCCGACAATTATATTCTGACCACAGGCAGTTTCTTCAGCAACGGCTTGGTGGCTCATTCAAACGAAATTGTGGAGCCGGTGTTCGGACTCGATGTTGATTTTGCGGCAGACCGTGCCGAATGGTGCGACCCACAGTTCTTCAACAAGCAGGGTTATCAGACATTCGGAGTTGCCACCGATGCCAATTTCAATGTGAAGAAAGAAGGCAAAGTGCTTGAGAATCTCTATGCCGCAGGTTCGGTGCTCAGCGGATTCAATGCTCTCTATGAGGGTTGCGGTGCCGGAGTGGCGCTTTTGACCGCATTGTATGTCGCAGACAATTTGAAATAAACGAAAGGAAACAATGGAAAACTTACAAGATAAAAACATTTCCGCCAACAATTTCGAGCAGTGCATAAAGTGCACAGTCTGCACGGTATACTGCCCGGTGGTTCCGGTGAATCCGAACTATCCAGGTCCGAAGCAGGCAGGACCCGACGGCGAGCGTCTCCGCTTGAAAAGAGGCGAATTTTTTGACGAGGCGTTGAAATATTGCCTTAACTGCAAGCGTTGCGAGGTGGCTTGTCCGTCGAATGTTAAAATCGGCGACATCATCCAGTCGGCGCGCATAAAATACAGCAAACACCGCCCGTCGCTCCGCGACAAATTGCTCGCAAACACCGATTTTATGGGCACATTCGCCACAATGGTCGCTCCTGTGACCAATTTCGCGCTCGGCTTGAAGCCGGTGAAGATGGTGATGGACAGTGTGCTTAAAATCGACGGACACCGCACGTTCCCGAAATATTCTGGACAGAAATTCGAAACGTGGTTCCAGCGCAACGCCGAAGCGCGTCAGGATGCGTTTAAGAAGCATATCAGCTTCTTCCATGGTTGCTATGTCAACTACAACTATCCGCAACTCGGCAAGGATTTCGTGGCTGTAGCCAACGCTCTCGGCTATGGTGTGCATCTCCTTGACGAGGAGAAGTGCTGTGGCGTGGCTCTGATTTCCAACGGATTGATCAATCAGGCGAAGAAGCAGGCCGCGCTCAACGTGTCGTCGATACGCAAGTCGGTAAACGAAGAAAATCGCCCGGTTGTGGGAGTTTCGTCGACATGCGTGTTCACTATGCGCGATGAATATCCTCACTTGCTCGGTGTCGACAATTCCGACGTGCGCGACCAGATTAATCTTGCAACCCGCTTTGTGCATATGTTGATTGAAAACGGAGCGAAATTGAAGTTTCGCAATGATTTCCATTTGAAAGCCGCTTACCACACACCGTGCCACATGGAGAAGCTCGGATGGTCGTATTATTCAATCGACCTTCTTCGCAAGATTCCGGGTATGGAGCTGACGGTTCTTCCGTCGCAATGCTGCGGCATCGCCGGAACATACGGTTTCAAGAAGGAAAATTATGAAACCTCGCAAGGCATCGGTTCGTCGCTTTTTGCAGAGATTGAAAAGGCGAAAGTCGATGTTGTGGCAACCGATTGCGAAACCTGCAAGTGGCAGATCGAGATGTCGACACCTACGAAGGTGGAGCATCCGATATCCATACTTGCACGCGCTCTCGACCTTGAGGCAACGGAAAAATTGAACAAGTAAGTAGGAGTGTTTGAGGGGATACGTCGGTGTTTTCCTCAAAGCTCTTGAGCATAATTTTTATGGTTTGTTTAGGATTGTAATTGGTTGATTTTAAACCGTTTCTTCGTGACATAGTAATTTTTTTGGAAAAAATCTTCTAAATTTCGTGGTGAAATCCAAAAAATATTACTATGTTTGCGAACGAAAAACAGGAGTTTTCCTAACGAAACCGAAAAGAAAGCGATTAAGAAATTAACTTATAATAAAAACTACACAAAAATCTATTTCAATCATGTCAGGTTTTTTAACACCCCCTCCCTTTAAGCCCGAGATGGCAAAGGAGAAGATAGATTCAACTTACAAGAACTATCGTTGGCAGGTATTTTTAGGTATCTTTATCGGCTATGCCGGTTTCTACATCGTCCGTAAGAACTTCTCAATGGCTATCCCGGCGTTGGCGCCGTTTGGCTTTGAAAAAGGCGAGCTTGGTATCGTTCTTTCGATGAACGCCATTGCATACGGATTCTCAAAATTCTTGATGGCATCAATCAGCGACCGCAGCGACGCCCGCAAGTTCCTCCCGTTGGGACTTATCTGCGCAGCGTTGTCAATGTTGTTCATGATTGTACCTATTCAATGGATTGGCGCTGGAAACAAAGGTTTGGCGATTACATTGATGGCAGTGCTCAACTTCCTCGTAGGTTGGTTTAACGGTATGGGTTGGCCTCCGTGCGGACGCGTGATGACCCACTGGTTCTCGATCAAGGAACGCGGCACATGGATGTCGTTCTGGAACTGCGCCCACAACGTCGGTGGAGCCTTGGTAGGCCCGATGGCTGTTTACGGCGCTATGTGGTTCGGTTCATGGTTCTATGGCGCACAGGAAGAGTACTACTTCCTTATCGGTACTTACGCATTCCCTGCAGCAACAGCTATTCTTATCGCCATTCTCGCATACTTGATGATTCGCGACACCCCACAATCGTGCGGTCTTCCTTCAATTGAGAAGTGGAGCGGTTGCGCCGGCAAGAACTACGATGCCAAGAAGTCGGAAGAAGTGCTTTCAACAGCGCAGATTTTCCGCACAGTGCTCAGCAACAAGCTGCTTTGGTACATCGCAATCGCAAACGCATTTGTATACATGGTTCGTTACGGATGTCTCGACTGGGCTCCTACAATCCTTACAGAAAGAGGAATCAACCTTAAAGATGCAGGTTGGGCATATTTCGCATACGAGATGGCAGCCATCCCAGGCACAATCATCTGCGGTTGGTTGAGCGACAAGGTGTTCCACGGACGCCGCGCGTTGCCTACAATCATCTTCATGGCGTTGATTATCGTTGCAATCATTGTCTACATGGAAAACCTCGACAACTTGAACGTGGTTATCGGCTGCTTGATCGCTATCGGCTTCTTGATCTACGGTCCTGTGATGTTGATTGGTGTTCAGGCACTCGACTTGGCTCCGAAGAATGTTGCTGGTACAGCTGCCGGCTTGACAGGCTTCATGGGCTACGTGCTCGGTACAGCAGTTTTGGCAAACATCGTTATCGGTTATGTTGCTGAAGGTGCAGGTTGGGAATGGACATTCATCCTCCTTATCGGAGCATGCGTACTCTCAATCGTATTCATGGCATTCACCTACAAGCAGGAACAATATCTTGTAGAGCAGAAAAACGCTAATAAATAACAATTAGGAAAATAAGTGCCGTCCGGCAAATAAAACTAAAACTGGGCGGCACTTTTAAATCTCTTGATAAAAAATATCACTTTGCACCACGGTTATTGAAACTGGTGCGGAGCAGACAAATTATTGAAATTCTTTCATCTATAATTTTTAATTACTTATGAACAAACAGATTGTAAAACTTGGTATGTTGGGCCTTGTTGCCGCAACAGCCATTACATCTTGCTCTGATGAACAGCAATTCGTTGACTTCAATCAGCAGGCAAAGAAATTTGAGGTTCAAGTTTTGAACGACGACCTCGCAAAAGTACGTGACTATGTACCTTTGTACGCAGTTATCGCACACCGCGGTAGTACATACTGGACACCGGAAGAAACAGAGGCTTCTTGGCGTTGGGCACGCGATATGGGTGCCGACTACTTGGAGTCAGACCTTCAGGCAACAAAAGACGGTGTTGTATTGTCACTCCACGATGACAACTTGAAACGCACAACCAACATCCAGACCGTATTCAGCGACCAAGTGCCTAACATCCGTAAGGCATTCTATCGTTCGCTTACTTACGAAGACGGTACACCATGTAACTTCTCAGAAGAAGACATCAACACACAGTACAACAACGACCTTGGCAACTATTACAGCTACTATCCACGTAACTACTACTATGCAGAGCTTTTGATGCTCGACGCAGGCGCTTGGTTCAACGAGGACAGCCAGGAGCAGGCTCGCGAAAAATTTGCATCAACCAACAAGCCTTTGTCTGAGACATTGGCAGCGTGGGCAGCAAATCCTAACGCACAGGTGGTTTACAGCAACGGTCTTTACATCAGCGCACTCGCTGACCAGATTGCATACGCAGAAGGCAAGATGCTGAACCGCGACGCAAAAGGTCGTCGTATCCTTCCTTATCACGTGAAGAACTCACTTAAGGGTAAATCACTCCTTGAAATCTGTGCAACAGCACCATCAACAACAGTAGAGGGCAAGACTTACACAGCACAAGCCCGCTATATGGACTTCTTGGTTTATGACTTCTCGAACGCATACAAGGACGACCCACAAGACAGCGGCAACCGTCCTGGTATCTACATCGAGTTTAAGGAAAGCTGGGCACAGCCAAGCGATATGGAAGCCCGCGTTTACCATGAGCTTGACAAGTGGGGATGGAACATCATCACAAAACCAGCCGATGGACAGCCATTCTACAAAAACGGTAAAGTCAACGTAGGTAACACCAACGGTAAGGTTATCCTCCAAACATTCTCGTTTGACGCAGCTAACCGTACATACAGCGTATACAAAGGACGTATCCCAATGTGTTACCTCCTTTGGACAGCCACACCTGCTTATGCAACAGATATCGCATACGACACTCCAACCGGTTTGGCAGACTTCATCAAGTACATGCAGGATCACGGCTGCCACATCATCGGCCCGGCTATCTCAGGTGCACCTAACAACTATCCTGAAATGAACAACCCATGGCAAGCTTACATGGTTCGCCGTGCAGGTATGATCAACCACCCATACTCTTTCGACTCACAGGCTCAGCTCACTAAGCACATGGGCTACTGGAACTATGGCTATAAGACACCGTTCGACGAAATGAAGGTTACAGTTCCTAAGACAAGCGTAAGCACATTCCCAGGCGATAGCCAGACATGGCCTATCTACATGGACGGATGCTTCACCAACCACTCAGAGATGAACCTCCAGTACATGCTTGACAATGGTATGCGCGGCAACGCAAACTTGCCTAACCCATTCCACGCTGGTCAGAAGTTTGACAACAGCCAGGCTCCTCTTACAGTGCCTGATGCAAACGAACTCCTCAACAAGCTTGGTTACTAATCAACAATAAAGCTTAGGAAAGAGAATTGATTCTTAAAAAATTAAATTGAAACTAAAATGAGAAATAAAAAATATATTTTCATGTCGGCTTTGGCTGTTATGGCTCTTTCTGCTACAGCACAGGACTTTGACAACACCCCGACTTTGAATATCAACAATAAGGAGAAGCAGGTTAAGTTTACTGTCGGCGCACGTTTCATGGCAGACGCTGCTTACTACAATACAGAGGCCACTCCGTTGAAGAGTGGTGCAACAATCAGCGATGCACGTATCCGCACAAGCATGAGCTATGGTGAAAACTGGTATTTCTATGCTGACTTCGGCTTCGGCGGTGGCAAGTTCTCTCAGAAAAACATCTTCTTGCAGTATGCAAACAAGGCTGACAAGGGAACACACGCTGTGAAAGTTGGTTACTACAATGACCCAGCTGGAACAATGGCTGCTCAGACTTCACTCGGTTCTTACCACTTCATCTCTCGTCCAGGTATGGCGTCTTCAATTGGTGAAGGTCGTGAACTCGGTATCACTTACAAGTTCTCAAACGATCATTTCTTCGCTTATCAGGGCGTGTTCACTGAAAGCGCTTACAACCGTTTGGACGCAGGCTACAATGGCTTGACATTGAGCGGCCGTTGGTTGTATCGCAACGCCAGCGACGTCAACAGCGCATTCCACGTAGGTGTCAGCGCACGTTACGCTAAGCTTGGTGGTGGAGAAGAAGTTACAACAAAGGGTTCTACAGTTTTGAAGAAGAGCATTTCTTTGGGTCAGTCGCTCGAAACTTACGTAGACCAGAACAACATCTTCTGTAGCGCTACATTGCCATGGGCAAACGAAGTGATCGACTTCGGCGCAGAGGCATTGTTGGTACAGCCGGATTTCTTTGTACGTGCAGAGTACAAACACAAAGTTGTTACAAAACACCGCGATTCTTACTCAATCTTCATCGCCAGCCAGGACAACATCGACGGTTGGGGTGACCCAGCTCTCTGGGAGCAGGCCAACAAGATTAAGACCAACCACTTCAACGGCGCTTACGTTGAGTTGGGCTATAAGTTCTTCGGCAACGCTTACTCTTACGACAAGTTCAACGGTGTGATGAACGGTCTCAGTGGCAAGTCGCTCGAAATCGTAGGTCGTTTCAACTACACAGGTCTTAACGACTTGACAGAAGGTGAGTACTACTCAGCTGGTCGTGACCAATACTATGCAGCAGGTTTCCTTCAGGATTTCCCAGGTATCGGCGCAACTTCAGTTGGTGGTGGCGACATCTACTCAACAACAATCGGTTTGAATTACGCTTTCAACAAGTATGCTCAAGTAATGCTTGACTACACTTGGCACCGCGTAAACATCGACCGCTTGCCTCATGACAAGAACGTACACGCAGTTCAGGCTCGCGTACAGTTCACATTCTAAGAATAGGGCTTATATAAATAATATCATTCGGGAGGAAAGTAGCGATACCCCCTCCTTGACACAAACGAATCCCGGTGCATAGCGCCGGGATTTTCTCGTTTTTCATCGGCAGACGTCACTTTGACAATAAAAACAAAAGTATATTGACTTTGTCTATAAAAAAACGATGGCTTGTAACTGTTGACAGACAATGTTTTGTGTCTTTGTGTGCCAACTTTTGGGGGTACGCAATGATGAAGTCAGGAACTAAAATAATAGCCCTGCTGTAACTAACACTTATCAATAGGTGTGTCATAAGGCTGTTGGGGTAACTATTTTCTATAAAAGTGTGTCGCTTTCTTCTAAGTTCCATAGAAAAGTGTATTTTTGCAAAAAAACATATGTTTAGGCTACAGAAACAAGTAACAGAAAATGAACTTTACTTCCAATAAAATAAATCCGGCGGTTTGGGGCACTTGCATTGTGTTGCTGATGCTGCCCGAGTTGCTGATGCTCGACACCAAGACGTGGTGGGATGCGCCGGTAGTTATAGTTTTTAATATCCTCTTCTATGGCTTTTTCGCTTGGCTGTTCTGCGGCTTGGCATCGCTGACTGGGCGAAGGACGGAGCTTGCGTTGCAGGTGGTGTTGCAGGCTGTCATGGCTGCCTACAGCGTTAGCAACGTGTTTATGCTCATTATGTTTAACCGTCATTGGGATGCCTATTCATGGCAGTTCCTCTGCGAGACCAACGGACGCGAAAGCTCTGAGTTTTTTTCTTCCTACGTCCTCTCGCTCCCCACTCTCGTAATTCTCGCTGGATACGTGGCGCTGTTTGTGGCGGAGGTTAGGGTAGGACGCCGTGTGAAAAGATGGCGGCTCTTTCCGAGGTGTAGGCTATGGGCTGTGGCAGCCAGCATAATTGGCATGGTGATGGTTGGGCAGACCATATTTTTCGGTCCAGACGTTCAAGTCAATTATGAGCGTGTGGCTAAATATCATTCGCCGATAAAGCGCAATGCCATGTGGAACATCTGGCAGTCGGCGCTCATTTACGATAGCTTCCGCGACGAGTTTGCACGTTGCGCACAGTCGCTGCGGACTTATAAGGAGAGGGTGTGGTGCAGCGAGCGCGAAGCCGACGTAGTGATGATAGTGGGCGAGTCGTTCAATCGGCACATGAGTAATCTCTACGACGGCAAGTACGACACCAACCCGCGACTGAAAGCTTTGAACAAGCAGGGGTGTCTCTTTCTGTTCAACGATGTGGTGGCGTCAGACAACGGCACCACGCAGAATTTCAAGCAATTTCTCTCTCCCGTGGCTGTGGGTGACGGCAGAAGCTGGTGCGATGCTCCACTCTTTCCCTTTTTGCTCCGTCGCTGCGGATACAACGTGGTGTTCTATAGCAATCAGTATGCTGGCATGGAGATGGACAAGAAGTTTAACGCTTCGATGGGATTCTTCAACGCTCCCGGCATCGGCCCTAATCTCTTCAATCATCACAATACGCGCATTTATCAGTATGATATGCAGCTCATTGACGCTTATCGCGCCAACCGTAACGACATAGAGTCGCCCACGCGCAACTTCATTATCTTTCATCTTTGCGGGCAGCATGTCGGATACGGTGAGCGTTATCCGGCAGACTTTGCTAAGTTCAGCGCGAGGAGCGTGAAGAGCAAGTTGAGGCTTAGCGACGAGCAACGTGGCGTGGTGGCTGACTATCTGAACGCCACTCTTTACAACGACTACGTGGTGGACAGCATCATCCGCATGTTCGCAGACCGTAATGCCATCGTGCTCTATTTCTCCGACCACGGCGAGGAGGTGTATGACTTTCGTCTTCTGCATGGTTGCACCGACCTGAAGACGGACGATCCTCGCGCCTTGCATTCGCAGCTCGACATCCCCTTCATGTTATACGTCTCGCCCCGCTATGCTGCCACTCATCCGCAGCAGGTGGAGAGGATAAAGCGCTCCCTCGACCGTCCCTTTATGACGGACAATCTTCCGCAACTGATATTCGATCTGCTCGGTGTCCGGACAAAATACTATAAACCGGAAAGCAGTGTCATAAATGACGCGTATCGCCCGCAGAAGCAGCGCAAGCTGCAGGTGGGAAGGGAGTATAATTGAGAGGCGATAGTGAGTTGTAGATTGCAGTTTGTCGGGAGGGGAGGATGCGCTTGTTTTGACACACTATTTCTCGTTTTTCATCGGCAAACGTCACTTTGACAATAAAAACAAAAATCACGAAGCCTTACATTTTGTAGTGCTCTTGATTTGCACTATCTTTGGATAAAATAGGCTTCATCTCGGAATAAAGTTCAAGTAAACTTGGCTTTATTCACTCGATTTGCACTATCTTTGCATTTTGCAAATAAATAAAGAAAAATTGGAGGACTATCTACAGAGTTTGAACGAACAGCAACTTGCTGCGGTGCGCTACGACGGCGGGCCCTCGCTGGTTATTGCCGGCGCAGGTTCGGGCAAGACGCGTGTGCTCACCAACAAGATAGCCTATCTGATAGCCAACGGCTACGATCCGCGCCGCATACTCGCACTGACGTTCACCAACAAAGCTGCACGCGAGATGCGCGAGCGCATAGCACAGCTTGTCGGCGAGGAATTGTCGGCGAGGCTGTGGATGGGCACGTTTCACTCAATGTTTTTGAAGATTCTTCATTTCAATTCCGACAGAATAGGCTTCAACTCCAATTTTACAATCTATGACACGTCCGACACCAAGTCGGCTATAAAGCAGATTCTGAAGGATTTGGAGCTCGACGTGAAGGACTATCCGGTCAATTCGGTGATGTCGGTGATTTCGAGTGCCAAAAACTCGTTGATTTCGCCCGACGACTATCTTGCGGATTCCGACATACAGCGCCGCGACTACTACGCCAAGCGGCCGCGTCTGGGGGAAATCTACAAGGGTTATTGGGTGCGTTGCCGCAACAGCAATGCTATGGATTTTGACGATATTCTGTTTTACACGAATATCCTTTTCCGCGACAATCCCGACGTGCTTGAGAAATATCAGAATTTTTTCCAGTATATTCTTGTCGACGAGTATCAGGACACCAATTTCTCGCAGCATCTTGTGGTGCAGCAGCTGAGCCGTGTGCACAACAAGGTGTGTGTTGTTGGCGACGACGCGCAGAGCATCTACTCGTTTCGAGGCGCCGACATTCAGAACATCCTGAGACTCAAGACGTATTATCCCGGTTTGGAAACGTTCAAACTGGAGCAGAACTATCGTTCGACGCAAACGATACTTAATGTGGCAAACAGCCTGATAGAGAAAAACCGCAACCAGATACCGAAACGGATATTCTCGATGAATGCCGTTGGTGAGCGGATTCCCGTAGTCAAGGCGATGACCGACTATGAGGAGAGCTTCATCGTGGCAAACAAGATTGTCGAGATGAAGATGCTCGAATCGGGCAGCTACAATGATTTTGCCATACTCTACCGCACCAACGCCCAGTCGCGATTGCTGGAGGAATGCCTCAGAAAGCGCAACGTGCCTTACCGCATCTATGGCGGACTGTCGTTTTATCAGCGCAAGGAGATAAAAGACGCTCTGTGCTATTTCCGTATGTCGGTCAACCCTAACGACGACGAGGCTTTGCGGCGCATAATCAACTATCCGGCGCGCGGCATCGGAGAAAAAACGGTACTGAAAGTGCGTGCGGTAGCAATGAAGTTGAATGTCAGCATGTGGGACGTGATTTGCGAGCCTCAGCGTTTCGGCTTGGAGGTGAACTCCGGCACGGCGCGCAAGCTCAATGGGTTCCGCGAAATGATACAGGCATACATCGACCTTGACACAGATGGCAAGGATGCGTTTCAGGTTGCGACGATGATTTATGCCACATCTAAGATTCTGTCATCGCTCTATAGCGACAACACCCCCGAGAACATAAGTCGCCAGGAGAACCTCAGCGAGCTTCTCAACGCCGTGCAGCAGTTTGTCGACGAAGCTAAGGAGGAAGGCGAAAGCGGTGTGTCGATGACAGATTTCCTCTCGGTGGTGCAGTTGGCGACGGATCAGGACAGCGGCGATGACGACGACGACTCTCCGCGAGTCACGTTGATGACGGTGCATGCCGCCAAGGGTTTGGAATTCCGCAATGTGATAATCGTCGGCGTGGAGGACGAGATGTTTCCGTCCATGCACAGCAGCAATTCGCTTGCCGAGGTCGAGGAGGAGCGCCGTCTGCTCTATGTGGCGATAACGCGCGCACAAGAGCATTGCCTGATGACTTACGCTACATCGCGCTACATTAACGGACAGACGCATCCGTGCATGCCGAGCCGCTTTTTGAAGGATATAGACTCGGCGTTGCTTGAGCTGCCGCGCAATCCTAACACATGGGCGGCACCGAGTCAGAATGATTTTGAGCCGAGGGTGCGCACACGCATCGTGCCTCGCCAGCAGAAGCCGGAAGGCTTTGTGCCGGTGAGAAAGGCAGTGGCAGAAGCGGCACAGTCGTCGGGAGGTGACACTGACGGACTGCGAGTTGGCGCACGCATCAATCACCTGCGTTTCGGCGACGGTACGGTGACCAAAATAGAGAAAGAGCCGGATGTTAAAATAACAGTGGATTTCGACAATACGGGCATAAAAGTGCTTCTTTTGAAATTCGCCAAATTCAAGATAATAGGATGACGGGACAGATAAAGACACCATACTACATTATTCACGAAGATAAACTCCGCAGAAATCTGGAGCTGATCAGCCACGTTTCGGAGCAGTCGGGCGCCAAGATAATCATGGCATTCAAGGCAAACGCTCTCTGGAAAACGTTTGGAATCATACGCGATTACTGCCAGGCGTCGACAGCCAGCTCGCTCAACGAGATGCGCCTGTCGCTTGAATTTCTCGGCAATGATGTGCATGCCTACTGCCCGGTCTACACAGACACCACGATAGGCGAGTTTGTGGAGGGCTGCAGCCATATTGTGTTCAATTCTGTCGCGCAATATGAGAAATACCGCGGTTTTGTTGACGGCTACAATTCGTCGAATGCCGCGGAGAAACGAGTGTCGTGCGGACTGCGTGTGAATCCGGAATGCTCGGTTATCGAGACCGACATCTACAATCCGTGCAAGCCGGGGTCGCGTTTCGGCGTGACTCGCGACGTGCTTGGCGACGTGCTTCCGGCAGGATTGGAGGGGCTGCATTTCCACTGCCTCTGCGAGTCGACGTCGTACGATTTGGAGAAGGTGCTTGCCGCCTTCGAGGAGCGATTCGGCGAGTTTCTGCCACGGTTGAAGTGGGTCAATATGGGCGGCGGACATCTGATGACCCGCGAAGGCTACGACACTGACCATCTGATAGACCTGCTGCGCCGTTTCCGCGCGAAATATCCAAACCTTGAAGTGATACTCGAGCCCGGCAGCGCGTTTACATGGCGCACGGGAGAGCTGATTGCCACGGTGCTTGACGTGGTGGAGAACCAAGGAGTGAAAACGGCAATTATCGACGCCTCGTTTGCATGCCACATGCCCGACTGCCTTGAAATGCCTTACAAACCGGTTATAACCGAGGCTTTGGCAGAACCGGTGCATGGCAAGCCGACCTACCGCATAGGCGGAAATTCGTGTCTTAGCGGAGATTTTATAGGCGACTGGAGCTTCGACAAACCGTTGGCTCCTGGCGATGTGCTTACATTTGAAGATATGAACCACTATACGACGGTAAAGACGAATATGTTCAACGGAATCGACCATCCATCGATGGTGTTGCTTCGCAGCGACGGAACAGTAGAGACGCTGCGTGAGTTTGGCTATGAGGATTATCGTAACAGAATGGATTGAGAGCAATGGAAGAAAAGTTGAATGCATACCCGCTTAAGTTTGAACCGAACCTGAAGACAGTGATTTGGGGAGGAGGCAAAATCCGCAAACTGAAAAAACTTGCCGATGCGCCCGACTGTATCGGAGAGAGTTGGGAACTGACAGGTGTACCCGGACAGGAGTCGGTTGTTTCCAATGGAGAATATGCCGGACGCGACATCAAGTCGCTGCTCGGCGAATTCGGTGCGCAGGTGGTTGGCTTGAACACATACAACAAATATGGCGACATGTTTCCTATAATGGTGAAATTCATCGATGCCGCCAAAGACCTGTCGATACAGGTGCATCCCGACGATGACTTTGCCAAGCGCCGCCATCAGGGAATGGGCAAGACGGAGTTGTGGTATATTGTCAGTGCGGAAGACAATGCAATACTCTATTCAGGATTCTCGCATAAGACAGACGAAAACACGTTCCGCAGCCATATAGAGCATAGCGATGTGGTGGCGCAGCTTAACCGCTTCAGTCCCCGTCACGGCGACATCTTCTATCTGCCGGCAGGCCGCGTGCACAGTATCGGCGCGGGCAACTTTATCGTTGAGATACAGCAGTCGAGCGACATAACATACCGCATCTATGACTTTGACCGTATCGACAAAAACGGCAAGAAGCGCGAATTGCACACCGACCTTGCCCTTGAGGCAATCGATTTCGATGAATATGACGACTATAAAGGACATCTTGAACTTGACCGTCAAGGCACGGCGCTGATTAAGCGTTGCGACAAGTTTGTGTCGGAACTTATGCGTGTGGAGACACCGATGACGGTCGACGTGAAAAGCACCGGCAGTTTCCGCATCCTTATCTGCATATCGGGAGAGGTGGAGATTGCAG
>ULMF01046923.1_pt1 | contig 13616 bp, 9 predicted proteins | sample 1951581 | NCBI WGS metagenome assembly ULMF01 (sample SAMEA4835543, study PRJEB28245) | human gut metagenome | biome: gut microbiome; material: fecal sample | place: Denmark | collected 2008
GATGATATTACACTTGTGAAGGAGTAGTTATGAAATTTATTAAGGGTATGGATATTTCCATGGTGAAAGAACTGGAACAATATGGTGCGTCCTATCGGCTGAACGGGAAAAAAGAAGATCTGTTTGCAATTTTAAAGACATGCGGAACCAATAACGTAAGGATTCGGATTTGGCCGGATCCCTACGATGAAAACGGAAATTCTTACGGGGGAGGTGGAAATGATCTGGAGACTACCATTGAGATCGCAGAAAGAACTGTACAAAGCGGTATGGATTTTATGCTTGATTTCCATTATAGTGATTTCTGGGCAGACCCGGCCAAACAGGTAAAACCGAAAGCCTGGAAAGAATTAAGCGGAGAGGCACTGGAAACGGCGGTGTATCTGCATACTGTAGATACGTTAAAGGCATTGAAAAACCACAAGCTTGTGCCGACTATGGTGCAGGTTGGAAATGAGATTACAAAAGGGCTGTTGTGGCCGGATGGTTACATCGAACAGACCGAAAATATGGCACATCTTCTGAAGGCAGGGATTAAGGGGGTGCGCGAGGAGTGTCCGGATGCAAGGATCGTATTGCATCTGGATTTCGGAACGGATAATAAAATGTATCGACAGTGGTTTGATCAGGTTTCATCGTATGCGCTGGATTTTGATATTATTGGAATGTCGTATTATCCGCACTGGAACGGAAGTCTTTCACTTCTTCTGGATAATATGAATGATATCAGCAGCCGGTATGACAAAGATGTGCTTGTTGCAGAGACTTCAATTGGTTATACCACGGAAACATTTGGCTGTAACGGAATCGTTTATTCGAAGGAGCATGAAAAAATCACTGGATACCCGGCAACACAGCAGGGACAGGAAGCATTCTTGCGGGATTTGTTTGCAACGGTAAGAAGTGTAAACAATAAAAGAGGCATCGGTGTGTTTTACTGGGAACCGGCATGGCTGCCAATACCGGACTGTACGTGGGCAAGTAAGAGTGGCAGCAAGTACATGAAAGACAAGATGACAGCAGGAAATGCCATGGCAAATATGGCATTGTTTGACGAAAATGGAAACGCAAACAGCGCGCTGATAAACATGAAAACAATGTAAAGGGAGGATAATCATATGAAAAAAATAATAACAGCTGTGCTGGCTGTAACAATGGCAGTGGGAATGTTGACTGGCTGTGGAAGTGGAAGTGGAACCGGAAAAAAGGAAGCTTCCGGGGAAAAACTCGTGATTTGGACGAACATGAACGTGGAAGTGGATACCATTCAGAAATATGCAGATGAATGGGGAGAAAAGAACGGACGAAAGGTAGAAGTCATTCACCAGTCTCCATCTGTCCAGCAGTTTGCACAGGCAGTAAAAAGTGCTTCCGGACCGGATGCTGTGGTGGGTATTCCCAATGACCAGCTTGCAGATTATGTAAACGCAGATCTTACTGCAGAAGTGCCACAGGATCTGTATGCGGATCAGGATTTTTCCGATGCAGCCATCCAGGCATGTTATGTAGATGGAAAACGATATGCAGCACCACTTTCCGTAGAGACTACTGCACTGTTTTACAACACAGATCTTGTATCGGAAGTCCCAAAAACATGGGAAGAACTGGTCGATCAGGCAGCCGCAGACGGAGGTGTACAGTTTGATGCAACAAGCATATACTACGATCTTGGTTTTGTGAGAGCCTGCGGAGGTTATATTTTTAAATATCAGGATGGGGCATATGACACGGCAGACATCGGTCTTGATAATGAGGGCAGTGTGGATGCCTATGCCTTTATCAATGACCTGTGCAATAAATATAAACTGATCACGGCAGATGTGACAGCCGATATCGCAAGAAGTAATTTCCAAAACGGAAAATGTGCTTATTATATTGGTGGACCATGGGACATTGACGGTTTTACCTCTGCAGGAACTAAATTTGCTGTAGCAAAAATGCCAACTTTCCACGGACAGCCGTTTGTGACCCCGGTGGGTACACAGGTAAGTTTTGTGAGCAACAGCAGTAAAAATCAGGATGCAGCATGGGATTTTATTTCCTATCTGCTGGAAAACGGTGCACTTGGCATGTATGAGGCGGGTGACCGTATACCGGCAAAATTGGCAGATCAGGAACTTGATGAGATCCAGAGTAATGCATACACACAGGCATTTGTCGAGCAGATCAATGATGGAGAGCCGATGCCGACCGTATCAGAAATGGGACAGCTCTGGAGTATCCACACAAACAATATCCGTTCGATGTGGTCTGGGGAGCAAACACCAGAGGAAGCTGCCAAAAATATGGTTACGCAGTTGAAAGAAGCGATTGAATTGATGAATTCAGGAAAGTAGTGATGGCATGAGAAAGAAAAAGAATGCGCTTGGGTATACTTATCTGGCACCGGCACTGATCTCGATTCTGTTGGTGACATGTCTGCCAATTATTTATACGGTGATTTTATCTTTTACTAATTACAACATGTATCATCTGACAGATTACACGTTTGTGGGTCTGGAAAATTATCTGACCGTATTTTCCGGAAGCATTAAAAATGTGTTTTTCCCGGTACTTGGGTGGACGATTTGTTTTGCGCTGTTAAGTACGGCAGGTTCCTATGCAATGGGACTGATTCTTGCCATTTTGTTAAACAATCCGCATATGAAAGAATCAAAAATTTACCGTGCAGTGCTAATTGTTCCGTGGGCATTGCCATCTACGATTGCAATCCTCGCATGGCAGGGACTGCTAAATGAGCAGTATGGTGGAATCAATAATTTACTGCATACAATCGGTATTGCCTGGAATGTACCGTGGCTGACCAATCCATTCTGGGCAAGGGTTGGGTTGATTATCGTGAATGTGTGGCTGGGATTTCCCTATATGATGAATGTCTGTCTTGGTGGACTACAGGCGATTTCTGGTGAATACTATGAGGCGGCTAAAATGGATGGGGCATCAAAATTTCAGTGCTTTAAGAGCATTACATTGCCGATGGTGACAAAACTTTCCATTCCTCTTGTAATTTCCTCGTTTGCGGCTAATTTTAACAATTTTGGAAATATATATATGATTACACAAGGTGGACCAGCGAGAGTGGATAACCAGTTTGCGGGTTATACGGATATCCTTGCCAGTACCACCTATAAGATGACCACATGGTCGAACCGGTATGAACTGTCTGCAACGTTCAGTGTGCTGATCTTTATCATTGTCGGAACATTTACGCTGATTAATATGCGGCTGTCCGGCTCATTTAAGGAGGTTGATTAAATGAAAAATAAAAAGAAAATATCCGCCTCAGAACAACGGACACTGTGGGGAAGCAGAGTGGTCATATGGATCACAATGATCGTGGTGCTGTTTCCGGTCATATGGATTGTTATGTCCTCTTTTTCCGCGGGTGACAGCTTTTTCCTGTCTTCATTGTTCCCTGAAAAATTCAGCATTGAACATTATGTGGAACTGTTTCGGGAAACGGATTTTGGAATCTGGGTTTTTAATTCCCTAAAGTTTTGCTTTATTGTAGCAATCATACAACTTGTGCTTACTTCACTTGCAGCGTATGCGTTTGCAAGACTGCGGTTTGTGGGAAGAAAATATGGACTGATGGCACTTTTGATATTACAGGTGTTTCCAAACAGCATGGCAGTTGCCGGATACTATATTTTAATTTATAAGTTCGGGTTGGTGGACAACAGCTTTGCGCTCATTCTTGTGCTTGCAGGTGGAAGTGCTTACAATATCTGGTTACTTAAATCTTATATCGATGGACTTCCGGTGGAATTGGATGAAGCTGCAATGGTGGATGGAGCAAATGAATTCCAGGTTTTTTATAAGATCATCATCCCGCTTGCAATGCCACAGCTTGCCGTGATCTTCCTGTTTTCGTTTATTGCAACATACAGTGAATATGTGATTACCTCAATCTTTTTGCAGACACCGGGAAAAATGACGCTTGCACTTGGACTGCAGTCTTTTATCAGCGATCAGTTTGCTGCGCACTGGACTTTGTTTGCTGCAGCAGCAGTGATTTCATCCCTGCCGATCATGATCATCTTTATGTGCTTACAGCGATTTATTCAGAATGGATTGGTTGCCGGAGGGGTAAAAGGATAAAATGAAATATCATCGGGGATTCTTCATGAAGATGGCAAAATAGGGACGAATGAGGATTTTTCCGGATTAGCGGGTCTTTTAGAATCTGCAATTTCTGGAGTACGTGCTTCTGCTGCATCAAGTACCAAAATTATGCTTCATCTGGATCAGGGTGGAAAAAATCAGTTGTATACCTGGTATTTTGGTGGATTATTGAAAGAGTCACCAAACTTGGATTTTGATGTATTTGGATTATCTTATTATCCAATGTGGCATGGAACCATGGAGGGGCTTCAGTATAATTTGAATTACTTGGCGACCACCTATAATAAAGAAGTGTGTGTTGTAGAAACTGCGTATGCATGGACAACGGAAGATGGTGATGGTGAAGGAAATGTATTCATTAGTGGAGATGAAGAAGTTGGAGGATATCCTGCAACAGTAGAAGGACAATTTGAATTTATGAATGATCTGGAATCAATCATTTTAAATGTACCAGATGACAAAGGTATTGGATATTTTTATTGGGAACCAGAATGGATACCTGTAGAAGGCGGAACATATGCTACATCTGCAGGGGTTGCGTATAAAAATGATACCGTAACGCCAAGTAATACATGGGATAACATGACGTTGTTTAATTTTCAGGGAAATGCATTAGATTCTATTAAGGTGCTTAATAAACCGTGTGAAAATTTATTGACAAATATCAGTTTTGAACAGAATGGGATAACTACTTCACCGAGTGGATGGAATGTATGGACAAGTGATTTGTCAGATGAAAATACTGTAAGAACAGAATATGGTGATGCATATGATGGAGATTACAAATTAACATTTTGGGATGATAAAGAGTATTCGTGTTCTGTATATAAAACGTATACAAATATTCCGAATGGAACATATAAATTCTCAATTTGGGCAAAGACAAATGGGAAACAGGATGTTTTACAACTTTATGCAAAAAATTATGGAGGAAGTGAGCTTGATACCACGATTGAAACAAGTGACATTAATTGGAATATTTTTAGTATAGACAAGATTGTTGTTACAAATCATACGTTGGAGATCGGGGTTTATTCTGTAGCAGGAGCAAATGACTGGTGTAACCTTGACTTGGCAATGTTAAGAAAAATTGATTAATTATATTTAAAATTTTTAAGGGGATGGTTTTGATCGTCCCCTTAATTTTTGAATTGTTCTTTGACTGGTGGAATCTTATGAAAAAGAAAATATGGAATAGGTGCAGAAAAAATGGTAGACTATAAAAAAGAGTTTTTGTAGGGGTGTAATAAATGTTAACGGATATGATGAAAGACGAATTGGTAAAAGGGTTACTTAATCTGTTTCATGAAAATTTATCAATGATTATTTTGTATGGATCTGTTGCAAGAAATGAAGCTACATCAGAAAGCGATATAGATATAGCAATCATCACTAAAAATGATATGAATGAAGAAATAAGAAATAAATTTATTTGCTGGTCAGCAGAGATGGATATACGTTATGATAAGATTTTTTCTATCATTGATATTAAAGAAGAAAATATGAAAAAGTGGGGGGAAGTGCTTCCATTTTATAAGAATGTACAAAAAGAGGGGGTTATTCTTTGGAAGGCAGCTTAAAAGAACTAGCACGATATTAGCACCTGTAGAGCAGAACATAATCTGTTTTACAGGTGCTTTTTTCAATTAATAAGGAACTGGTACTTTCGCCTCTTGTGAAAATGTCTAATTAAAAGGCTAAAAAAAGACTAAAAAACTTTAAATTAAGTAATACTTTACAAATGTTTAATTTTCTATTAACTAAATATTGACTTAAAATTACTTTATGATATACTGAATTTATCAAATAAATAAAGCAATTGCACACTGGTTCCCATATTTTTACTGCACTCCCCAAGTATGCAGTACCCTCTCCCTGAAATATGGGAAGCAGCGTGCAATTGCTTTTTTATTAAGTGAAACCGGATAGATGGAGGGCACTGGAAGGTTTTTACAAGAAATGGAGAAGAAAGGAAAGGTAGAGCAAAAACATGAGAAGGGTAGGAAAACAGATTGTTGCCATCACGCTGGCAGCGGCAATGATGGGGTCACTGACACCGGAGGCATGCACATTTTTACAAAATGAGGTGGTGTATGCGGCGGAGACAAATGAAGCGTCAGCACCAACAGTAACACGTACAGAACTGTACAAAAATGAGGGCGCAAAAACAACAAAAACCATTGATTTTTCAGAATTGAAAGAAGATGACTGGAATGGTGAAGGAAAAATTACTTTTGCATATGATGAATCCATCAATGGCTCGTTGGGAAATGTGAATGAAGAGTATGAATTAACTGCAAAGGTAACACTGGATGAAACATCCTATCAGTCGCTGGATGCAGATAAAGCGCATCTGAATATCCAGGGTGTAACAAAACTGGGATCAAATTGGGGATGGAACAACAGTACGGATTGCCAGTGGCTGCAGAAGGATTCTTTTATGAAAGTTGGGGAGAATTATTCAGCTGATCTGAAAGTAAAGTTTTCAGGAATAACACCGGATACATTGATGGATGTTGAATTCGTTCTTGTGGGAACCGGATTTAAGGGAACTGTGACATTTTCAAATGTAGTTCTCACAAATTTATCAAGCGATAAACAGGAACTGACCAAACAGGAGCCAACCGTTCTTTCTGATTTAAATGATGAATCCCAGGTAAATCTGTGGGCAGGTGAAACCGGATATCAGTATTTCCACGGTGGAACAAAAAATGCTGCTCCGGAATTTTCCTATGACGCAAATGGCGGAGACGGAAGATTAAAAGTAAGCCTGGATTATACAGCCAACTCCGGCGAATCATGGAGTGAGGCAAAAGTGAAATTCACACCGAAGACACCGGCTGATATCAGCAATTATAATCAGGTGAGTGTGGATTTGATTTATCCGGAAAGCAGTAATATTTCCAAGATAAAATTTTTCTCCAACAGCGGAATCAATAAAGATACCAGCATAGATTCGTCCGAGGCAACAGATGCAGGAAACGGATATAAGAAAGTTACAGTTACTTTAGGATTTTCTCCATCTGCCACACCAATGGATGATCTGACAATCGGACTTATCGGAGCCAACAGTTCCTTTGCAGGGGATGTTTATCTGGATAATCTGATACTTTCCCAGAAGGATGCCAGTGGTGATTTTGTGACAATTACCGCAACACCGAATACAGACGGAACACAGGCAAAAACAGAAGCAACAGATAAAACCCTGACCATGACAGATCCGGATGCCAGCAATAGCGCAAAGGCATTGTATGCATATCTGCAGGGACTGACCGAAAGTGATCAGGTACTGTTTGGACATCAGAATGATGTGAGCCATTCCGTAGGAAACAACGATCTGGGAGATGTAAAAGATGTGACCGGTTCCGTCAGTGGTATTTTCGGCATTGACTCCCTGGCATTGTTTGGAAGCGAGGCTGGTGGTACGGATGCGGCATCTGCACTGCAGAAATCCATTGACTACAGCAAAAAGGCGGCCCAAAACGGTGCAATCGTTACCTTATCCACCCATATGCCGAATTTCACCAACGCAAGGATTAAAAAGAATGCAGATGGAACCTACGATTTCTATAACTGTGATTTTAATGAAGCAAAAGATTTATCCGGTGATTCGTTAAAGAAGATTTTGCCTGGTGGAGAGAAAAATGAGGTATTTAAGGCATATCTTGATACGATTGCATTCTATGCCAATGCATTGGAAAAGGAGAATATCCCAGTGATTTTCCGGCCATTCCATGAGGATACCGGCGGCTGGTTCTGGTGGGGCAGTGCAAACACCGCAGAAAGTTACAGGAGTCTGTATGCATATACCAGAGATTATCTGGAATCCAAAGACGTGCACAATATGCTTTATGTGTATTCGCCAAACGGACCGCTGGAGACCGAGGCAGAGTATATGTCGCGTTATCCGGGAGATGCCTATGTAGATATTCTGGCATTTGATTATTACAACGATTTTAATACTTATCCGGCAGAGAGTGATACTTCATTCTTTGATCATCTGGATCAGACCTGTCAGGTTGTATCATCACTTGCAAAACAGCATAACAAGCTGGCTGCGATTTCGGAGACCGGTGTACGTGTGATGAAAAAGGATGGAAGTGATAACGAAGGGCTTCTTGTAAAAAATAATCCGGTCAGTGAGGCAAAGTCGGGTGTGAACTGGTATCAGAAAGTGAATGATATCGCAAAGAAAAACGACATGCCATATTATATGGTATGGGCAAATTTCAGCGATACCAATTTCTATGTGCCGTATAAATACAGTGATACCATGGGACAGGAAATGATCAATGATTTCATTTCTTACTACAACAATGAGGATTCAGTATTTGGAAACGGTACTAATTTCTATGGCAATATCGATAAGTATGCAGGAGTAAAGACCGAGAAATACAAAGATGTCAGCGGATACATGGTAGCACCGTTTGATATGGATACGATTTTAAAGCCAACTGCATTAAAGGCAAGTGTTTCCAATGCCGGTGAGGTATCGTTTGTTGTAAAGGATACGGCAAAAGGCAAACAGTTGACATTGCCGGCTGCAAAAGGCTCCGATGGATTCTATACGGCGCAGTTGACACAAAAGGAAATGGATCAGATCGGAAAAACAGATGTAGCATCCATTACACTTGTTGCAGATGGAAAAGAACTGTCCACGATCACAAATCTGAGTATCGGGAAAGAAAAGGACAAAGCTCCGGCAGGTGTGCTGGAAAATTTTGACTACTATGTCGGGAGTAATGGACTTCTGGATGCAGCTTACGGTGGAAATTCTGCCGCTGGATGCAGTTCGTCCTTTACGCTGGATCAGGAGCATAAGGCAGACGGTACATATGGTGCTGCATTTCATTACAAATTAAAAACAACCGGTTCGGAAGTCTGGACGGGTCTGGTAAATGCAAGTCTGGGCAATACAGATTTTTCAGCCTATAATGCATTGAAATTCTGGACAAAACTTGATGGAAAAGGTCAGAAGGTTGTTGTACAGATCAAGGCAGGAGGAGAAGAGTATGAAGTATATCTGACCAATCTTGCGAAGACAGAAGATGCCTATGAAGTAACCGTTCCATTCTCAGCTTTTAAAGGGAAGACGGGTGGAAAACTTAGTGGGGATGCTTTAAAAGATGTGCAGGCATTCGGACTCTGGTGTAATTCCAACCCGGCAGGTTCCGCGGTAGATGTGGAATCGGTACTTTACTTTGATGCATTCAAAGGAACAACGATCAGTGATGCAGAAGCTGCAAAAGCAGATGCCGATGGCCTGATTGCGGTAAAACAGATCAGCCAGAGTGGAAATAATGGCGGAAATTCTTCCTCCGGCAGCAGCACCTCTGGTGGAAATTCCGGCAGCACAACAACACCGGATACAAAACCATCGGAAACCCGGAAAACGGACAAAACATTTGAGAATATTGCAAAAGATACAAATGCGACACTTACCGTTGAAAAGAACGATAAGGGAGAAGTGACAGATGCCCGGGCACAGCTGGACAAAACAGTAAAGAATGCTTCCGAGACAAAGAAGACTACAATTTCAGCAGATGTGGTTGCAAAATTAGTCCAAGAGGCAGGAACCAGCGACATCACGATTACCCAGACAACAAAGAACGCTTCCGGCAAAGTGATGAACAGCGTATCTGTCAATGCGAAGGATCTGCAGGCAGGCAAAAAGCTGACACTTGTAAAAGTTGATAAAAAGACAGGAGAAAAAGTCCTGATCAGCAGCAGGACTTATAAGGTTTCCAAAGACGGAACTGTGACAGCGGATACCAAAGATGCCGGTGATTATGTACTGCTGAATGAGAAGGATGCAAAAGCCCTGAGCAGTAAAATCTTAAAGAGTATTGCATTAAAGGATACCAAGAAAACGGTTGCAAACGGAAAGAAGGCAAAAGTTACTTTTGATAAGAACCTGAACATGGAAAATGTAAAGAAGATCACTTATACATCTTCCAAAAAGTCGGTTGTAACCGTGAATAAAAATGGTACAATTGTCGCAAAGAAAGCTGGCAAAGCAGTTGTGAAAGTAAAAGTCACTTTAAAGAACGGAAAGACAAAGACTGTAAAGATGACGATCAAAGTGACAAAGTAAATTTACAGGAGTTTCGTCAAAATTTTAATAAGAAAAAGACGGTTTCGCAGGAAATCGTCTTTTTTCTTACCCATAATTGTAAAGAGAAGCGTGTGTGTTTTTTCGGGGGAATTGATTGTAATTTCAGGAACCTTTGTTTATACTAAAATCAATAGAAAAGAGAATGAGAAGGAGAACATTTATTATGGCAGGAAAACACATTTCCATTCCGGCACTTTTAAAGATCGGTGCGGGTGCATTGGACAATCTGGGGATTTACTTAAAAGAGTTACAGTTACAGAAAGTAGTTGTATTGTTTGGAAACGGTCTTGTAGAAATGTTTGGTTCTACCGTTATGGAAGCATTGCAGCAGGAGGACATTGATATTTTAGAATATCAGGAACTTGATACCGTGCGGTTGGAAGATCTGACCAGTCTTGCATTTTCCATGCCGGCGAAGACGCAGGCAGTCATCGGCATCGGTGGCGGAAAAGTGATTGATGGTGCGAAATATTGTGGATTTCTGCGAAATCTGCCGTTTATCAGCATCCCGACATCGGCATCGAGCGATGGCTTTTCAAGTGCCAGTGCTTCCCTTCTGGTGGAAGGACGCCGCAAGTCCGTTCCGGCAAAACTTGCATATGGGATTGTGGTGGATACAAGGATTATCCGCAGTGCACCGGAGAAATTTTTATATTCCGGAATCGGCGATATGGTATCAAAAATTACGGCACTGTATGACTGGATTTTTGAGGAAGAACATGGGTACGGAAAAGTCAATGATTTTGCTGTCATGATTGCAAAGAAAGCAGTCAACAGTTTTGTGCGCACACCGTTTACTTCGATACAGGATGATCTGTTTTTAAAGGAACTTCTGGATTCTCTTGCAATGAGCGGAATTGCAAATGAGATTGCGGGCAGCAGTGCGCCAACGAGCGGCAGCGAACATCTGATTTCCCATGCGCTGGACAAGATGCTTGAGCATCCGCAGCTTCATGGTATTCAGGTTGGCATTGCAACCTATCTGATGAGTGTTGTGCAGGATCATCGTTACCGGAGGGTAGACACAATTTTTATGCAGACGGGGTTCTGGGATTATGTAAAAACACTGGATCTTCGGCGGGAGGATTTTGAGAAAGCAGTTGATCTGGCACCGTCGATCAAACCGTTCCGCTATACGTATCTGCATGAGCAGCAATATAGGGATCGCGCGAAGGAACTCCTGCATACAGATGCGCGGCTGCAGGAAATCCTGAAATAGAGAGGAAAATAAATTACAGGATATACAATGATAAAAGTAGCAATATGTGATGATGATATACAATTTATTTATAAATTGGAACAAAGTATTTTTCGGTTTGCAGAAATGAAAAGAATAAAAGTGGATGTTGACGGTTATACAAGTGGAGCAGAATTTATTCAAAAACTGCAGCAAAGCGAAAGGTATGATTTGTTATTTTTGGATATTGAATTAGGGGACAGCTCGGGGATTATCGTTGGAAACTGGATTCGATCCCAGATCCAATATGAATCCATGCAGATTGTTTTTGTATCGGCAAAAGAAATGTATGCCATGCAGCTTTTTGATCTGCGTCCAATGAATTTCCTCGTGAAACCCATACAACAGGAACGAGTAGATTATATATTAGATGAATATGAAAGGCTGTATCAGTTTCAGCCACATATTATAGAAATTGGGAAAGGAAGAAATTCGATACGGATAGAAGAACATTCTGTTTTTTATTTGCAGAGCCTTGCCAGAAAAATTCAAGTGGTAACAGCAAATGATACATTATGTGTTTATGGAAAACTTTCGGAGGTTATTCCTGCGTTGAATCCGCATTTATTCTGTGTGGTACATAAATCTTATGTCATTAATCTGCGGTATGCAGAATCTTTTCAGAAAGACAGCGTACACATGATCAATGGGGATGACATTCCGGTCAGTCGGTCTATGAAAAATAACCTTGATCATGCAATTGTGGAAAAGATGAGGTGTGGCGGGTGAATAACATAGAAAGAATATTTGAAGCGGTATGTAACATATTAAGTGTGTATGTAAGTTTTAAAGTGACGGATGTTTTTCTGGAAAAGAAAAGAAAACTGCCACGGATGGCAAATATTGTTTATGTGATCGTATGGCTTATTAATACAGTTGTTGCATTTGGTTTTCGAAATGCCATGGGAACTACGGTGAGTATGGTATTGCTTCTCTGGGCGGCAGAAGGTATATTGTATGAAGGAAGTATACTACAGAAAATAATGGCAGGTTGTTTTACAGTATTGCTGGGGCTTACCATAGAATTTATCATGTATTATTATCTGGGAGATTTTTCTTTGTTTTCCGAAGGGCGGGCAATGGGAACCATCACAGGGGCAATGGTCAATCTGCTCATAGCAATGGGAATAAGACAGGTGATATGTCGGCGAAGGGTTATGGAAACACAGAACTATTACTTTATGATTCTTGTATTAGCCGGAAATATTGTCTGGATATATGCTCTTGAGAGTGTATCCGGCGAAAATTCGCCAAAAACAGTATTATCACTGGCTATTATGATCGTTGTAGATCTTGGAATGTTCTATTTGTATGACCGTTTGGGAGAAGCTTATCAGGATAAAATGCAGCAACGGCTTTTAAAGGAACATATGATGGCCTATCAGGAGCAGATGCATATCATGCAGCAGAATCAGAAAAAGCTGGATTCTTTGCGGCATGACATGAAAAACCATATGTATCTTCTGCAGACATATCTTAATGAAGGAAGGTATGATAAGGCACAGGAATATGTAAATAAAATGAGTGAGCATTTGCAGACGGAGCATAAGTATGTGAATACGGGGAATCTGGAACTGGATATGATTTTGAATCATAAACTGGCAAAAGCGGAGGCAATGTCCTGTCAGATTCAGTCGCAGATCGTGATTCCGTGCCAGTTGCCAGTGGATGGATATGACTGGAATGTTTTGTTTGGAAATCTGTTGGACAATGCAATTGAGGCAATGGAGCAGATAAAAGATCGTTTTTTGGAGATTCGGATACAATATGACAGGGGAATTCTGGGGATACAGGTGAAAAATACGTTTGATGGAAAAGTCAATAAACAGGGAGAACGTTTACTGACAAGGAAGAAACAACAGGCATTGCATGGAATCGGTATGCAGAATATTTCAGATGTTGTAGACAAATACGGGGGATGGAAATCTATAAATATCGATGAAAATATATTTGAGGTTCAGATTGTGTTATATCTTTGAAAAAATCCCATGGTGTATGCTATGGGATTTTTAATGCAGATTTTGACGAAAATCAAACCAATTTTAACATGCAGAAAGAATAATGGGAAAAATGAAGTATAGTATACACAAGAGAGGGGAAATAGCCATGAAAAATATTTTAAAAATAATGCTTATGATG
>ULMF01013201.1_pt1 | contig 13369 bp, 10 predicted proteins | sample 1951581 | NCBI WGS metagenome assembly ULMF01 (sample SAMEA4835543, study PRJEB28245) | human gut metagenome | biome: gut microbiome; material: fecal sample | place: Denmark | collected 2008
TTCCGCCACCACCTGTAATCACATCTTCTGCAAGTGTTCCTCCAACTATAAGAACAGCTGCTACAGTTCCCCAAAATTGTATCTCTTGTGATGGTTGATATTGCGGAACATATACATAGTTATCATATTTCTCTTCTTCAGGAACCGGCACTGGTACTTCATCTGGTTGTTTTTTCTTGAAACTATATACTATAAGTCCATTATTCATATTCCATAAGTTTGCCTATATTTTGGTTATACAAATGAAAATACACAGTTCCTTCTCTCCCCCTTTTCTATCAAATTGACTTGTACAAAAACACTACTATTGTATGATATAATTCGTTATATTTCAATAATTTTCCACCTCTTTTATATCTTTTGCACTTTTGCAAAAAACGCAGTAACATCGTCATTATAACCGACAATGTATTAAAAGCATTTCATCCAGTTCCAATTGCCATTTTTATAATTTGTTATTAGTTGCCACCAGATTTTCTTTCCCTTGTATTTTTCCTTATGAGGGTTCGTAATCAAGGGTAAAATGATATAACACGATACAAGATGTGATGGAGAGAACACCAATGAAAAGTTTAGCATTTTCATTGGATTAACGAGTTTTCCATAACAAAATATAACAGTTATTAAATGCTATAGATTTCGTCATTTGAGAACTTAAATTTGCATAATAAATATAACCAAGGGCAATTCCTGATTCGGAACTGCCCTTTTGTTTTAACCTAATACCTTTTTAGCCGTATCTACGCTTTCCTTAGCATCTCTGCAATAGTAGTCAGCGCCGATTTTCATAGCATATTCTTCCGTAAGTACAGCACCGCCGACAAAAATTACGCATTTACTGCTTCCGTCGGGATTCTGCAATTCTTTTGTTTCTCTTACAAGTTTGATTGTATCTTCCATACTCTTAAGGGTAGTTGTCATAAGAGCAGACAAACCAATCATCTTTATATCCTGCTCAATTGCAGTATCGACAACAAGTTGAGGGTCAACATCTTTACCGAGGTCAACAACCGTATAACCGTAGTTGTCAAGCAATACTTTTACAATGTTCTTTCCTATGTCGTGAATATCACCCTTAACGGTTGCAACAATGATTTTGCCCTTGCTTACGGTTTCTCCGCTTGTTTTGGAAATATGTGATTTAATTACATCAAAGCAAGCCTGTGCGGCATTTGCACTCTGAATAAGCTGAGGTAAAAAGATTTTGTTCTTTTCAAAACCCTCTCCCACCTTATCAAGGGCAGGAATAAGCATTTCGTTTACTATTTTCATTGCGTCGCCTGTTTCGGCAAGCATTTTTTCTGTAAGCAACGCACCTTCTTTTTTCAAGCCGTTGAAAACAGCGGTCATAATATCCAAATCGGATGCGGCAGAATTATTATTTGCGGCAGGTGCTTGCGCCGCATCGTTATATGCGGCAATAAAATCCATAGAGTTTTTATCAATACCGTCAAGCACACGGTATGCTCTTACCGCACCCGTAATAGAATCAATATTCGGGTTAATAATCGGTAAGTCAAGTCCCTCTTCAAGAGCCATAGTAAGGAAAGTTCTTGTAACAAGGTCACGATTCGGAAGTCCGAATGAAATATTTGAAACACCGAGACAGGTTTTACAGCCAAGTTCGGTTTTTACTCTGTGCAAAGCATTAAGCGTCTGTCTGCAGGCAGACTGTTCGGCAGAAACCGTCATCGTAAGGCAGTCAATAAACACATCTCTTCTGTCAATGCCGATTGCCTCTGCCCTCTCTACAATTCTTTTTGCAATTTCAAATCTGCCCTCCGCTGTCTTTGGAATACCGCTTTCGTCAAGTGTAAGACCGACAACGCAAGCACCGTATTTTTTAACAAGCGGTAAAACCGTGCTAAGGCTTTTTTCCTCACCGTTTACCGAGTTTACAATCGGTCTGCCGTTATAAGCACGAAGTCCTGCCTCAAGTACATCGGGTTTGGTAGAGTCAATCTGCAGAGGTGCATCGCAAACACTCTGAATTGCTTTGAGCACACGCACCATCATCTGCTTTTCGTCAATTTCGGGATGACCTACATTGACATCAAGAATTTCCGCACCTGCGCCCGTCTGACTAAGTGCCTGTGTAAGAATGTAATCAATATTATTATCAACAAGTGCCTGTTTAAACAGCTTTTTGCCTGTAGGGTTGATTCTTTCGCCGATAATTCTCGGATGATTAACTTCAACAACAGAACTTGCACTGCATACTATTGTATCAACTTGACTTTTTGACGGCTGATATTTTTTATCTGCAAGAGCGTCTTTAAGAGCCTTTATATATTCGGGATTTGTACCGCAGCAGCCGCCGAGAACTTTAACACCATACTTTAACAGTGACAGAGATGACTTTGCAAAATCATCGGGCATAACATCGTATTCATTGGTGTTAGGGTCCGGCAAACCTGCATTCGGCTTAATTACAATAGGAAGATTTGTGTACTTGGAAATCTCACTTACAATCGGCTCAAGATCATCAGGTCCAAGCGAACAGTTTACGCCGAGAGCGTCAACGCCGAGATTTTCCATAGTTACGGCAAAAGCAGACGGCAATGTGCCTGTAAAAGTACGCATATTACGCTCAAATGTCATAGTGGTGAATATTGGCTTGTCGCTGTTCTCCTTTGCGGCAAGTACAGCGGCCTTAAGTTCATAAAGATCCGTCATAGTTTCAAAAACTATAACATCAGCGTCTTTACCTGCAAGGATAAGCTGTTTGTAATATTCATAAGCCTGTTCAAAAGTAAGCGAACCCGCAGGTTCGAGCAACTGACCGATTGAACCGATGTCAAGGGCAACAAGCGCTCTGTCGCCGACAGCGTTTTTAGCAATGCTGATACCTGCTCCTACAATTTCTTCAACACTGTAGCCGCATCCCTCAAGTTTGTACGCATTCGCACCAAAGGTGTTTGCATAAACAACATCTGCGCCCGCATCTACATAAGCTTTATGAAATGACGCAATAAGTTCGGGATGTGTAATATTAAGCGTTTCGGGCACTTCGTCATACTGTACACCGCTTTTTTGAATCATAGTGCCTGTCGCACCGTCAAGTATAATAAATTCTTTTTCCTTTAATAATTCTCTAAACCCCACAATGAAGTCCCTTTCTCCTGAATTTACAGGTTTCTCTCATATTACAGATGGCACAGCCACGCTTTTTTCTTTCTATAGGATTTTTTGAAAGTCCCAGCACCGCCGTAACAGACTTTGTCGGTGTAAGCAAAAAGTTATCGTTTGTGCAAAGCCCTATTTTCTTTGGCGCATCAAGCATTTGCAAAATTATTTTTTGCAATTCAATAGGATAATCTCCGTAGCCCGGGCTGAATCGAAATGTCATATTATAATCGCTGTATTTTTCCGCAATTATCTTGTCAAAAGCATTGCAGACCTGCTCCACGGCAACACTTGCAAGGCTGTCCATTACCACAGCACGGGCCATATCGGAAATCTGCGAAATTCTGATGAGTTTGTCCACCTCTGAACCGACGGTGGCGCACATAACAATAGCTTTTTCACAACCGTTTAAGTGTGATTCTATATCTTTTCCACCCATAATCTGCGGGCACGGCAAATCCTTTTCTACATAAAGATATTTTGGCGACGCTTTTTCAAGTACAGCCTTTTCGCATTCATCCATCAGTACATCCATTCGGTAATTAAGCCTGATTCCCGCTCCTCCGAGATAACGCACTGCCTCGTTTCTGTTAAGTTTTTCTAATTTTATCATAGTATAACCCCTATACATTCAATGCAATCGGATTTATTTTTAAATACTGCAAATCATTTAATAAAAACTCTCTGTTAAATCATAAATTCAAAACCGACCGCATAGCTATACTTTATTATTGTAACACACAAAACATAATAAAACAATACGGGTATTTATTTTTTAAATCAATCTTAAAGAAGCCGCAAAAGCGGCTCATTTGCTTAAAAAGTTGCATTTTTTCTTAAAGTATGTTATGATAAAAATGTATAAATATGTACCGAAAGGAATCAATACACCATGAAATACAACAGAATTAAAAAAACTTTGTGCCTTATTGCGGCACTTGCACTTATTCCTGCATTTGCAGTCGGTTGCTCAAACGATAAAAGCGAATCCGAAAATTCAAAAGCAACAGAAGCAACTCCCGCTGCCGTTGCCACAATTGACGAAGCAAAAGTCGGACAGCCTGCCGTATCCGCACTTGAAGATATGGGCATTGTTCCGTCAACCGTAGGTATTAATCCTTCTATAAATTACGACAACAATAAAGTAGGTTTCCAGCTTGACGCTCCTAACGACGGCGACACTATTGCGATTATGCACACCTCAAAGGGTGACATAAAGCTCCGCCTTTTTGCGGACCAAGCGCCAAAAACCGTTACAAACTTTATTAATCTTGCCAAAGAGGGCAAATATGACAACACCATTTTCCACCGAGTAATCAATGATTTTATGATTCAGGGCGGTGACTACGAAAATGCCGACGGCACAGGCGGCACAAGCTCATACGGTGAAAGTTTTGAAGATGAATTCTGCGACAAACTCTTTAACATAAGAGGTGCGGTATCAATGGCAAACAGCGGTCCTGACACAAACGGAAGTCAGTTCTTTATCAATCAGACCACACCCGAAGCTTATAAAAAGAACGGCGGTTTTTCTGCCTTTGAAAATCAGTGGGCAAACATTAAAGCACAGCTTGAAAATTATAAAGATTCCGAGCTTTTCTCCGCTTTTGTTCAACAGTACGGCACATACTGCTACAACACAGATGTAATCAGTGATGACATCAAAAAGCTTTATGACGATAACGGCGGTAACCCATACCTTGACGGAGCTTACAATGCGGTTGACAGAGGTCACACCGTATTTGCACAGGTAATTGAGGGAATGGATGTAGTGGATTCAATCGCATCTGTAGCTGTTGACTCATCGACAAATAAACCTACGGAAGATATAAAAGTAACTTCTGTAGAAATTACAACATATTCTGCCAATTAAGAGGATTATTATGAACGGAAAGCCTATTATTGCAATAATGTATGATTTTGATAAAACGCTTTGTACAAAAGATATGCAGGGATACGGCTTTATTCCGAGTCTTGGCATAACCGAGGAAGAGTTTTGGAATTACGCCAACGAAATCGGGCACAAGGAGCATATGGATTCAATCCTTGCATATATGTATGCAATGGTTAAAATATCTAAAGATAAGAACATTCCTTTATTAAGAGAAAAACTTGTTGAAACAGGCAAAAAAGTCGAACTTTTTGACGGAGTTTCAAAATGGTTTTCACGAATAAACAATTTCGGTAAAAAACTCGGCGTATGTGTCGAGCACTATGTTATTTCGTCCGGTCTTAAAGAGATTATCGAAGGTACGGATATTGCGAACGAATTTAAAAGTATTTTCGCCTGTGAATTTCTTTACGATGAAAACAGCAACGGAATATGGCCGAAAACCGATGTTAATTACACAAATAAAACTCAATTTGTGTACCGCATAAACAAAGGTGTTCTTGATGTTGCCAACGATAACGATCTCAACAAATCAATGCCCGACGACAGCAAGCGTATTCCTTTTTGCAATATGATTTATATCGGCGACGGTCTTTCCGATGTACCGTGTATGAAAATGATGAAAGCATACGGAGGATATTCCATTGCCGTATATCAAAAAAAAGACGCAAAAGTAGAAGATTTATTACAGCGTGGCAGAGTTGATTACATTTACCCTGCCGACTACAGCGAAAACAGCGGACTTGACAATACAGTCAAAAATATAATTCAAAAAATGGCAATAAGTGAAACACTTTACCGTGAATATTCAAAACAAAAGCACGAAATTAACAACTGATATTTTTCAAAGGGAATCCTTGACGGGTTCCCTTTTTATTCTGCTATATTCTGTTTGTAAATATTTTGTATTTGTATTGCAGATTTTTGGAAAATAAGGTAATATATAATATATACAAATCATTTCACACAAAACACATATTTTATTTATAAATTAATCTAAAAAAAGTAGAAATTATGGTGAAAATATGAATGAATTTAAATCTGTTTTAAATGAAGTTAGAAAAGTTATTAACGGCAAAGACAGGGAAATTATTATTACAATGCTTGCTCTGCTCGCAAACGGCAATATTCTTATAGAGGATATACCGGGCGTCGGCAAAACCACTATGGCTCTTGCTTTTTCAAAGGCTCTAGGACTGAAGTACGGCAGAATACAGTTTACTCCCGATACTCTGCCGTCAGACATAACGGGATTTTCTTCTTTTAACAAAGAAAGCGGAAAAATGCATTTTAACAAAGGAGCTATTTTCTGTAATTTGTTTTTGGCAGATGAGCTTAACCGTACTTCAAGCCGTACTCAAGCGGCTTTGCTTGAGGCAATGGAAGAAAGGCAAGTTACCGTTGACGGACACAGTTATCAGCTTGAAAATCCTTTTTCCGTAATTGCAACCCAAAACCCTGTCGGTGCATCGGGTACACAACTTTTGCCTGACTCTCAAACCGACCGTTTTACAGTAAGAATTTCAATGGGATACCCTAATTTTGAGGCTGAATGTCAAATGCTTATTAACCGCAGTCGGCAAAACCCTCTTGATAAGGTAAAACAAGCAGTTACTGTTGAAGAACTTATTAATATGCAAAACAATGTAAAAGAAGTTTTTGTAAGCGAAGATATGGCAAAATACATTGTAATGCTCGTAACAGCCACCAGACAGAACAGCCTTTTTGAAAGAGGTGCAAGTCCAAGAGCCGCACTTTCACTTAAAGATATGGCAAAGGCGGCGGCATTTGCGGACGACAGAGATTACATTGTTCCCCGTGACATTCAAAATATTTTTGTTGCTACCATAAGTCATCGTGTTATTTTGAGCGCAGAGGCAAATGCTAAAAAAATCAGCGTTACAAAAGCTCTTAATGAGATTTTGAGAACAACAAGACAACCCAAAATTTAGTGAGGGAAAAATGATAAAGAACATACTTATATATATTGCGGTTCTTGCAATATCATTTTCGTTTGCGGTTTTTTATTATGCCTGGTTTTCCAATTTTCTGCTGATTGTTGTACTTTGTCTGCCTGTTCTTTCATTGTTATGCAGTCTGCCTTTTATGATTTATTCGGCCGTCAAAGGTTTTTCTCTTTATGCTTCCAAGGTCATTTATGCAGGCGATGATGTTGTAATTAATCTTGCGGCAAACAACCGCAGCGGTCTTTTCTGCCCTTTGATTAAAGTTCTTGTTTACTCAAAGAACAGTTTTTGCGGCAAATCGAAAAAAACAGCGTTTAAATACAGCGGAGTGATAAATAAGCCCGTAAATATTCCGCTTTCAAAAATCGGCAAAGATTGCGGATTAGTCGAAATACAAACACGATGGCTTAAGATTTACGATATGCTCGGAATCTTTTTTATTCCCGTAAGGTTTAATACCGCGGCAGAAATACTTGTAATTCCTAAAACCGCAAATTGCAGCGAAGAAGTCCTGACGGGCAAACAAGCTATTATAGGATACAAAAAGAAAGCCGGAGGCGGATTTTCTGATGATTACGAAATCAGAGAATACCGTGACGGCGACAATCTGCGTAATGTTCACTGGAAATTATCTGCCAAAAATGATGATTTAATGGTTCGAGAACCGAGCCTGCCGATTTACAAGAATTTTAAAATTATGCTTATGCTTGGCGACAACCCCGAAAACAACAATAAAGTTTTGGCAAAATTTGCAGGCGTTTGCAAGAACGCAATAAAAAATGAAATTCCGTGTACGGTGTGTACTACCAAAAATGCAGGTGCATATCCCCTTACCCCTCAAACAAATATTTATTCCATATACAAAGCAATTTACACACGGCAAAATCTCGGTAACGCAGATACTTCAAATGCAGAAATTCACAGTATTTTTGCCGACTCCGAGGAGGTGGCAAAATGAAAAAATATTTGCTTTCCACTCTGGCAGACGGTATATGCGTAGTTCTTTTGTCGGTCTGCCCCATACTCTGCTATGCAAGCGCATTTTCGGTTAAACTCGAAGCTTCGGTACTGATTATGGCGGCTGTATTATTTTCAATTGTTTTCAGCCTGCTGTCAGCCTTTGTAAAAAACAATTTGAAATACGCTTTATGTATGACAGTAATTGCTTTTGTGGCATTTTTGGTATTTGTTTTTGCAAATGAGAGTATTTTTGCACAGGCAAACTACGCAATTAACAAACTGCTTGAACTGTATTCGGTTTATCTTTCTGTTTACAGCAACATCAAATTTGCAAGTTATATAGCGAACAACGCTACAGGCTTCTTTGTTTTGCTGTCATTAATTCTGAACGGATTGTTTTCTTTCTTAATATCACGAATTAAATCAATCAAAATTGCAGGACTTTTGAGCATTGCGTTACTTGTACCCTGCTTTGTACTTGTAAACACTTTGCCCGACCTTGTACCGCTGCTTATAATATTTACAGTTCTGTTTGCGCTTTACTTTTCATCACAGACAAGACAATTAAACTATGCACACAGCGGTGTAACAACTGCGGTTTGTGCCGTTATTTTGGCTGTACTCATTACTGTTTTGGCTGTAATAAATCCGGTTGCCGATTACGAAAGACCGAAGTGGCAGGACAATATGCTGAATACAGTACAAACTCTCACGGGAATGAAAACTTACAACGGCAGCGGCAAAATCTCATCCGCTCTTGCCGAAGTAGGAAATAATGTCAGCTCCGAAGTAGATTTTTCAAATGCAGGCGCACTTACTCAAACAGGGAAAAAGGTTATGACTGTCACATCAAGTACAGACGGCAGAATTTACCTTAAGAGTATGGCATATGCAAATTACGAAAACAACAAATGGTCTGTACTTACCGATGAGCAGGCAGACAACTATCCGCAGGATTATCAATCCTTTATTATGACTATTATGACGCAGTATTTCGAAGAGGCAGAAACCGTAACCATTGACACCGTAAACAAAGAAAATGTTATTTACACACCCTATTATCTTAATTATATCAACAACAATTTTTCGCCTGTATGCGATGTGTTCATAGCAAACACCGACAAGGCAACAAACTACACTATGTTTGTTATACCGTATTCCGACGAAAATATTAACGACTTTTCACGAATAGAAATAAGTGGCACCTCAAAATACGATGATTTTGCACAATGCTATTTATCTCTGCCAAACGATACCAAACAGGCAATGCTTGAAATTGCCGAGCGCAACAATATTAAAGATTTATCCAAGAGTGATATTTCTCAAACGGTTGCGGCGGTTAAGGACTTTGTTTCACATTCCGCATCGTATTCTCTCAATACACAAAAAGTACCCGATGGCAGAGATGTTGCAGAATGGTTTTTAAACGATGCCGAAACAGGTTATTGTATGCATTTTGCAAATGCGACAGCTGTAATGCTCAGAGCGCTGGGTGTTCCTGCAAGATATGTAACAGGCTACTGCGCAAATGTAGTTGACGGCAAGGCGACAGTCACCTCAGACAATGCCCATGCTTGGGTGGAATACTTTGACGAACGAATCGGCTGGATTCCTCTTGACGCTACATCATCTGATTTTGAAGTGCCGCAAGCCACAGAATCAATACAACCGACTACGCAGGCACAGACAACCTCTCCTACCGTTCAGCCTACTACACAGGCACAAAATACTAAGCCTGTAAAAACAGAAGTAAAGGCAAAAATTTCAACACCTGCCATAATTGTTATAATTATTTTACTGATTATAGCTTTGGAAATCTTAAGAATTATTTTAATACGGTATTACAGAAAATACAGTTTTACTCACAAAGATTATAAATCAAGAGTAATCTGCATTTACAGATATTTAAATAAACTTTCCGTTCATGCAAAAGTCAGAATACCGAAAAAAATTGAAAATATCTGTACCAAAGCAAAGTTTTCCACGCACAATATTTCTGATGAAGAATATAAAATTGTTCTTAATTATGTATTAACATTCAGAAATAAAACAATCGGTAAAATGCCGATTGTTAAAAAGCTGTATTGCATAATAATTCTCGGTATATAAGTAAAAGCTGTACCCCGCAAAGGGATACAGCTTTTTGCTTTACCGCAAGATTACTTACAACCGCAACCCTGTTTTAACTCAAAACTCTGACAGTCTGTGCACTGACATACTGTTGGATTTGATTCATGTGTACCAACTTTAATTGTTTCAAGTGAGCAGTAGTGTTCAGTCTCGTTGTTATGAGAACAGTTATTTACGGTGCATTTAATGCTACGGTTTACATAGGAGTTGTTCATCATTGTAAATCACCTCATACATTATTAGCGAACACTGCGCCGTTGCAGTTCTGTTCGCCCTCTTATTGTCTGCAAAACAACAGTAAATATACCTCACCAAATTCACACTTAATAATAAAATATATTGAGGTGATTTTATGACAGCGATTTCAACTGCCATACTGATTATTTTTGCGGTTATGGGAATAATATACTGCGTAAGGGAAATTACATATTTCCTTTATAAAAGCAAAAATAATTGCTCAATCATTATTGTTACTCCGCTTGAAGGAGAAAATCAAAATGCCGAATTTATATTGCGAGGTGCGGCGTCAAGATTAAGATGGTTTTGTCGTGGCGGTAAAGACTGCATACTTTGCCTTGACTGCGATATGGACGAAGAAACCGAAAACATTTGTAAAGCCTTGTGCAAAGAATACGGATTTATTCGTATGATAAAAAAGACTGAACTTATACATCTTTTAAACGAATAATCGCAAGGTGTATTGTTAAAGCAAAAAAACAGTGCTATAATAATTATAATTGTGGCAAAATACCGCTGTATTTTTTAAGGAAACAGGTATGTTTTTATGGATGACAATACACTTTTACAGCTTGAAGGCTATGTTGAAAGCGTAGTTTACAGAAATGAAGAAAACGGTTATACCGTTGTTGAAATATCGGACGATGACGACTATATAACAGCTGTCGGCATTATGCCAAGGGTACATCAGGGCGACCTTTTAAAGCTCACAGGCAATTATAAGGAACATCCTAATTACGGCAGGCAATTCTCTGCCCAAGTCTGTGAGCTTTGCCGTCCGAGCGGTACAGCAGGGATTCTGCGTTACCTTTCTTCCGGTGCAATCCGTGGAATAGGCGTAACAACCGCACAAAGGCTTGTATCTGAATTTGGCGAAAAAACTCTTGATGTTATGGAAAACGAACCCGAAAGAGTAGCAATGCTCAAGGGAATTTCAAAATCAAAGGCTGATGATTTTTCTCTGCAGCTAAAGCAAAGCACGGGTATCCGCTCGCTTATATTATTCCTCGGCGAATACGGAATAGGCAATGCTGCGGCTGTTAAAATTTTCACAGAACTCGGAACTTCCGCTATTGAACAAATTAAAGAAAACCCGTACATACTTTGCAACGGAGAGTTCGGCATAAGTTTTCAGACTGCCGACTTTATTGCAAAAAAGCGTGATTTTGACGAACTGAGCACAGAGCGACTTCGTGCCGGAATTGCTTATATTTTAATACATAACGAAGGCAACGGTCATACCTGTTTGCCTTTTGAGGTTCTCTGCAAAAAAGCCGCAGATTTCCTGAAAGTTGACATAGCACTTATTGCTTCAACAATGCAGGAAATGATTTTCGACCGCTCGCTTATCAAAGACAATGTAAACGATAAAGAATTTATTTTTTCTCCTAACACCCACCTTTGTGAACTTTATATAGCCTCAAGAGTGAAAATGCTGCTTGGGTTTGCGGCTGAACAAATTAAAAATATTGACACCGAAATTGAAAAATGCGAAAAAAATGACGGAATAGAATATGCCGCACTGCAAAAAGAGGCAATCACACAGGCACTCACAAAAGGTATGCTTGTGCTGACAGGCGGTCCGGGCACAGGTAAAACCACAACATTAAACGCTATTATTAAAATATTGCAAAACAACGGCAAAAAAGTTTTGCTTGCCGCACCGACAGGAAGAGCGGCTCAACGAATGAGTGCTTTAACAGGAGTTGAGGCAAAAACTATTCATCGTCTGCTTGAAGTAAGCTGGGACAAGCACGATAAACCTATTTTTAATAAAAACGAACGCAATCAGCTTAAATGTGACGCCCTCATAGTTGATGAGGTTTCTATGGTTGACACCTTTATTTTTGAAAGCGTTATGAAAGCCTTGCCTATCGGTTGCCGCCTTATACTTGTCGGCGACTCTAACCAGTTGCCGTCCGTAGGGCCGGGCAACATACTCGGCGACCTTACCGACTGCGGAATTGTACCGGTTGTAAGGTTAAACGAAATTTTCCGTCAGGCACAGAAAAGTCTTATTGTTACAAACGCACATAAAATAGTCAACGGCGAAATGCCCGTTCTCAATGCATCAGATAAAGACTTTTTCTTTTTATTAAGGAATAACAAAACCGAAATTTCTCAAGTAATCGTTGATCTTTGCACACAAAGATTACCAAAGGCTTACGGTTACTCTGCATTTGACAATATTCAGGTGCTTTGCCCGTCAAAGAAAGGCGAACTTGGCACTACCGAAATGAATTTCAGACTTCAAAAGGCTCTTAATCCAAAATCAGCCGATAAAGCTGAAATTGAAATTGCATCAAAAACATTCAGAATTGGCGACAAGGTAATGCAGATAAAAAACAACTACGATATAACCTGGATAAGAGATGACGGAGAGCAAGGTTCGGGAATTTTTAACGGCGACATAGGAATTATTGATTCTATCGACCGCAAAAGCCGTACGCTTATAGTTATTTTTGACGACAAGACAGCCAAATACACTTATGAATACGCAACCGATCTTGACTTTGCATATGCGGTCACCGTACATAAAAGCCAGGGTAACGAATTTGACTGCGTAATTATACCTATGTTTCAAGGGCCTCCTCAACTTTATTACAGAAATTTACTTTATACAGCCGTTACACGAGCAAAGAAAACGCTTGTGCTTGTCGGAAATCCAAAAACGGTAGAATATATGGTACAAAATAACCGCCGTACAAAAAGATACAGCGGATTAAAGGAATTTTTACTGCGAGATGAACAGTTATATTAAAAGAGCAATGCTGTTTTTGCAGGACATAATTTTCACCGTAAAGTGCCCGTACTGCGAAAAAGTTATTGACAGGAATGACTACGCCTGTAAAGAATGTAAGAGTAAATTTCCGCAAAAAGGCTATGAAACTTACGCTGTCGGAGGATACAAAACAATAGCGCCGTTTAAATATGACGGTATATTTGCAAGCGGTGTAAAAAACTTTAAATTTTACGAAAATCCGTCATATTCCCGCCAACTTGCCATACCTTTGGCTAATGAAATAATCGCAAAATACGGTGTCGGCTGTTTTGATAT
>ULMF01047627.1_pt1 | contig 13141 bp, 10 predicted proteins | sample 1951581 | NCBI WGS metagenome assembly ULMF01 (sample SAMEA4835543, study PRJEB28245) | human gut metagenome | biome: gut microbiome; material: fecal sample | place: Denmark | collected 2008
TTCTCCTAATTTATAGGAACCCAAAAATGTCAATGATTTCTGCCCCAAAAGCAAAAAATTAGATGCACTTGATTTTTGTCCACCAAATACGCTATAATAACGGCAAATTTGCTTGCGAGGTACAAAGATGACTACAGAAAATAATATCATTGAATTGCGTCATGTAAAAAAGTGTTATGAAAAGGACACGCCCGTTATCAAGGATTTTTCCCTTACGATAAAAAAAGGGGAATTTGTTACCTTTTTGGGACCGTCCGGCTGCGGAAAAACGACGATATTGCGTATGATTGGCGGCTTTGAACAGCCGACCGGGGGAGAAATTTTATTACACGGAAAAGATATCAGCAAACTTCCACCGGCGAAACGCCCAATCAATACGGTGTTTCAGAAGTATGCCCTATTTCCGTATCTCAATATTTATGACAATATTGCCTTTGGCTTGAAAATGAAAAAAGTGCCGAAAGAAGTGATTCGGGAAAAGGTAAAAAAAGTGTTGGAAGTGGTTGATTTAGAAGGATTTGAAAAAAGAAAAATTTCTACGTTGTCCGGCGGACAGCAGCAGCGTGTTGCGATTGCGAGAGCAATTGTTAATGAGCCGGAAATTCTTTTGTTAGATGAGCCACTTGGAGCCTTAGATTACAAGATGCGGAAAGAAATGCAGTTTGAATTAAAGGAAATGCATAAAGAGCTTGGCATTACATTTATTTTTGTTACTCATGACCAGGAGGAAGCTCTGGCTCTTTCAGATAAGGTTGTGGTTATGGCGGATGGAAAAATTCAGCAGGCGGGAAAACCGGAAGATATTTATAAGGTGCCGGAAAATGCATTTGTCGCCGATTTTATTGGCGAGAGCAATATTTTTGATGCCAAAATGGTCGGTGACTGCAGGCTTTCAATTCACGGGGTGGAGTTTGGCTGCAAGGAGAATTTTCCGCTTGGTGACCATGTTGAGGCTGTGATTCGACCGGAGTCGGTTATTCTTTGCTCGGCAGGAGAGGGAAAAATACAAGGAAAAGTTCATTCCTCCGTGTTCAAGGGAACGTTTCATGAGATTGTTATTTATTCCGGAAAAAGTGAAATTGTAGCGCAGAATGAGGAAGCAATTGAAGCAGGCACGAAGGTCGGAATCGATATCAAACCGCAGGGGATTCATGTTATGCCGTATAATCAGAACATCAACCATTACGAGGGACTGATGGATGCGAGTGGACATGTTCTATTTGTGGACGGCAGCAGGAAACCGGATTTGACAAAACTTTTTTCAGGAAAGGTGCCGGAAAATACAGAAGGAATTCATGTTATGGCGTCCTTTTTGCCGGCAGATGCAAATTTAAGTGATGACCCGGCAGAAGGATTTGTTGAAGGAAATATTATTTCTATTATATATAAAGGCGACCACTACAAATATAAAATCCGAAGCAAAAATGATGTGGATTATTATGTGGATGACGAGTGGCTGTGGAATATGGGCGACTATGTCAGTGTGGTAGTGCCGGATGAAAAAATAACATATGAAGTGATAAATAAGGGGGCGCGGGATGATTAAATTTTCAAGGAAGCAGCTTCGGATCCCCTACCTTGTTTTTCTGCTTGTGTTTGTGGTATTGCCGCTTTTTGTTATTTTATATTATGCACTTACGAATGGAGAGGGACAGTTTACATGGGAAAATTTTCGTGAGTTTTTTGTCGATGGGAAAACCATGGGAACTTTGTTTTACAGCCTTATGATTGCTGTTACAACAACGATTGTCTGTTTATTGATTGCGTATCCGACTGCTTATATACTGGCACGGGGCAATCTGAAACGGGGACCGGTCTATGTGATTTTGCTTGTGATGCCAATGTGGATTAATTTTACGCTGCGCATTACGGCTGTCAAAGAAATTTTAGATGTCATGGAGGGAAATCTTGCGATGTATCCGTTTTTCAATACGATACTCTGCATGGTGTATGATTTTCTTCCCTTTATGATTCTGCCCCTGTACACAACGATATCAAAATTGGATGACAGTCTTCCGGAAGCAGCGGCTGATTTAGGCGCATCGTCTTTCCGTGTGTTCTGGCGGGTCATGATTCCGATGACGTTACCGGGGATTATCAGTGGTGTGACAATGGTATTTTTGCCGGCGATGACAAATTATGTTGTGTTAGATATGATTTATAACAGTACCTATATTATGGGAAGCCTGATCGGCAGTTATTTCAATGCGTATGACTGGCACAATGGCTCCATGATTTCAATCCTTCTTCTTATTTTAATGTTCTTTGTGACATGGATTACGGACCGTTTTGCAAAGAAGCAGGAAGTGGAAGCAAGAGGAGGTGGCATATGGTGAAAAAATTAGGACAAAGACTCTGGCTTTTTTGTGTATTTGTGTTTTTGTATGCACCGATTCTTGTGCTGATTGTTTACAGTTTTACGAGTTCTACGATGATTGGTGCGATTCGTGGTTTTTCACTGGAGCATTATGTCACATTATTTACCACGAAGGAACTGCTCCATATGATTGGCGGAACGCTTCTTTTAGCGGTTACGGTTGCTTTTTTGTCCACTCTTCTTGGAACCATTGGTGCAATCGGTTCCTTTTATGCTGGGAAAAAAAGCGGGCAGTGCATCAATTTTTTGAATCAGATTCCAATTGCCAATGCAGAAGTTGTAACCGGTTTTAGTATCTGCGTTTTGATGATTGTTTTGTTTGGTGTGGACAAGGACACGTATCTGCCGCTGCTTGTCGGACAGACGGTATTATGCGCTCCATTTGCGTATTTGTCGGTGCTGCCGAAATTAAAACAGATGGATCCGAATTTATATGAAGCAGCTTTGGACCTTGGCTGCAATCACAGACAGGCTTTGTGGCGCGTGATTGTGCGCGAAATCATGCCGGGCATTACATCCGGATTTATGTTGTCTGTCACGTTGTCACTGGATGATTATTTTATTACAACGTATACAAAACCAGCGGTGTTTGATACAATCAGCACCTACGTGGTAAATGCAACGAAGGGGGCAAGAACCGAAATTAAGACGGCGTTGTGGGCATTGTCTGCGGTTATATTTTTGGTTGTTGTTCTCGTTGTGATTGGAATGAATATGAAAGCGGGGAGGAAACAAAAACGATGAAAAAAATATGGATGATATTTTGTTTTTCTCTGCTTTTTTGCAGTGCACTTTTCTTTGGCTGTGAGAACAAGGAGAATCAAAACGAAGAAATTGTGCTTCGGATTGCCAACTGGGAGGAATATTTAGATGAAGGCGGCTGGGACGAAGATGAGACAATTGATTTGGATGAGAAAACGAAAATTTTAGGCAGAGAAAATATGGTAGACGATTTCGAATCCTGGTATGAAAAGACATATGGGGAGAAAGTACGCGTTGAATATTCTACTTTTGGAACAAATGAAGATTTGTATAATCAGATGACATTGGGAGATACTTTTGATTTGGTCTGTCCATCGGAATACATGATTATGAAGTTGATGAAGGAGAAAAAACTGGAGCCGTTTTCGGAAGATTTTTTCGATACTTCAAAAAAAGAAAATTATTACAGCCGCGGTGTTTCTCCTTATATTAAAAATGTATTTGATGATTTAAAGATAAGTGGCGAATCGTTAAGCCGTTATGGTGCCGGTTATATGTGGGGTGTTATGGGACTTGTATATAATCCTTCGGCGGTGTCAAAAGAAGATGTCCGCCACTGGTCGGTTTTGCTTGACGAAAAGTATAGGAAACAGGTGACGATGAAAGACAGTGTACGCGATTCTTATTTAGTTGCCCTTACGATTTTAAAAGAGAAAAAATTGTTGTCGGAAGAGTTTCAAAAAGCCATGGAGACAACACATTGTCTGACGGATGAGTTAAATGACACATCAGAACAGACGGTTACCAAGGTGCAGACGATTCTGGAAAAAATGCGGAAAAATTCGTATTCACTGGAAACGGACAGTGGAAAAGCGGATATGGTGACCGGCAAAGTCGTTCTTAATATGCAGTGGTCCGGTGATGGTGTTTACACGATGGATGAGGCCGAAAAAGACGGGCTCGAACTTAGTTATGCGGTACCGGAAGAGGGAAGCAACCTTTGGTTTGATGGCTTTTGTATGATGAAAAACGGAATTTCCGGTGATGCCAAGAAGAAACAGGCGGCGCAGGCTTTTATCAATTATATTTCACGGCCGGACAATGTAATCCGCAATATGTATTATGTCGGTTATACTTCAGTGATTGCCGGTGGTGACAGTGATTTGATTTTTAAGTATGCAGATTGGTGCTATGGCGCAGAGGAGGATGAAGAGGAAGTATCCCCTTATGACTTATCTTATTTTTTCTCCGGTGCAAAAGAGACCAAAAATAAGTATGTATTGGAGGTGCCAAAGTCGCAGGCCTCACGGCAGGTCAGTGCCCAGTATCCGAAGCAAAGTGTCTTGAAACGCAGTGCAGTCATGCAGTGTTTTAGTGAGGAAGCGAATCGGAGAATCTCAAGGATGTGGATTCGAGTGCGTTGTTTTTGAAAAAAAGTTGGCAATAACGGACGCGTGTTCTTGACAACTTACGAGAGTTAGTTTATACTAACGATGAAAAAACATCATTTTCGTAAGGAGGAACATTCCATGCAGAGAGAAGAAATACTGAAAAAATTGCGTGAACAAGGATGCCGCATCACAAAGCAGCGTCAGCTTTTACTTGATATTATTTTGCAGGAAGAATATTCCTGCTGCAAAGAAATTTATTACAAAGCGGCAAAACAAGATTCGTCGATTGGTATTGCGACCGTTTACCGTATGATAAATACATTGGAGGATATCGGTGCAATCAGCAGAAATACCATGTACCGCATTGACTGCGGTGATGATTGCCTGGCGAAAGATAACTGCGAGGTAAAATTAAACGATGGAACCAGTCTGGAACTGACACAGGCACAGTGGAATCAGGTGATTGCCAGTGGATTAAAGGCTTGCGGTTTCCAGAGTTGATTTCTACAAATTGGATGGAATAATTGGATTCTTAATAGGAAATTGTATCAGTAAGGTGTATTGACAGCAGATACAGGGTTTGGTATGATTAACACAAGTTAGACAAAACTAACCAAGGAGGAATCCAATTGCATGAGCAAGGAAGCCATTGAGATGATTCGGAAGATGGATATGGAACAGGTTGAGAATCAATTTGTTCTACAGTGTGCACCATTGATTGCCGGATTAAAAATGTCCAATTTATTTATCATTCGTAAAAACCATTTGCGGAGATTGTGTGCTCTCCTGCAAAACAGCGGTATCCGTTGCCGTGTCCTTTATTTGGACGGAGACAAACTAACGGTCTTATTGTACAATCCTGCCATGCTCGCGATTTATATGCGGAACAAGCGTGTCACCACAATTTTGATGGAAAATGGCTATGAGCAGTTTGATCTGGAATCCATTCTGCTTGAATTTGGACGCAGATATCGTAGTTATCGTACGGAAAACAAATCATTCCCCCATGAACTGGGACTCCTTTTGGGATATCCGATCGATGACGTGGAAGGATTTATAAAAAACGATGGAAAGAATTGTCTATATACGGGATATTGGAAAGTGTACGCCAATGTTCCGGCCAAAAGAAATCTGTTTCGCCGGTTTGAGTGTGCCAGAGAAGAACTCATGAAACAAATCAGACAAGGGAAAAAGGTGGAACAGGTAATTGCGTGCAAACGCTAATGCAACAATTTTGAACAAAGGGACTGCCATAGAAAATCCCGAAATTAAAAAAGAAGTTCAATTTGTCTCTTGACAAATGAACTTCTTTTTTTGCCCGGCGCATTTATGAATGGTGCGGGAGCGTTGCTATAGAGAAAATCGAAGGATAAAAGGTGATGTTTTTCAGAATTCCCCTCACGTTACAACAAAAGATTTTCGTAATATGGGTTTAAGTCCGTCGGTATGAGGTACCTGTGTTTTAGGTGCCCATACCGCTACGGACTTATTTAGCGGGAGCGCCCATATGAGAAAACTTTTGTTGTAACGTGAGGGAAAGTTGAAAACGCAACACACCTTGCATTTTCCCCTTTTTCCAAGTATAATGACTTCACTTGCAAAGGAAAGGATTGATTTGATGCAAATGATAATTATGATTGCGATGCTTAGTGTTATATTTGGATTGACAGGAACCTATGCATTCTGCAAGTCAGGCAGCATGATTGAATTTTTCGGTGGGAACAAAAAAACGAGAAAAATGAGGATTATCCGGATTTTAATTTCCGTGGCAATTGGCGGATGCAGTGCCATGATGAGCCACACGATTTCTATGGTGATGATTCACCTGATTGTGTTATTCCTCATTTTTGACGTTGTGGCATTTGTCCTGCGTCTTTTTCTGCGCCGCAAAAAAGAGAGCGGAGTATATCAGGTTCTTCACAAAATTTACCGCTGTGGTGTATTGCCGATTGTTATTTTTGTCGCAGTTATGATTTATGGACTTTCAAACATAACAGAGGTGAAACAGACCGATTATTCGCTGGCGACGGTAAAAGAAATTGGAAACTATAAAATTGCACTGCTTACAGATACGCATTTTGATACGATTCAGAGTAAGGATACGGTAAAAGAGGCACTTACCAATTTGCAGAACCAGCATCCTGACTTTTTAGTGCTTGGCGGCGATATTGTCGAGGAAAATACATCGTATGAAAGCATGCAGGAGATTTTTGCTATGGCGGGCAAAGTCAAAACCAAATACGGTGTTTATTATGTGTATGGCAATCATGACAGACAGCCGTATACGACGAATAAAGCCTATACGGAAAAACAACTGGATGAAACAATTGAGAAAAATGGGATTCACATTCTAAAGGATTCATACACCATAATAAATGATGAAATTATTCTGCTTGGAAGAGATGATGCCGGCTGGGGAAATACATCCGGGCGGAAGTCGACGAAAGAAATTCTTCAGAAAATTCCTCAAAAAGACCGCGAGGAAAAATATATTATAGCCGTTGATCATCAGCCAATTGAGGCGGAGGAAAATGCACAGGCAGGAGTTGATTTGGAACTTTCGGGGCACACGCACGCCGGACAGATTTGGCCGATTGGGCACTTTACGGAGATGGCGGGGCAGTTAAACTATGGTCTTTACCAGCGCGGTTCCTGCAAGGTAATTGTATCTTCCGGTGAAGCCGGCTGGGGGTATTCAATGCGTACGCAGGAGCACTGCGAATATGTCATGATAAATTTACAAAAACAGAAGGTGGATTTATTTTGATTTTTCGTGTATAATATACGAGATTAGTGTGAATTAGAACATTTCCAATGGATGACACAGATAGACAAAGGTTGACATTACCGAAAAATGTGGTACTATAGTTGTGAGATTTTTTATTGGATGACTAACTAACCAATGACTAATCAGAAAATAAGAAAGAAAAGAGGTTCGTGTAAGATGGCAAAAATTGATTTGAGCAAGTATGGAATTACTGGTGCAACTGACATTGTTTACAATCCTTCTTATGAGTTGTTATTCGAGGAAGAGACAAAAGCTGGGCTTGAGGGATATGAAGTAGGAAAGGAAACAGAGCTTGGTGCAGTAAACGTTATGACAGGTATTTATACCGGACGTTCTCCTAAAGACAAGTACATTGTTATGGATGAGAATTCCAAAGACACAGTATGGTGGACATCTGATGAATATGCAAACGATAACCATCCGATGACAGAAGAAGCATGGGCTACCGTAAAAGATATTGCAAAGAAAGAGCTTTCGAACAAAAGACTTTTCGTTGTAGATGCTTTCTGTGGAGCGAATGCAGATACCCGTATGGCTGTTCGTTTCATCGTTGAAGTAGCATGGCAGGCACATTTCATTAAGAACATGTTCATCCAGCCTACTGAGGCAGAACTTGAAACTTTTGAGCCGACCTTTATTGTATACAACGCTTCGAAAGCAAAAGTAGAAAACTACAAAGAACTTGGATTGAATTCCGAGACTTGTGTAGCATTCAACATTACAAGCCGTGAGCAGGTTATCATTAATACATGGTACGGCGGTGAGATGAAGAAAGGTATGTTCTCCATGATGAACTACTACCTTCCATTGGACGGAATTGCTTCTATGCACTGCTCTGCAAACACAGATATGGATGGAAAGAACACAGCGATCTTCTTTGGTCTTTCCGGTACTGGTAAAACAACATTGTCTACAGATCCGAAACGTCTCTTGATTGGTGATGACGAGCACGGTTGGGATGACAACGGCGTTTTCAACTTTGAAGGTGGATGTTATGCAAAAGTTATCGACTTGGATGCTGAGTCTGAGCCGGATATCTACAATGCAATCCGCAGAGATGCACTTCTTGAGAACGTAACAGTGGATGCAAACGGAAAAATTGATTTCGCAGATAAGAGTGTAACAGAGAATACACGTGTATCTTATCCAATTGACCATATTGAAAATATTGTACGTCCAATTTCTTCTGCACCGGCAGCACAGAATGTAATCTTCCTTTCTGCTGACGCATTCGGCGTACTTCCTCCGGTATCTATTTTGACACCAGAGCAGACACAGTACTACTTCCTTTCCGGATTTACAGCAAAACTTGCAGGTACTGAGCGTGGAATTACAGAGCCTACTCCTACATTCTCCGCATGTTTCGGACAGGCATTCTTGGAACTGCATCCTACAAAATATGCAGAAGAGCTTGTTAAGAAGATGGAGAAGAGCGGTGCAAAGGCATACCTTGTAAATACAGGATGGAACGGAACCGGCAAACGTATCTCCATTAAAGACACTCGTGGTATCATCGATGCTATCTTAAATGGTGATATTAAAAATGCACCAACAAAGAAGATTCCTTACTTCAACTTCGAAGTTCCTACAGAACTTCCGGGTGTTGATTCCGGTATTTTGGATCCTCGCGATACTTACGCAGATGCGTCTGAGTGGGAAACAAAAGCCAAAGATTTGGCAGACCGCTTCACAAAGAACTTTGTTAAGTATGAAGGAAATGATGCAGGTAAAGCACTTGTAGCAGCAGGTCCTCAGAAATAATTATTATTTTAAATATGAAAAGAGGGTGCCAGGGACAAAAGATTGTTCCTGACATCCTTTTTGATTGGATGGAAGAATGAATAAAGAAACAAATAATCCATTGGGAGTACAGCCGGTAAATCGTTTGCTTTCCCAGTTTGCAATTCCTAGTATAATTTCGATGCTGGTTGGCTCCCTTTACAATATTGTTGACCAGTTTTTTATTGGACAGAGAGTGGGCGAATTGGGAAATGCGGCTACTAACATTGCATTTCCGTTATCCACTTCGTGTCTAGCACTTGCCTTATTAATTGGAATTGGCGGTTCGTCTGCATTTAACCTTGCGATGGGGAGCGGTCATGAGAAAAGAGCGGTAAATATTATGGGAAATGCCGTTGTTTTGCTTGCCGGAAGTGGTCTTGTTTTATCAATCATTACACTTCTGTTTTTGAAGCCGCTTCTTTTGTTCTTTGGTTCGCCAAAGGCAGTTCTTCCCTACGCAATGGAATATACGAAAATTACAGCGTTTGGCTTTCCGTTTTTACTTTTATCAACCGGTGGCGGACATTTGATACGAGCTGATGGCAGACCACGGATTACGATGCTTTGTAATCTCGTGGGCGCTGTGTTAAACACAATATTAGATGCCTTGTTTGTATTTGGGTTAAACCTTGGTATGTCAGGAGCGGCACTTGCTACGATTATTGGTCAGATAGTGTCAGGAGCTCTGGCAATCAGGTATTTGATGCATGGGAAAACAGTTACGATACGCAGAGAAAATTTGAGAATAAAATGGGAAAATGTAACAAGAATTGCTTCGCTTGGTATGGCACCGTGCAGCAATCAGGTAGCAATGATGGTTGTGCAGATTATTATGAACCAGTCGTTGAAGCATTACGGTTCCCACTCGATTTACGGCGAAAATATTCCGATTGCGTGTGCCGGCATTATTACAAAAGTAAACATGATTTTTATGTCTTTTGTCATTGGACTTTCGCAGGGCTTACAGCCGATTGCAAGTTTTAATTATGGAGCGGGGAAAAAGGGGCGTGTGAAGGAAGCATATATAAAAGCAATTTCCATTGGTGCTGTTTTAGCAGTAATTGCATTTTTTATGTTTCAGTTTTTCCCAAGACAAATTATTTCCATTTTCGGAGATGGTTCCGAACTGTATTATCAGTTTGCAATTCGGTATTTTCATGTCTTTTTGTTTTTTACATTTGTCAATTTTATGCAGCCGATTACGTCGAATTTTTTCACAGCGATTGGCAAACCTAAGGTTGGCAGCTTTTTGGCATTGACAAGGCAGATTCTATTTTTACTGCCGTTAATCCTTTTGTTCCCGTTGTTTTTGGGAATTGATGGAATTATGTATGCTGGTCCGGTGGCAGACTGTTTAGCAGCGGTTGTCTGTTTTATTATGGTTTACCGGGAATTGAGAAATTTTAACCAAAAATGGAATGAGAAATAATATCATTGATTTGCTTGAAATTAGGTATAGAAAATGTTAGTATTACATTCAGCAATAGACATTTGCGATTTTTAAGGAGGTAACAAGATGAAAGAGTTCAAAGAATGGGATGGATTTGAAGGAAAAATCTGGAAAGAAGAGATTAATACCAGAGATTTCATTCAGAAGAATTACACCCCATATGATGGAGATGAGAGCTTTTTGGCAGGTCCTACTGATGCAACCAATCAGCTTTGGGGCGAGTTGCAGAAACTTCAGAAAGAAGAGCGTGCCAATAACGGCGTTTTAGATATGGAGACAGAGGTTGTATCTTCTCTGACTGCCTATGGCCCGGGATATATTAAAGAAGAATTGAAAGATTTGGAGAAAATTGTTGGTCTTCAGACAGACAAGCCTCTGAAACGTGCGTTTATGCCATACGGTGGTATCAAGATGGCAGAGCAGGCATGTACAACTTATGGTTACACACCAAATCCAAAATTTAATAAAATATTTAATGAATACCACAAAACACACAATGCTGCTGTTTTTGATGCGTATACACCGGAGATGAAAAAGGCTCGTCACAGCCACATCGTAACCGGTCTTCCGGATACTTACGGACGTGGACGTATCGTCGGCGATTTCCGTCGTGTAGCTTTGTATGGTATTGACTTTTTGATTGAGCAGAAACAGAAAGATAAAGCAAACTGTGGATGCGGAACGATGACAGACGATGTAATTCGTCTTCGTGAGGAAATTGCAGAGCAGATTAAAGCATTGCAGGGAATGAAAGAAATGGCTCAGATTTATGGCTATGACATTTCACGTCCGGCAAAAGATGCAAAAGAAGCTGTTCAGTGGCTTTACTTTGGTTATCTGGCTGCTATTAAGACACAGAATGGTGCTGCCATGAGTGTAGGACGTATTTCTACATTCCTCGATATTTATATTGAGCGTGACTTGAAAAAAGGCATCCTGACAGAGACAGAAGCACAGGAATTGATTGACCATATGACAATGAAATTCCGTATGGTTAAATTCGCTCGTATTCCTTCTTACAACCAGTTGTTCTCCGGTGACCCGGTATGGGCAACATTGGAAGTGGCAGGTATCGGTATGGATGGACGTTCCATGGTAACGAAGAATGACTTCCGTTTCCTTCATACATTGGAGAACATGGGACCTTCACCGGAGCCTAACTTAACCGTGTTGTATTCGTCTGATTTGCCGGAAACATTTAAGAAATATGCTTCTGACATTTCCATTCGTACAAGTTCCATTCAGTATGAGAACGACGATGTGATGAAACCGGTATGGGGCGATGATTACTCCATCTGCTGTTGTGTATCTGCTACACAGACAGGTAAGGAAATGCAGTTCTTCGGAGCAAGAGCAAACCTTGCAAAAGCGCTGTTGTACGCAATCAATGGTGGTGTGGATGAAAAAGAATTTAATCAGGTCGGACCGGCCTACAAACCGATTACGTCCGAATACCTTGACTATGATGAGGTTATGGAAAGTTATGACCGCATGCTTGACTGGCTGGCAGGTCTGTATGTAAATATTTTGAACCTGATTCAGTATATGCATGATAAATATTACTACGAAGCTGCTGAGATGGCTCTTATTGATACCGATGTACGCCGTACATTCGCAACCGGTATCGCAGGATTCTCTCATGTAATTGACTCTTTGAGTGCAATTAAGTACGCAAAAGTTAAGACGGTTCGTAATGAAGATGGTATTGTAGTAGGATTTGAGACAGAGGGAGACTTCCCACGTTACGGTAACGATGATGAGCGTGCCGATGAGATTGGTGTATGGCTTCTTGGTACATTCCTTGATAAGATTAAAAAATATCATACGTACCGTGATTCCGAGCCGACAACATCGATTCTTACCATTACTTCCAATGTGGTATATGGTAAAGCAACCGGTATGATGCCGGATGGAAGAAAAGCATTTACTCCATTTGCACCTGGTGCATCACCAAGTTACGGAGCAGAGCAGAATGGTTTGCTTGCTTCCCTGAACTCCGTTGCTAAACTCCCATATCACTGGGCTTTGGATGGAATTTCCAATACGCAGACGATTAATCCGGACGCATTGGGACATAATGAGGATGAGCGTAAGAACAATTTGGTTCAGGTACTTGACGGATACTTCGATCAGGGAGCACATCACTTGAATGTCAATGTATTTGGAAAAGAAAAATTGTTGGATGCACAGAAACATCCGGAAAAAGAAGAATACGCAAACTTTACGATTCGTGTATCCGGTTATGCCGTTAAATTTATCGACTTGACCGAAGAACAGCAGAACGATGTAATTGCACGTACCTGCCACGGAAGAATGTAAAGTAAAACTTCAAAAAAATCTGGATGCACAGCCGGGAAGTTTATCCCGGTTGTGCATCTTTTTCAAGTGAAAGAGAGGTAGTTATGAAGGGATATGTTCATAGTATTGAGACATTTGGTCTGGTGGATGGACCGGGCGTGAGGTATGTACTTTTTGTACAGGGCTGTAAGATGCGCTGCCGGTATTGCCACAATCCGGAGACTTGGAAGATTTGCACAGATGAAGATGAAAAAATGGATGTCGGACTTGGCTGGCAGACGGCGAAAGAGGTATTCGACCGTGCTTACCGTTATCAAAATTACTGGAAAAATAATGGAGGGATCACCGTCAGT